>Ga0335083_10001143_pt1 | contig 37217 bp, 27 predicted proteins | sample Lox_Sample_42_FD_206716 | JGI IMG/M metagenome (GOLD analysis project Ga0335083, IMG submission 206716) | Soil microbial communities from Loxahatchee National Wildlife Refuge, Florida, United States - Lox_Sample_4.2 | ecosystem: Environmental > Terrestrial > Soil > Wetlands | place: USA...
CGGTTTCAGGACGCTTTCGTGAATCAGCATCCAGCAACGACTCCCGGTTCTTTCTTCGAAGATGGGCGGGTCATTGATTGGATTTTTTTGCGTGGACCCATTCGTTCGCGCCAGCCCCAGGTGTACCGCTCGATCTCCGGATCTGATCATTATCCGCTCTCGGTTACGTTGATACTTGACTAGTGGTGTCGAAGGCGTGACGCGAAATCCTGGACGCGTCGAAACCTACGTGGCACTCGCTCACGCTTGGCAGCTCCCCACGTTGCAAACAATCACTCACAGACGGTTTGGGTTTGGAACTATGAATGCTGCTATTGCTTGGCGAAGAGTCTTGCGGAGCTAACTGGTGCGTAGCAGTTGGGAATCCCGTGGGTCTGGAAAAAAAATGCATTACATAGTCGTAGTACCTAGACGCACGCCTGCTCGCCTTTTACTACCTCGCGCATGTGCATGTCTAATTTTGAGCATCTGTTGCGGCGTTGCATCGATGGGACAGAAGACAAGCGAGTCAACTATCGCGATCGGTGCGCACGGCGTTCGCGCCACGCACATTCTTGGTTTTGTTGGCGCCCGGAAAAAGGCGAACGGGGTCCTGTCGATTCAAGCCCACACTTTGCAGTTTCAGAGCAGTGAGAAGCCGGCGGCGGCAGTGAAGATCGCGTCTGTCCAAGATGTCGTTGTCGGAGAGATGAGTACACAGGTCGGTGGTTTGCCCATGACCATGAGCAAGGCCGCGGTTCCCTACGGCGGGGGCCGGGTCCTGAGCCTGTTCGCTCACAAGAAATTTGACAGTCTTGCTGTGCGGTATGTAGATGCCGACGGAGGAATTCACGGAGCGATCTTCCAGCTGCATAAAGGAGAAGGAGAGCTTCTCAGAAGAGAACTCGTTGCGAAGGGAGTACGCGTGAGCCAAACAGAGACTGGTGCCGCTAGGGGCCCCGCGGAGGTGACTCGTGAAAGCAAGTAAACGAACTTGGATGTCTCCACTCGTGTTCGTGATCTTGACGTTCATGCCAACGCATCTGCCGCGATTGGCTGCGCAAGTTGCGGCGGCCACGTCCCCCAGTAGCGAAGTTTCGGCCGGCACGCAATGGAGCGTGCAAGTGATGCAGATTGATCGCGGGGACGTAAATCTCGAACCATCCTTTCAGATCGCTATCTATGAGAACCTTCTGAACGAATTGGGCAAGATCAAACGGTTTAAGCATGTGTTTCGCGATGGCGACCGAAGCGCTGTGAACGAAGCGAACCTGCTCATTCTGAAGACCACCGTGGAGCAGTACACGCCGGGCAGTGAAACTCGACGTGCGGTAACGACTGTGTCCGGTGCCACAAAATTAAGTGTGAGGAGTCAGCTGTGCACGCGAGACGGTCACATCGTTCTCGAAGACACGGTTCACGGCAATGTCCGTTTTCTGGGAAGCAACCTACGAGCGACACATAACCTGGCCCACAATGTAGCGAAGACAATCAAACAAGCTTCGTTGTCCGAGCCTCCGCACCCCGTTTCACCGTCTGCGCGCGGTGAACACGATTTCGTTCCGACAGGAAGCATTTGAGTCTGGCGGTCGCGAGGAGCGGGCGGGCCTGCCGAAGTCTGGCTAGTTGAAGATGTGCAGCGAGGATGGCGCACTGGACGCTGTTCGGATGCGATACCATGTGGGCCACATGAAGCGAGCCGTCACTGCATTGGCGATGTTGCTGGTTTGGGGGTGCACGGCGTATGCATTGGATCCTGCGCTGGAAGTGAGTCAGTACGCGCATACTGCGTGGAAAATCCGCGAGGGCTTTGCCAAAGGCACAATCAAAACGATCACGCAAACGCCTGATGGATATCTGTGGTTCGGCACGGAATTTGGCTTGTATCGTTTCGATGGTGTTCGGACGGTCCTCTGGCAGCCGCCCCGAAACGGGTATCTCCCCAGCAGTAATATTCGAAAACTCCTTGTGGCGCGCGATGGAACTCTTTGGATTGGCACGCATAGAGGGCTTGCCAGTTGGAAGGACGACAAACTAACCCAATACCCCGACGTTCCAGGACAGGAAATCGATTCGCTCCTTGAAGATCGTGAGGGAACGGTATGGGCGGGCGTAGAGACAATTCCCACCTGGCGGCTCTGTGCAATTCAAGAGCAAAAGGTCCAATGCTACGGCGAGAAGGGTGGTCTTGGTCTGGGAGTTGGAAGCTTATTTGAGGACAGGAAAGGCAATCTCTGGGCCGGAACGGGGACCGGGCTTTGGAAATGGAAACCGGGTGCTCCGCAACTCATTCCACTGTCGGGGCCGGTCTCCGAAATCCACGCGGTCACGGAAGACAGTGAAGGAGATCTTGTCGTGACCACCCGCGCCGGGGTCATGAAACTTGTTAACGGAAAGGTCATACCATACCCACTTACATACAGTGGGCCAAGGTTCAATCCTCATTGGATGCTCCGGGATAGCAATGGCGGCCTGTGGATCGGGACGATCGATCAGGGACTCTTGCATGTGCACAAGGGAAAGACAGATCGGTTTTCTCAGGCCGACGGTCTATCCAGCGATTTTGTTCAGGATCTCTTCGAGGACCGTGAAGGCAACGTATGGGTATGCACCAATGACGGCCTTGATCGCTTTCGCGACTTCGCTGTCACTATGATTCCCGTGAAGCAGGAATCGGCTAATTCCTACGTTGAGTCAGTATTGCCGAGCTCAGACGGTAGTGTTTGGTTCGGCACTCGACATGGCTTGGACAAGTGGAATGAAGGACGTACGACCCTTTACCGGAAGAAGCGCGTACCGGTTGCGGGAATAGAGCGCGAGATTATCGATGCAGGCTTGCCGGATGATTTTCAGGCCTCACTCTATGAAGACCATCGTGGTTGGATTTGGGCCTTCTCGCGAACCGGGGCAGCATACCTCGAGAATGGACGATTCATTCCGGTGCCAGGCATGCCCGGGGGATATGCGCATTGCATCGCTGAAGACAGCGCGGGCGACCTCTGGATCTGCCTGGACCAAGGGCTGTTTCATGTACTTCAAGGACGCAAGGTCGAACGGATTCCCTGGGAGAGTTTCGGCCTTCAGGGCTTGGCTCTTGCGGTGGGGGCGGATGCTTCGCGCGGGGGCGTCTGGCTTGGATTTTCTGAGGGGGGCGTCGCGTATTTCAAGGACCATCAACTCGGGAAATCGTATTCGGTAGCGAACGGTCTGGGCAAGGGGCGGATCAGCAGCGTTCAAGTCGATCAGGACGGTACTCTCTGGGTTGGGACCGAAGGCGGTCTCAATCGGATCTCAGAGGGGCGCGTAGTTACGTTAAGCAGCAAAAATAGTCTGCCCTGCGACTCCGTTCACGACATGATCGAGGACGCCAGTCGTTCGTTGTGGCTTTACATGGACTGCGGCTTGGTGCGCATTACCCGGCCGGAGTTGGACGCGTGGGTCACAAATCCGAAAGGGACGATCCAGGCCACGATCTTCGATAATTCCGACGGTCTCAGGTCGACTGCGCTTGCTGGCGCTCTGGGCCCGCGAGTTGGGAAGTCCAAGGATGGGAGATTGTGGTACGTGTCGGAAGGAAGTGTCTTCGTCGTCGATCCGAATCGCGTGGATCGGCGCCCTTATTCTTTTAACAAGCTTCCGCCTCCTGTACACATCGAACAGATTATCGCCGATGGGAAAACATACGATCCAACCGGTGAATTGCGCCTGCCTCCACGAATCCACGACTTGGCGATCGACTACACGGCGCTTAGTTTTGTCGCCCCGGAAAAGGTCCATTTCCGCTTTAAGCTGGAAGGGCAGGACCGGGACTGGAGGGAAGTGCTGAACGTCCGCCAGGTGCAGTATTCGAATCTTGGCCCTGGCGATTACCATTTCCGCGTGACCGGGTGCAATAACAGCGGTGTGTGGAACGAGGCCGGGACGTTACTTAATTTCTCCATTGCCCCGGCGTACTGGCAGACGAATTGGTTTCGGGCGGCATGCGTTGCCGCAATTTTAGCGATATTCTGGGCCGCTTATCAGCTGCGCGTTCGCGCCTTACACCAGCGTCATACATTATTAGAGCGTCATGAAGGCGAGATTAGTGCGCTAAATGAACAGCTGATGAAAGCACAGGAGGAAGAGCGAATGAGGATTGCCGGCGAATTGCACGATGGCATTCTCCAGCGGATTACGTCGGTCACGCTCGAGTTGGCTGCGGCGACGATTGAGCTTCCACGCGATTCGCAAGCGAAGGCAGAAGTTCGAGAAATCGAGAAAAGGCTGGTCGAAGTGGGCGCGGAGATTCGCCAGTTGTCTCACAAGCTTCACCCTGCGGTTCTGCATGAAAAGGGGCTGCCCACTGCTCTAGCAGCTTATTGCGAAGAGTTCAGCGAGATACGAGGAATTCCTATTTTGTACAAGGCGGATGAGAATGTGGATGAATTGTCGCCTGGGGCCGCGCTCTGCATTTACCGCATCGCGCAGGAGGCCCTTGGCAATGTGGCGAAGCATGCGAACGCAAGACAGGTGGAGGTTCGGCTGACCCGCTCGAACGGCACGGTTTGCCTTTTGGTTTCTGACGATGGAGTAGGTTTCGATTCCGGAAGAAACGAAGCATCCGGAGGGCTGGGGCTGATCAATATGCGAGAGCGTGTGCGCCAACTGAACGGGACATTCGAGTTCGAAAGCGCACCAGGACGCGGAACCAAGGTGAAAGTGGAAGTTCCATTCCGGCCAGCATCGTAAGTGTATCGGGGTGGCAGGCTTCCTGCTATCGGGCGCGCTTCAGCGGATTGGCTAACTGAGAGTTAGCCAGGAGCGGGGAGCATTTCGAGGAGAGTTTGGCGTTCAGAGTGAGTCGGCTGGCAGCGTGAATTGGAAAATTGACCCTTGCGCTACGTTTGTTCCGGCCCAGAGTCGACCGCCATGCAACTCGACGATTGTCCGGCTGATCGACAGTCCGAGGCCGGTACCTTCCGGTTTGGTGGTAAAAAACGCTTCGAAGATCTGATCGGTTCCGCCCGGTGGGAGCCCGGCGCCTTGGTCGCTCACGGCAATCAGGATGTATCCGTCGTCGACCCTTTCGGACGTAACAGTTAGTGCGCCACCCGTGTCCCGCATTGCTTCGATGCCGTTGGTCATGAGGTTGATCAAGACCTGTTGCAATTGCACGAAATCCGCGCAGCCCATAGGGAGCGCTGGATCCAACTCCGTGTGAATTGAAACCGAATTTGTGGCCGCTAGATCGCTCAGCAAGGTCACGATTGCGCAAATCATATCGTTTACATTGACAGCTCTGCGTTTGAAGGTTTCTCTCCGATAAAGAGAACGCATGCGATCCACAATATCTGCTGCTCGCTTCGTGGCCACGATCATCATAGTGGCAGCCTCGCGCGCTTGTTGGAGATCCAGCCGATCGGGTTGTAAGAAGCTCAGACATGATCCGGCTTCGACGGTGGCGGCGGAAATTGGCTGTTTGATTTCGTGGGCCAGAGACGCGACTTGGTCTTCCATGCTGGTCAATCCGCCCGCATGGACTCCGCTCATCCGCAGCCGACGCAATTCCTGCTGGAGCTGAATATTCTCGAGCAGAATTTGCGCAAGAGATCGGGCTTTGATCTGTCTGAGTCCGTCCACTTCGTCTCCACTCCCCCGGCTTCTTTTAGAGGTGTACAGATCGCCAGAAATGCCTGCGGTGGCTGACGCAGAGCGCAGTTCGCCTTGGAAAGGGAAAGTACAGCCTGAGCCTCCAGGATTGATGTTGAACATGCATGCCTCCTCTTCGACTAGCCTCCTCGTGGCAGCTGCCTTTGTGCTGGCCGCCGCTAGATGCGGCCGGCAATCGACTCTGGTTGTCATTCTTCCCCGTTGCTGTTATACGAGGCTAACTGCGCTTAACAATGAAGTCGTGATGCGGACATGGTTTTTTGGTGGAAAAGTGGCTGAGCTAAATCTCTGCCTGGCAAGAACAAGTACATGACAAAGAGCTAAGTCTTTCGCTTTCAGTGCACTTTTCTTGTGATTCTTGCTTTTCACTATGTTGGCAGGCCTTTACCGAAAGACCACCAAAAATCCACCGGAAATCCACCGTCCTGCCGCGTGATCTGCGCGGCCGGATGCCTCCTGACCGCTTTGGTGTATCCTTACGGAACTGTAAAGGGGCGAGCCATCGAAAAAGTAACCAAATGGGGACGAGTCTAGGTACAGTATCCGTCGGAAGAAACGAGGCCGCACGAGAATTGTGAATGCATTTCCTCCATTTCGACTGGATTCCGTGAACCAGTGTCTATTGCGTCGTCGGGATACTGGAGATGACGAGCGCATCCGACTCACGCCAAAAGCATTTGCCGTCCTTCAATATCTCGTAGAGAACGCCGGGCGACTGGTCACACAGGAAGAACTGCTCAATTCCTTGTGGCCCGATACGTTCGTACAGCCGGAAGTGCTGAAGAGCCACATCCTCGATGTTCGCAGCGCTTTAGGGGACGACGCAAAGCATCCTAAATTCATCCAGACACATGCAAAACGGGGATATGAGTTCATTGCTCCCGTGCTGGACGAGTCCGCGGCAATGGATATGGCGCGTGAATCGCCAATGCAAAAATTGGCTTCCGAGGAAGGAAGACTTGCGCCGGAACGAGACGAAGGCGGCACACGCCTTTCCGTCAAGGAAGGAAAGCCGCACGCTAAGCGACGTCTCGTAGCGATTGTTGCGGTCGTAGTAGCTCTGATTGGGATTGTTGGTTACGCAGGTTTTAGGGGATGGTTTAGAGGTCTCGGCGCAAAACCGCAATTTCGCTCCATTGCGATTCTGCCCCTTGAGAATCTCTCTGGGGATCCCAAGCAGGACTACTTGGCGGATGGCATGACCGAAGAACTGACCGTAGACCTCGGTCAGGTCTCCGCACTGCGAGTGACCTCCCGAACGTCCGCAATGAATTACAGGAATTCCAAGAAATCCGCACCCGATATCGCGAGGGAATTAAACGTTGATGGGATAGTAGAAGGATCGGTCGTGCGAGAGGGCAATGAGGTGAGAATCACTGCCCAGCTTATTGACGCCAAGAGCGATCATCATGTATGGGCCCGGAGCTATACACGGGGGATCGGGAGCATTCTAACACTCCAGCGTGAAGTCGCTCAGGAAATCGCCGATGCAATCAGTATTGAGGTGAGCCCACAAGAAAAAGCGCGTCTGCAACGCACGTCGAACGTTGACATAGAAGCCCAGGATCTATACCTTCTGGGCGCACACCTTGTGAGTGTGGGCGATCCTCAACAAGCCCGGGAATACTTCCAGAAAGCAATCGAGAAAGACCAGAATTTTGCACAGGCATACGCCGCACTGAGTCACACGTATGCTTTGCTGGGAGGGGATGGCTTGATTCCGTACATGGAAGCGTTCTCAAAGGCGAAAGCAAGTGCGATAAAGGCGATCGAGCTTGATGAAGGCCTTTCGGATGGCCATCTCGCATTGGCAGATGCCGTGGCAAATCTGGACTGGGATTGGGAAACGCAAGAACGGGAGTTGAAGCGCGCGCTGGAACTCAATCCAAGTGGAGCGTCAGCTCATTGGTCCTATGCTTTTGCACTCGAGAAACTGGGGCGCACTGACGAAGCACTGATCCAACTTCGTATCATGCAACAACTCGATCCTGTTTCAAGTCAGTCCGCCGCGGAAACCGTGGAGGCGGAGTATTACGCACGCCATTACGACTCAGCCATGGACCATTTGAGGCGCCTGGATGCGGCGAACCCACAACGAGTTCTCCTTGGTTTTTGGTTCGGCGTCATTAACAGAGAAAAAGGTCTGTACCAAGATTCGGTCAGGGCTTTCCTAACCGTGGGCGATCATCCCCATGCCTTGGGCCACATGGGCAATGCGTATGCTCGATGGGGGCGGGTAACCGAAGCGCGGGCCCTAATCCCAAGGCTACAAGATCACATTCACAAAAACGGCATCGGCACTTACGAGATTTCCTTGATTTACGCCGGTCTCGGTGACAAAGATTCCGCTTTCGAATGGCTCGAGAAAGCGTCCGTGGTGCGCGATAAAGGGCTCACTTTTCTCAAGGTAGATCCGTGTCTCGATCCGCTGCGATCCGATCCGCGTTTCCTGGAGCTGCTGCGGCGCGTTGGCTTTCCCCTGTAAGTTGTTTCGGGCGATCGTGAGGCAGCTGAAAGCTGCATCGCTTGTCGGCATCTATTCGGGCGTCCGGCCGATCGCGTGGATGATCTCGTCGTTGGCTTGCGTATAGTCTAGTTGGGATTGCAGGAGTAATGTCCTGGCGTCGAGTTCCTGTGCTGTTGCCAACTTGGCCTGAGAGTTGAGAGCTTCACCTCGCACCAGTTGCTGTTGAAGGACTCGATTGGATTCGGTGCGCAGCGTGAGGAGTTCCTCAGAAACCTTGCGCATTTCCTGGGTCCTTTCCAGTTTGTTGTATGCGGTCTGCACGGACAATTCCACTTCATCGGTAAGGCGGGCAAGATTTTCCTTCGCCTGAGATAGCTGAGTGTCGCGCTCCCGAACGATCGCACGCTTGCGGCCCGCGTCAAAGAGGTCGTAGCTGAAATGAATACCGAAGCTTCCGAAATTATGGGCTAAAAAGGGAACGTTGTTTTGGTAGCTGTAGCGAGCAAAGGCATCGACGTCCGGAACGTAGACGTCCGTTTTTGCCAAGCGGACTGCGGCTTTCGCCTTTTCGACTTCAAGGCGCGCTTCGAGGATTTCCGGATGGGATTGAAGCGCCTCAGTCACACACGTCTCTCGAGTGCAGGGCGGCTCCTCGTCCGCGGGGCTGGGATCGAGGTCCAACGCCGTTGTCAGTGGCAGTCCTATGGCATCGTTGAGCTGCAGCTTGAGGTCGGAAAGCTGCAAATCCGTCGTCAGCAATTCCTGTTTTGCCTGCAGCAGTTGGGCACGACTTTCGATCAGGTTCTCTTCGAGTGTGCTGCCGTATTTCACCTGCTCGATGCGTTCGCTTTGCATATCTTCCGATGCCTTAATTCTCGCCTCGGTGGCGGCACGGTGGACCTGAGCGATCAAAACTTTGTAATAGAGCTGATGAACCCCGAGGGCAACGTCGTTCTCGGTTTGTTGCGCCCGCTGCCGAGAAGCTTTCAACTCCGCCTGCGCCATGTCGTTCAAGGGCCGGATTTTCAGGAGCGTAGTGAGGGGCTGGGTGAGTTGAGTGCCACTGGTCGTCAAGTCACGTCCACCCTGGTTGAGGATCGAATTAGCGGAAGGCACGGGGGCGCCTGCGACCGTGCCGAGACTGCCCGCATCGATCTGCACCAGCTGCGTGTCAGTCAGATGCACGAAACTGCTTTCATTGCGAATGGTGGGAAAGTACGCGCTTTTCGCAGCTTCCTTAACGTGTTGCTTCTCGTCGACCCTGTATCCGGCGATGCGGACGTTGTGGTTTTGCTTCAGAGCCAGCTGAACGGCTTCCTGTAAGGTAATGTGACGAGGGGAAACGGTACGCGGCGGTTCCTGAGCGAGGGCAAGTTCAGAGCACAGAAACGATACAAGCACTAGCGATAATTTCCATTTCATGAGTGCGGCTCCTTGACCGGCTGCAGCGAGCTGAGGTGGCCATAGTTCAGAGGTGATTTGCGCAGCAACGCAGTAAGCAGAAGGCCCACAACACAAGCCGCCACTACGAGAAGGAACCCTTCGTTGAGGCTCAAGGCGAATGCCTGAAGACGCAGACGGGCTGCGATCAGGCCAACGGCGCGCGCCCCGGCCGCAGCCGCGCCGGATGATTTGGCGTAAGTGCCCGCAGCCAAGGCGTTGAGATTCCCATCGGTAATCCAACTCCCGCCCGTTACATGCAGACCCAAAAGGTTTGAGTGAACCTTCTCCCGGATGGCGAGAAAATGGCTCATGTAAACGGCCCCAGTGGTTCCGCCAAACAAACGAATGGTGTGAAAAAAGGCGGAGAATGTCAGAGCCCACTGAGGCTTCGAAAGCCCGCCCGAGAAGATTGCTTGAAGGACGATGCACCCCACGAGGCCAATAAAAGCAAACGATTGTCCGACACCCGTGAGCAGCTCCGTGCGGTAGTAGTTCGCCGCCGACCAGGCAGTGGTGTACTCGGCGTTTAACCAGCAGGCAACGGCGATGCAAGCGAATCCCGTGGCCATCAGTAAACGCGGATCCAATTTGCGGAGCAGAAGCAGAGCAGCCGTAAACGCGACGAGCAACAGCGGAACTGCGCTCCAGATTACGGCTGGGCCGATTTGCCTGGCTTCGAATCCGCGAATGGCCAACGACTGAGGAATCAGGATGATCGTGCCGGTGAGAGTAAATCTAAACCAGAACAGGAGGGTGCCGAGCAGCACCGTGTTCCACTGCCAAAGATAAGGAAGTGCCACGAGGGGGTTGGGGCCGAGCAGCCGTCGTACGAGGGCGCATAGCAGCAAAAACGATCCTGCGAGAAAGAACCCGGTGAATACGCCGGAGCGCCACCAGTCGAGCCGCTCTCCTTGCTGGAAGGCGATAAATAGCATGGCCAGGCCGGCGCTCAGATACAGGAAGCCAACGAAGCTGGGCACTGGAGCATCTTTTTTTCGAGGAGGAGTTGACGGTATTCCACGGTAGATACAGACCATCATCACCGGCGCGATCAGGGCGGAGTTCCAAAACATCCAGTGCCATGAAAAATGGTCGCGGTACCAACCGTAGAGTGACGGCGCAATGTTGACGGCTCCATCTACAAACGTCGCGTAGAGCGCGATGGTAAAAGGAAGGAACCGGAGCGGAATATTGCGAAGAGCAAAAGTCAGAGTGAGCGGGTAAAACGTGCCGGACGTCAGCCCAGCAAGAACCAGCGCCGCAACCAGCAGGCTGTAATCGTGGATGAGCGGCAGGAGAGCGCAAGTCGCCGTGAATAGTCCGGCCGCGAACAGAAGGACGCGTCGTGGTCCGAGTAACCCTCCGAGGAATACGGTAAACGGTCCAATGAACATAAGGGACGCGTTATAGGCGCTGTCGAGCCATGCACCATCGTCGTAGCTTATTCCAACGTGCCCCTTCAAATCGGCGAGTCCGAGCGAAAGCATGCGACCGGTCAGCGTGACCAGTCCGGCGCCGATAATGACTCCAAGAATTCCCAACAAAGGACGCGTGGAAATTTCCGAAGGAATCGCCGCGGCCGTTGCGTGAGCAATCTCGGTCGAAGTGGGGAGACGGGTTGTGATCGCTGTGGCGGCCATGAGGCTCTGCTATCGCTTTGTACTTATGGTCGCAATTACAGAAAGGCCTGGCCGCAGCTTGGAGGCGATGCCCGAATCCTCCAGCCCGATCTTCACGGGAACGCGCTGCACGACCTTCGTGAAGTTACCGGTAGCGTTGTCGGGTGGCAGCAGCGCAAATTGCGATCCGCTCGCGGGAGCAATCTCAATAACATTCCCGCGAATCACTTGCCCAGGGTAAGCGTCGATACGAATTTCGGCCGGGTCGCCGACTTTAACGTTGGTTAGCTGGGTTTCGCGATAGTTCGCCTGAACCCACTTTGTGACATCCACGAAAGAGATGACCTGCGTCCCGGGTGATACCAACTGTCCCGGGCGAACCTGCCGCTCGCCGACGGTACCGTCACCCGGCGAATAGATCTTGGTGTACCCGAGGTTGACCGTCACGGCAGCGAGGCTCGCCTCCTTCGCGCGGAGGTCTGCCTGGAGTTGCACTTCCTGGGATAAGAGAACGTTTTTCGTGAGACGCTCGGCTTCGGCAGAAAGTTCACTGCTGCGCAAACCGGTTCTGGCTTGAGAAAGATCGGCCTCACGGCTGGCGAGCTGCGCCGACAGACTCTCCTCATCAGCGACGACGGCTTCAAGTTTTTGTTGCGTCGCAGAATGGGTCTGAAAGAGATTTTCCTGCCGTGTTCGTTCCGATCGTGCCCGCACGAGACCTGCTTCAATCGCTTCCTTACCGGCCTGCGCTGCCGCAATCTGAGCTTTGGCCTGGTCGATTCCTGCCAGCGCTTTCGCAATTCGCGCGTCTTGCAAATCGCGCTGGCGGAGGTTGTTGTTTATCGCGGCCTTCGCAGCGGCAACGGCCGCCTTTGCTTGGTCAACCTGCGCATGGTAGTCATCGTCTTGCAGTTCGACGAGCAGATCCCCTTTGTGCACCTGCTGATAGTCGGTGATATGCACGGTGCGAACGATACCGGCGACCTTGGTGCTAAGCGGCGTAACGTCTCCGCGCACGTACGCGTCGTCGGTGATCTGTTCGACTTTGCCGCCTTCCCACGAGTTCCAGTTCCGAGTAACGGTTACCAAGATCGCGAGGGCGAGCAGTAAAACGAACAGCGGCGTGGCGTATTTCTGCCACTTCGGCGTAGACACAGAAGGCGTCGCAGTCTGTTCTTTACTTGGAACTGGAGGTTTCTCGGCCGGCGCAACGGGCGCGGCGTGAGCCGGAGCAGCAGTCATTAGTCACGCTCCTTCGTCTGCGAGAAATCGGATGGCGATAGAATTTTCATTTCCTGCTTTCTCATAAGACTCGGCAGGCGCTTTTGCACCTGTCGAAGGCATATGCCCATCCTAGGAATAGCAAGGCCAATGCCAAGCGCAGCGAGCGTAAGTGGATGAGTCTTCAACGCGTGGGAGAAATGGAGTGATGTCGAGTGTCAGGAGTGTCGCAGGTGAGACACCACGACACGACGCATCCGTATCGTTTGGCGGTACCGACGAGACGCGGAAGGCTCAGCCGCCGGGTACCGTCGCCGACTTACTCAAAGACATGGTTAGGGACGCAACATTGCCGGAGAGGGCCAGGAAGGTGTGCAGTCTAGCCGGGAGCAAATTCTGCATCCCTTCCGCACAGCAAATCCACACCGTTTCTTGCAGGTGCTCGAAGGAGTGTTCGAAGCCGTTTTTTCCAAGGGTAGCCTTTTCCTCCAGACGATCCGCCATATTGTCCAGCATCTCGCCTAACTGGTAGTCGAACTCCTGCTGGGCCATCCGCACGGGTTCAGGCAGTTCGAAGCCGGGGAGTTGAACGCGATATTTCCATAACGCAATTCGCATCAAGAAGAGTGTGCGGAGTTCCGGTTGCCATTCCCTGATTCTTCTGCGAAATGCTAAGTCTTGGTTGCGGGACGGGCCGAACTCGAGGGCCACGGCATCTGCAAGGCCGCGCACACTATCGAAGTTTTTGCCTATTGTTTCGCGCAGAGAATAGCTGCGTACGGCAGCAGCGCGAAGGTCGTTGGAAACCGGCTCGCGCGCGAATTGCGCAAGACATCGCAGGGTAGCAATGAATGTTTGCTTCATCTCCACCACAGCTGGTCGAGCCCATAGCTGGTCAAAGGCAAGCCACATCATAAACAGCCCGAGAAAAATCCCTACCACTCTGTCCCTTGCCGGTTCGAGCGAGGTCTGCATTCTGAACTCAGTGAGATGAATGAGATAAAACGCGATGAGTACCTGCACGCCGCAATAGGAAAGGCGGGGACCAGAGGTCGCGATCCAGGCTGCCAGAATTGTGACCGCGAGGAACAGAACGGTAAAACCGGCGATGGAGTCGAGGTACGGCAGTATAAGGATCTGCGCCCCCATGCCTAGGACGAAACTCCCGATGATCGCACCGGTGATGCGCAGGATTTGTTTCTGGTGCGAAGCACCGATGGTGGTGAGTGCTGTGAAAAAGCAGGTTGTAATCGCCGTGCTGATGCCCGGCCAGTCTTTCGCGTTGTAAATGACGTAGCAGAGACTGGCCGCAAGACAACCTCGCAGGCCAAACAGGATATGTTTTGGATTGGTCAGAGCGTCGGTAACGAGAAAACTGCTCGGGGGATCAGCGAGCGCTGGTTCTGGCGCGAACGCCCGTGTCGACTGGGATCCGGAAAAGACATCGGGTATCAAAGAGACCGTAACCTCCATCTCGCGCAACAGCGGGACGCTACTCTGAGCATCTAGTGTCTCGATAGGACTTGGGATGCGATCCTCGAGGAGGGCGCTTTGAATTTGCGCGATGTTTCTCTCCGCCCTGTGCATCCGCGCGCGATCCTGATCAGAAGGCTCGAAGCTGAGATTCATCAGATTGGCGGCAATGTCCAGCAGCCGTACAGCCAACGCAACTACCGCGCCCATCTGTTCGACGTGGTGCGGAGAGTAACCTGATCGCTGCAGATTGCTCCGCAACGCAGAACCTCCGGCGAGGGCGAGACGCGTGATTTGTGTTTGCGTCTTGCTGTCCACCGTGCGGCCCACGCTGTAGCATTCAAGGAGTTCTCTGACCGCACTGAATCGCTGGTTGACGGACTGCAGAACGTCGTCGCGGGGCGCAATCTCCGCGTAGACGAGTTCGCCCAGCGCGGTGATGATGCTGGCCAGCGACAGCGCAGCAAATGCCCAAAGTGTGCCTTCCACTCGCTCCGACGCTGGAACGTGACGATCCCAAAGCGGAATAGTGACGATAAGGAGATAACCGAAGCGAGAGATGGCAGCGTGATTCGTCAGGGCGCTAAGCCCATAAAACGTCAAGAACAGCGTAGCGATGACCCAAAACAGACGCAGCGTTGGATCGCCCACAAAGAAGATTGCCCCGGCGAGCACATAGGCGGCGGCGAGAGCGTCAGAAACGATGACAGTAGCGGCGGCTTTTAGAGTCTCGCTTGAATTTTCCCGAGAAAGCGTAACCGCATATAGCGCCGCATAGGCGGCGTACGGAATACGAAAGACCATACAAATAATCATGACGATTGTGGCTGTGCCAACCATGCGTGTCACGAGGGCTCCTCTTCCCGGATAGGGGCTGAGTTCCTCCTTGAGAAATTGCCAGAACCAGACTGGCGAAGAGAGAGGTTGGACACCGCTAGGGACGGCGTAAGCCATGTCAATTTCCGCGGATGGTGACAACGGCTGACTCGCCGATGCGAAACAGGTCCGGTGTGGGATTCTCGACACGCACGCGGACGGGGTAGCGCGACGCGAGGCGGACCCAGTTGAGAGTTCGCTGGACTTCGGGGAGACCTTTGTCGAGCTTTCCGATAACGTCGGGATCGGGTGTGACTCCAAAACCGATGCTGTCGACGACGCCAGAAAATCGCACACTCGGTTTCGACAACGCGTAAACGTCGGCGTGCATCCCGGGCTTGATGTGCGGGAGTTGTGCCTCACGGAAGTTGGCGATGACCCACCAAATCCGGGCGTCGATCAGGGTGAAAATCTGTTCGCCGACGTGGGTGTAGGCGCCTTCGGAAATCGTCAGATTCGTCACGATTGCATCGAAGGGTGCATACACGCGGCAGTTGTCGAGGTTGTATCGAGCGTCCTTCACTGCCGATGTTCGCGCGCCTCGTTGGTTGACCAAGGGCTCAAGCGTGTTCACAGCGTGGCGTGCCTGATCGTGTTGCGCCTTACTTCCATCAAGCGCGGCCCCGGAGTGCTCGTATTGCGCGAGGGCGGATTTGAGTTCGGCTTGCGCCAGACGAAGTTGCGATTCGGCCTGTTTCAGAGCTTCGGCCTGCGCGATCTCGGACGTTTTGGCGCGGTCGACCTGATCGACGGTGACAAACTGCTTTGCAACCAGCGGCTCAAGGCGATGCAAGTTGTTGCTGGCGTATGTCCACTCGGCTTGTGCACGAGTGACGCCTTGCTCGGCATGAGCCACGTCGGCCCGCGCCTGCTCGATGTTCGCCGACGAGCGCGTTACATCGGCTTCCGCGGTGTGAATGCCGGCTTGTGAGACGGAAACCGCGCTTACCTGTGCTGCAATCCTCCGCCGTTCGTCGACGATCTGTCCTTCGAGCGTGTCTTGCTCGGAATTGGCTTTTTCCATCCTGTATTGATAAGGCCGTTCGTCGATTTCGAACAGCAGGTCCCCTTTCTTGACGAATTGGTTGTCGTGCACATTCAAGTGGATGATCGGACCTTCGACTTGCGGTGCAATGCCAATGAAATTGGCGAATACTTCGGCGTCGTCCGTGCGCGGAGCGTGGTTGGTGTGGTAAAGCACGCCCAGTCCCAGAGCGCTCGCAGTTAGCACTACTCCGATCGTCGTTGAGCGGCCAAGCTGCTTCGACGTCGCGTCAGTTGTGGAAACGGTTTTCATATTTTGCACCTCGCTGACAGAAATCGTCAGTAAAAGAAGATGAGCCACAGGGCGAATGTCAAAGTTGCCGCGAGACTTGGATATAGCAGGACCGGGAGAGCCGCTTTAATTCGCAAGCGCAGCAGCGCGAGTCGGATGGAAGCCGTGAGGAAGATGGCCACTACGAAGCAAATCAGCCATGCCGGGAAAAATGACCCGAGAATGTCAACGGAAGGCGCTCGCGAACAACTGACGAGCAGCGGAGCAACTAAGAAAAACCAGAGCCGACGTCTTGGAGGCCAGACATTTCGTAGAGGGGTCATGGCTTGGGTCCCCTGTTGTCCAGCTGGATCGCATCGCCACTGCGAAACGCCAAATCTGCCAAAGCGTTGAGGACTTGGGTGCGGGCAAACACGTCGGTGGAGCGAGCTTGTGCGAGAATTCGCTGCGCGGCCGTGACATCCAGCAAATTACGCAGACCATAATTGTAGGATTCAAGGGCTGCATCGTAGGACTGGCTGGCGGCTTGGAGTAGCGCAGAGGAAGCCTGACGCTGCCGAAGAGCCGTGTTGAAATTGGAATATGCTGCCCACACTTCGTTGGCAATTTGGTCGCGTGAACTGGCGACCTGAGCCTCGCTTGCGCGAACGTTGGCTTCTGCCTGAACCAGCTTATTTTTTCGTGCGCCTCCGTCGAAGACAGTCCAATTCAAGCTAAACGCCATTCCGCCCGCCAGGCCAGCCGTGTGTCCCCACGGAAACTGCTGTTGCATTCCGTATAGCGATTGCGCGGTGGGGCTCGCGGTGAAACCCAGCGAGGGATAGTACGCTGCGCGTGCTTCCTTGACTCTGGCATTGGCCAACCGCACGCCGGCCACTTGCTGCAAGAGATCGGGCCGTTGCGCGAGTGCATGATCGATGGCCACATCGACGCTCTCGTCCGCCGATTGGGGGATGGCAAGCTCCTTGAGCGGTTGAACGTGAATCGCGGTGGTGGCGGAAACTCCAAGCGCGGTTGCGAGGTCTCCCGCCGCGATTTTTTCGGTGCCCAACACGGATTGCAGCTCATAGTCCGCCTGCGCGGTGCTGCTGCGCGCTTCCAACACGTCCGGAAGAGTCGCCAAGCCGTTATTCAGACGTTCCTCTGCTGACTGTTGGACTGCTTGCGCATTCGAGAGATTCGCACGGGCCGCATCTTCCTGTCCGAGAGCATTCAGAAGCTGGTAGTAGGCTTGTTCCACGTGAAAGATGATTATTCGGTGTGTGTCGTTAAACGAAAAATTCGCCGCGAGAAGTTCCGCTCGCGCGGCATTGATTCGGCCGGACCGCACTCCGAAATCGAACACGGTGTAATTGAGATTTAATGCGACTTGAAAATCCCCCGTGGTTTGGCGATAGAAACGATCCGTGAGGAAGGCTTGCGATCGGGCGACACCGGAAAGCGCGGCCGCGGCCAGAGTTGGATAGAGCTCGCTGCGGGCGACACCGAGACCTGCCGCCTGGGCGCGAGCGCGCTCCCACGCAGCGCGGGTCTCCGGATTGTGTGACTCCGCCAGATCGATGAGCTCCGACAAGGAGTAGGTCTTGTCCGGGTCAGTGGGGAAGTTGGCCCCAACGAAATTCATTGCGGCTGCTTCGATTCCGCGTTCTCCCTTCCCATGCCATGCGCGATCGGGCGAAACGGGCGCGTCTTGAGGCCGAGCACCTGTTACTGACAACACAAGCAGCGAAATCAGCCCAGCCATGCGCGAGAGTGCCGGGCGCCGTTTCCAGAACCTGCCCATAACCGCCATCGATAGCCACTTTCCGGTTCGCTTGCGGATCGCGATGCCCCACGCGAACGTAACCTTGTTGTTCGTCGCATTTTCTATGCCAACGTGAAGGACTCGGGAAATTCCGAATCCGTCGTGTCGCCGTCTGTCGCGTCTGTCCGGATTGCGACACTGCGGCACGGACTCTTAAGTAGCTCGGGCGCGCTCGTGCCTCAGCATGATGGGTTTACAAGGACTGGCGCATGGCGCAGTTGGGGCCAGCAGCAATGGAATGCGACGTGCAACTTACGACGGCGACACAGCAGAAGAAACAGAAGGCGTGCGGCGATTGAATTGTTCGCAGCGGGGAGAACTCAAGAGGTCTCCGGACATACAAGGGAATTGTCAGTTCCACATTGGCGATCTTTAGAGTCACCGCTTGCCGAGGGAAAGAAGTGCAGTCAGCTATGGGCAAAGACCACAAAACAGAATGGGGATCGGTGGCGAGCCGCGTCGTCGGAATTTTGGTTCTTGTGGCCGGAATCTTCTTGGCGGCGGGACTGTGCAATGCAAGTCCGGGCAGCGAAAACCAGAGCCCGAACATTTTTGATCCCCGTTCCCCGAATGCGAAATCCCTCTACCATCTGTCGAATTTCGTGCTCGTCATAACCGGCCTGATTTTTGTCGTCGTCTTCGGCCTGTTGGTTTATGTGGTTGTGAAATTCCGTGACCGAACGACGGATACCTGGCGGGAGCCGGCGCAGGTGTACGGGAGTACGCAGATTGAGTTGGCGTGGACCGTGATTCCGATTCTGATCGTGGTCGTTTTGTTTCTGACCACAGCTCGCGTGATTCACGGGATACAGGATGCCCCAAAACCCCCGCACGCATTGTCGGTGACTGTGATTGGACACCAGTTCTGGTGGGAGTTTCGTTATCCCGAACTGGGGATTGTCACAGCCAACGAACTGCATCTTCCCGTGAACAAGCCCACGTACTTGAAGCTGCTTTCCGCCGACACCGACCACAGTTTCTGGGTTCCCCAGCTGGCGGGGAAGACCGACCTGATTCCGAATCGTATCAACGAGATGTGGATGGAACCTGAACAGACGGGTACCTTTCTTGGACAATGCGCTCAGTACTGCGGCACGCAGCACGCGAAGATGCTGTTGCGAGTGTCGGTGGAGAGCCCCGAAGATTTCGACACCTGGGTTCGGACGCAAAAACAGACCGCGATTCAGGATGAAAAAGAACTCGTGGGGAAACACGTCTTCGAAAGCACGTCCTGCGTGAACTGTCACGCCGTCGGTGGGACCAACGGCACGGGACGCTTCGGTCCGGATCTGACGCACTTAATGAGCCGCAAAACGATCGCCGCTGGGGCGGCACGGAATACGCATGAGAACTTGCGGCTGTGGATCGAGAACCCGGATGCCATTAAGCCGGGGTCGTTGATGCCTGCCATGAAATTAAGTGACGCCGATCTGGATGCGCTTGTGCGTTATCTGGAGACGCTTCAGTAGAGTGGGATTTGGAGACCAGTGATGTCATCCGATGCAATAGCGATTGGCAGCGCAAGGGAGACCGGTCGGCCGTGGCTCGACACGCTGCACGAGTGGGTGACCACGGTCGATCACAAACGGCTCGGCATTTTGTACATCGTCTACGCCCTGTTTTTTCTCGCCGTCGCCGGTTCGGAAGCCATGATCATGCGCATCCAGCTCATGTATCCCCACAACGGTTTCGTGTCCCCACAGGTTTTCAACCGGATGTTCACGATGCACGGCACAACCATGGTTTTCTTCGTCGGCATACCCTTCTTGTTCGGGTTCGCAAACTACATCGTGCCGTTGATGATCGGCGCCCGGGACATGGCGTTTCCACGACTAAATGCGTTCAGCTTCTGGCTCACCGCGTTCGGGGGATTTGTTTTGTACTTCAGCTTCCTCGGTGGAAGCGGCCTCTACGGAGCGGGAAGCGCTCCGGATGTCGGCTGGTGGGCGTACGCTCCGCTGACGTCGCGTGCGTTTTCTCCCGGCCACAGCACCGACTATTGGACGATTGGCCTACTGGTCTCCGGCTTCGGAAGCATCGGCACCGCAATCAACATTATTGCCACGATCCTCTGCATGCGGTGCCCGGGCATGAAGCTCGGTCGCATGCCGTTGCTCGTATGGATGAACCTGGTTATGTCCGGGATGGTGCTCATCGCGATTACGCCATTGTCCGCGGCGCAAATCATGCTGTGCGTGGATCGCTATCTCGGCGGCCATTTCTTTGACACCCAGGCCGGAGGATCCGCGACGTTGTGGATGCACTTCTTCTGGATTTTTGGACACCCCGAGGTGTACATCCTGATCATTCCTGCTTTCGCATTCATGTCGGAAATCGTTCCAGTATTCTCCCGCAAGCCTATTTTCGGTTATCCGGTGATGGTGGGGGCCACGGTGTGTATCGGTTTCTTGAGCCTGAGCGTATGGGCGCATCACATGTTCACCATAGGCATGAGCTCGTACACGAACGCCTTTTTTACTTTGACGACTCTGGCGGTCGGCATTCCCACAGGAATCAAAATATTCAACTGGCTCGGCACGATGTGGGGCGGCAAGATTCAGTTCAAGACGCCGATGCTGTTCTGCATTGCGTTTCTGTTTCAATTCCTGATTGCGGGTCTCACGGGCATCATGCTGGGCAGCGCCGCGTTCAATTGGCAGCTGAGCGGTTCGTACTTTGTCGTCGCGCACTTTCACTACACCCTCGTGGGCGGACTTGTGTTCGCCATCTTCGGGGCGTTTTATTTTTGGTACCCAAAAATCACAGGGAAAATGCTGAGCGAGCGCGTGGGCAAACTGCATTTCTGGCTCTTCTTCCTCGGCTTTCACTTGACGTTTGACTTGATGCACATTCCCGGTTTGCTCGGCATGCCGCGGCGCATTTACACCTACGAGCCCGGCCGCGGTTGGGATACGTGGAATCTTCTCGTCAGCATCGGCGCATTCATCCAGGCCATCGCCACGTTGGTGTTTGTAGGCAATCTCATTTTCTCTTATTTCAAGGGCGCGAAAGCGGGAAACGATCCGTGGGATGCCTGGACACTTGAATGGTCGGTGAGTTCACCGCCACCGGCCTACAACTTTGCCTCGATTCCCAAGGTCTCGAGCCGCCGGCCGTTGTGGGATTTGAAGCATCCCGAGGACCAGGACAGCCGCTATGAGTGAGGGAATCGACCCATGAGCGCCATCACAAGTCCATTTCCTGAATATCCGGCGTCTTGGAAACTTCCGTACCGAGGCAGAGTCGGCATGGCCTGCCTCATTGTGGCCGAGTCGGCGATCTTCACGATCTTTGTCGTGGCCTATCTTTTCTACGCGGGAAAGAGTCTCAGCGGTCCGACTCCCCGCGAAGTGCTGGAAACCCCCATCTTCTTCACGATCTGCTTGCTGTCCAGCAGTGTGACGATCCACTTCGCAGCAAGGTTTCTCGAACGCGGGAAGCGTGGCGGATTTTTGAGCCTTTGGTTTCTCACCATTATCCTGGGCGCTCTTTTCATGTACGGAACCGCGCGGGAGTGGCATCGCCTGATTTACGAACACGGGTTGACCATCTCCAGCAATCTTTTTGGAACGACCTACTATTCGCTCGTGGGGCTGCACGCGTTTCACGTTACGGCGGGCCTGCTCATGCTCACCATCGTGCTGCTCTTCGGGCTGGCCGGGCGCGTGGGCAACGAGCAGGCCGCACGCGTAAAAGTGCTTTCGATGTACTGGCATTTTGTGGACGTCGTATGGGTCGTTGTCTTCACGGTCGTTTACGTTTTAGGTCGCTGAGGAAAAACCGATGGCAGCGCTGCAAGGTATAGAACAAATGGAGCAAAGCTCGCACGCGCCGAACGAGATCGAGGTGCCGGCCGCCACGGCGTGGCCTCTCGTTCTGGCCTTTGGATTTACGCTCGCGTTCGCAGGCCTCCTGACGAACGCTTCCGTGAGTATTCTCGGCGCTATCCTCGCGCTCGCGGGTTGCGTGGGTTGGTTCCGGGAAGTCTTCCCCCACGAGCACGAAGAGATTGTGGGGGTACTCCCGGAACAGAGAGTCTTCCCGACAGCGCGGCGGGTAGTCGACCGAATTCCAATCGCGCCGGAGCAAGTGCGTGCGTGGCTTCCCATTGAGACGTATCCCATTTCAGCTGGCGTGAAGGGAGGCTTGGCGGGCAGCGTCGCGATGGCAGCGCTGGCTTGCCTCTTCGGCTTGCTGAAGACCGGAAGCATCTGGTATCCCATCAATCTTCTTGCCGCGGTGGTGTATGCGCCGTCGGAAGTTCCTCCCCTTGCGCAATTGAATTCTTTCCACCCCGGCCTCTTTCTTATCGCGGTGGTCTTGCATCTCGCAACGTCGGTCCTTGTAGGATTGCTCTATGGCGCGATGCTTCCGATGTTCGCGCGGCGGCCCATGGTGCTGGGAGGCTTGATCGCGCCTGCGCTGTGGTCGGGTCTGTTCTACTCCATCCTCGGGCTTCTCAACCCTGTACTCGAGAGCCACATCGATTGGTTTTGGTTTATCGCGTCACAAATCGCTTTTGGTGTCGTCGCGGGAAGCGTCGTCATGCGGCAATCGCGTGTTCGAACTCGCGAAAACATGCCTTTCGAGTTGCGTGCTGGGATTGAAGCCCCGGGGACGATTCCACCCCGAGGGAACGGAGACGAACAGCCGTGAAGTTATTTCGGAATTCATGCTTGTTCACCGCGCTCTTGGCGATGCTGGTTTCAGGATGCGGATCGCCACACGGGCAGCCGCGCAAAGGATCTGAGACGATCGCTCCGAATGAAGTGTCCGAATTCAGCACGCTGTACGGAGAAAACTGCGCGGGTTGCCACGGCGCGGAAGGCAAGGGAGGCGCGGCCCTGGCGCTTGCGAGTCCGGTCTATTTGGCGATCGCGGACAACACGGCGATTCGCAAAGTCATTGCTAGCGGCGTCCGTGGAACCCCGATGCCGGCTTTCGCCGAAAGCTCCGGCGGAATGCTGACCGAGAAGCAAATTGATGTGATCACGAACGGAATCCGAGCACGCTGGAGCCAGGCCGGAATTCTCGACGCGGCCAATCCACCCTCCTATGCGGCGAAATCCACGGGCGATGCCCGGCGCGGTGAAGCCGCCTATAAAACCTATTGCGAATCCTGCCACGGGCCCGGCGGCAGCGGCGGGGCAAAGGGCAGTTCCATCACGGACGATTCGTTCCTCGCACTGGTCAGCAATCAAGGGCTGCGCACCGTCGTTATAACGGGACGTCCGGAGTTGGGTGCGCCCGATTGGCGCGGCAACGTGCCGGGCAAGCCGATGACCGATCAGGAAGTCACCGACGTCGTGGCCTGGCTGGAGTCGCAGAGGACGAAAAATCCGGGACGGCCGTATTCCGCTTCGAATTACACGAAGCATTAGGAGTCTGACGATGGCAAATGAAAATCTCGTTTCCCGGCGCGGATTGCTCATGAAACTGGGGATGCTCTTCAACGGGGTGGTAGCGGCCGCTCTGGCGGCGCCCGTTGTGGGTTTTCTTCTATCGTCCGTTACGCGCGGCCGTTCCAACGGTTACCTGTCTTGGGTTCCGCTAGGCACGGTCAGTGAATTTCCCGAAGGCGAGACGCGCCTTGCTACGTTTCGCAATCCGTATGTCACCCCGACCGACGGCAAGACCGCTGATACGGCGTGCTGGGTACGGCGCATCGCGGGAGACCAATTCCAGGTATTTGCGATCAACTGCGCGCATCTGGGCTGCCCGGTCCGTTGGTTTCCGCAATCCGGTTTGTTCATGTGCCCGTGTCACGGTGGAGCATATTACCGTGACGGTGGTCGTGCGTCGGGTCCGCCCGAGCGCGGACTGTTCGAATATCCCTACAAAGTGCAAAACGGTCTTCTCACGATTCAGGCCGGTGAGCTGCCCACTCCGGGCAGCGCGATCGCGCTGCTCAAAGGGAAAACACCATGCGGCGCAACGAATGGCTTGATTTCCATCGAGAACGGACCGCTATCCACGTCAAGCGAGGGGGATGGTCCGCTCGGAAGGAACAAGACATGGAGTTGATCAAACAAATCGGGCAATGGTTTGACCAGCGCTTACAGTTGGCGGCTCCCATCCGTGAAGCGGCGGAGCATCCCGTTCCGCGCAACACGGCAAGCTGGTTTTACGTATTCGGCAGCGCAGCGCTGACGGTTTTTCTGCTGCAACTGGTCACGGGAATTCTTCTGGCGCTCATCTACGTTCCCTCTGCCGGGGAGGCGTGGAGCAGCCTGCAAGCGCTGAACCACGATGTAACGCTCGGCTGGTTTATCCGGGCGATGCACGGATGGGGATCAAACTTCATGGTGGCGATCGTCCTCATTCACATGGTGCAGGTGTTTCTTTTCGGAGCGCACAAGTTTCCGCGCGAGCTCACATGGATCATCGGTGTTTTTCTTTTGCTCATGACATTGGGAATGGCCTTCACCGGGCAAGTGCTGCGTTTTGATCAAGATGCTTACTGGGGACTTGGAATCGGTGCGTCGATCGCGAGCCGCGTGCCGGTCATCGGACCCGCTGCCGTGAAGTTGATGCTCGGTGGTCCCATCATCGCGGGCGCCACACTCTCGCGGTTCTTCGCAATGCATGTTTTCGTGATCCCCGGGATGCTGATCGGATTTGTGTGTCTTCATCTGCTGATGGTGCTCAAGCTGGGAATCAACGAATGGCCGATGCCGGGCCGGCTCGTCAAAAAAACAACGTACGTCGCGGAGTACCACGAATTGACGAAAAGAGACGGCGCGCCGTTCGTTCCCTACGCGGTATGGAAGGATTTGTTCTTCGCTGCCTTCATTCTCTTAGCAGTGGCCGCCTGCGCCCTGTACTTCGGTCCATTCGGTCCAACGGGCCGCCCAGACCCGACGGCCATCCAGACCGCACCAAAGCCGGATTACTTCTTCTTGTGGCTATACGGCCTGCTTTCCTATTTGCCGCCATCGATGGAGACACCGGCACTATTGATAGGCCCGGTCGTTGCCATCGCGTGCCTGGTTCTCCTTCCCTTTCTATCGGGCGAAGGAGAAAAAAGCTGGCGCCGCCGTCCCATTGCCGTTTTAACGGTCCTGCTGATTGCGCTGACGCTCGGAACTCTTACCCACCTCGCCGGTTTTACACCGTGGAGCCCGCACATGAACGCTTGGAGCGGCGATCCCGTTCCGGAAACATTTCTCCACGGCAGAACTGCGCTTCAACGACAAGGCGCGCTGGTCTTTCAAGTGAAGCAGTGTCGCAACTGTCATTCGTTGGGCGAGAGTGGCGGGCAGAGGGGTCCGGCTCTGGACCGAGTGGCCGTTCGTCTTACGCAGGACCAACTCATCCGCCAGGTGATTCAGGGGGGCGGCAACATGCCAGCATATGGAAAAAATTTGAGTCCCGCCGAGACCACGGCCCTTGTCGCATTTCTTGAAACGCTGCATCCGGCAGGACAAGCTCCCGCGCGCGACGCGTCCCGCGAAATGGTCGTTGGGGACACGGGCCAGAAAAACGCAGGGGCGGGGCAATAGGACGACACTCGATGGCACACACGCATTCCACCGCGCCCACATCCTTTTTGTTCGTCGCGCTCTTGATTCTCACGGCGTTGATCTACCTGTGCGGATGGATTCGTGTTCGCAGGCTTGGCCCGGAAACGATTGCATACTGGCGCGCCAGCAGTTTTCTCGCCGGTTTGTTTCTGGTTGGTATGGCTGTTGCTTCACCGATAGCGGTACTCGATCATGAATTGCTGACGGCGCACATGGTCCAGCATTTGCTGCTCATGACTTTGGCTCCGCCGTTCCTCCTGCTTGGCGAACCTTTGTTCACGCTGTCATATGGATTACCGCAAACACGGATGAAGCCGATTGCGGTTGCTGTTTTTCGATTAGCACGTGTACGACGAGTCGGGAAAGTGTTGGGCCAACCCGTGTTTTGCTGGATCGCGGCCACAGCAACGCTGGTGGCGTGGCACATTCCGGCACTATTCACCGTCGGGATGCAATCAGAAGTCTGGCACGTTGTGGAGCACGTAAGTTTCTTCGCTGCTGGGCTTCTCTTTTGGTGGCCGGTGATCCGACCCTGGCCGATTGCAGAGGCGTGGCCGCGATGGTCTACGATTCTCTATCTTTTTCTCGCCGCCGTGCCCTGCGATGTCCTTTCCGGATTTCTTGTGTTTTGCGATCGTGTCGTCTACACGGTGTACCTTGCCACGCCCCCACGTTTTGGAATTTCCGCTCTCGAAGACCAGCAGCGCGCAGCCGCGTTAATGTGGACTTGCGTAACACTCATCTACCTGGTGGCCGCAGCGGTTGTTGCGGTCCGGCTGCTTTCGGTGCGGAGTTCCGAGGAACAGGAATTCTTGCAACCGGAAACGCCCGCAACGATGAGCGCAGGGACTGGTCCACAAAGTGTGGAGGCCATCTGAAGATGGCGAGTGAGCCCCTTCTTGCGGTTTACCCGATCGCTGCTGTACAGCGGGGCCATGCCGCATGGCCCCGCGTCTTGCGCGACTACTGGGAACTAACGAAGCCGGAAATCAACTTTTTGATTGCCCTGGCAACCGCAGCCGCTTTTTGCGTCGGGTGTGGCCAACCAATCGCGCGCTTTCCGTGGGCGCTGTTGGCGCATACCGTCTTCGGCACGCTCCTGGTTGCGAGCGGTGCGGCGACTCTGAATCAGCTGATCGAGCGGGAGTTCGATGCGCAAATGCGACGCACCGCTCGTAGGCCGGTTGTGGCTGGTCGAATCGAACCTGTGCATGCGCTGGTTTTCGGGCTGGGGCTGGCGGTTTCGGGCAGCATTTATCTGGCTCTCGCGGTGCGACCGGCAGCGAGCCTGCTTGCCGTACTGACGTTCGTTAGCTATCTTTTTCTCTACACGCCACTTAAGCGTCGAACGGCGCTGTGCACGCTCGTGGGCGCATTTCCCGGTGCCATGCCTGTGCTGATTGGTTATGTCGCTGCTGCCGGGAAACTGAATTCACCCGCATGGGTTCTGTATGCAATCCTGTTCCTTTGGCAATTCCCGCATTTCATGGCGATTGCGTGGATGTATCGCGAGGACTATGCGCGGGCTGGGTATAAGATTCTTCCGCAGGGAGAACAAAAAGTCCGATTCATGGGATGGCAGAGCCTGCTCCCTGCGCTCGCGCTGGTGTGCGTGACCGTCGCGCCCCTGGCCCTCCGCCACGCCAGTGTAGTGAGCACGGTTGGAACGGTAATGCTGAGCCTGAATTTTCTTTACTTCGCCGCGAGACTCACCTTTGTCCAGTCAAACGCGGCGGCTCGTCGATTGCTGCTGGCCTCGGTGATCTATCTTCCTACGGTATTTGCGTTAAAAGTGCTAGCGGGATTTTGAGGTGGGCTTGTTTGTTGCTGCAGCCGCGCCCGTGCGATGGGCCTTGGCCTGAGAATCGGTTCTTGGCGAAAAAGGCCTAGTCGCTAAGCGGTGCTAAAAGGTGTGCAAGTGGAACCCGCCTTGACAACACGATATCCATCAAGATCCTGAGAGGGGCGGCAGATTCCATATTTTTTCATTCTGCCAATCAGAGTGGTGCGTTTCAGACCGAGCCTGGCGGCAGCGCCGTTCGGTCCGCCAAGCACCCAATCTGCCAGCTTCAGGGCTTCCATGATGAGAGTGAGTTCAGAGTCTTTGAGGGTGGACCGCACGGGAACAGGAGTCGTCGGCTCGGTGCGCGTTGGTAAAGGCAGAATAGGAAGCAAGCCGCCGTCCGATAGGATCACAGCGCGTTCGATCACATTCTGAAGTTCGCGAACGTTTCCAGGCCACGGATGGGACTGGAAAGCGGCCATGGTTTCTTCCGGAATGTGATCTATTTTCTTTCCCATCCGGCGTGAAAAAATATCCACGAAATGTCGAACCAGCAGCGCAATGTCCGCACGGCGGTTCCGCAGGGCCGGTAAGAGAATGGGAAACACATTGAGGCGGTAGTACAGGTCACTGCGAAACTCGTTTCGTCTCACCATCTCGGGAAGATCCCGGTGCGTCGCCGCCACAAGGCGCACATCTACCTTGTGCGTACGACCGCTGCCCAGACGCTCGAATTCCTGTTCTTGCAGGACCCGGAGCAGCTTGGGTTGCAGGGCTAGGGGTATATCCCCGACTTCATCCAGGAACAAGGTTCCCTTGTCGGCTAATTCAAAGCGACCGACCTTTTGCGCTATCGCGCCGGTAAAAGCTCCCCGTTCATGGCCAAAGAGCTCGCTCTCGAGCAGGTCGAAAGGAATAGCGGCGCAGTTCAGTTTGATATAAGGCCGTCCGCATCGCGGGCTGACATTGTGAATCGCTTGTGCGATCAACTCCTTTCCCGTGCCGGTTTCTCCTTGAATGAGCACCGTAGAAGTTGTCGGTGCGACGCGTTCCACTTGTTGAAGTACCGCCTCGAGAGCCGCGCTCTGACCCACGATTTGCTCAAATCCGGGCCCTCTAGCGTCGTGGGTCCGAAGAGCGTCATTTTCGATGGGCCCCATAGGTTCCTCCTGCTACCTTCTCGGCAACTCGCTACGAACTCATGGATTCCAAAGCCGCTCGAACGCGATCCAGCAAAATGCCACTATCGAAAGGCTTGGCTAGAAATGCCACCGCTCCAGCTCGCATTGCCTGAATTCGCATTTTTTCGTCTCCGTGCGCGGTGATGAAAATAATGGGAACCGGACGCTCAGCCTTTAGCTTTGTCTGAAGGTCCAGGCCGGACATGCCCGGCATCCGAATATCGACGATAAGGCACGCGAACTCCGGAAGTTGACCCGAGTTCAGGAAGTCCTCGGCCGACCCGAAAGAAGCCACGCCAAGGCCCGCCGCTTTCAGCAGCCGTTGCAACGCAATCCGAACCAATTCGTCATCATCCACAACAGCGACTAACTTTGTTTTCGACGGAGTGGTCATATCAGGAGCCAAAATATCTTGCTGGGCGAAAAACGCAATCGTCATTTTGTATAGTCCGGTTATATATACATATAAGGATGAGGAGCGTACCAGGAACCATGGGAGGTTCCTCCGTCGTGCTGCTCAGGAGGGGCTTTCAGTCGGGAGTTTTAGTTTTTCTGCCATTCGGCCCAATTCAGCAGGGGCCCCCGCCTGCATCTTATGCATTACGCGTCCGCGATGAACTGCAGCGGTGATTTCACTGGTGCCGAGTTTCGAGGCGATTTGCTTTGTCTGCATACCGCAAACGAGAAGTCCCATCACCTCGCGTTCGCGCGCGGTTAGACTTCTGTACCGATTCTGCAATTCGGCTATCTCATTCTGGTGTTCCCGTGCCGCTTGGTCGCGCTGGAGCGCTTGCTCAATCGCATCTAAGAGATCCTGATCTCGGAACGGCTTCGTAAGGAATTCTACGGCGCCTGATTTCATGGCCTTCACCGTCATAGGAATGTCGCCGTGGGCGGTTATGAAAATGACCGGAATGTTGATGCCGGTTTTTATTAAATTGCGCTGGACCTCGAGTCCGTTTGTTCCCGGAAGCCGCATATCCAATACGAGGCAACTGGGGCCTTCTGGTATTTTGTGCTGCAGGAAATCCTGCGGGGAGGCAAACGACTCTGCGCGCAAACCGACACTTTTCAGCAGGCGCCTCATCGAGGCGCGTATATCAGGGTCATCATCGATAATGAACACAGTCCGGTCGGCGGAGGAACTCATGTGCCGGTCTCCGTTTTGCATGGCAACGCGAAATGAAACGTAGCGCCGCGTCCGGTGTTGGGGGTGGCCCAGAGGCGCCCACCGTGTGCTTCGATGATCGAGCGGCTAATGGCCAAGCCCATGCCAGTGCCCTGCGGTTTCGTAGTGAAAAATGCATCAAAAATCTGATCCAGCTTTTGTGTTGGGAGTCCTACGCCCGTGTCAATGACCGAGACCAGCACTTCATTTTCCCGTGGATGCGACGTAATCCTGAGTTCGCCATCGGTATCGTGCATCGCCTCAATGCCATTGAGCAGTAGATTCAAAATGACCTGTTGCAGTTGCACGCCGTCACCCATGACTTTCGGAAGATTTTCGGCGAGCTCTGTGTGAATGGAAACGGCACGCTGTCTTGCCTCGTTCTGAAGCAAAACAACGATGTCCTGAATGACTTGATTTACATCCACTGCTTGATATTGAGCGGCATCCTTCCCGAACAGAGAGCGAACACGGTCGATGACCTCCGCCGCGCGCTTGACAGATCCAACCATCCCCGAGGCTGCATCGCGTGCGTCGACCAAATCCGGCTGGTCCTTTTCCAGAAATCGCAAGCAAGCTTCCGCGTTGGTGACCGCGGCAGCAATAGGTTGTTTAATCTCGTGTGCCAGGGAAGCGCTCAATTCTCCCATGGTAGTGACCCGGTTCATGTGTGCGAGCCCCGCCTCTAACTGGCGCAGCCTCTCACGCTCTTCTTCGCCGCGCTTGCGGTCTTCGATGTCTGTGCGCGTACCGTACCACCGAAGCACGCGCCCCCGCTCGTCCCTAAGCGGATTATCTTGGATCAGAAACCAGCGATATTGCCCGTCTCTTCCTTTGATTCGCGCCTCCAGTTCAAACGGAGCACCATCCGAACGCGCGCGCTCACGAAGGGCCTCTAACTTCTGGAGATCTTCGGGATGGACAAACCGAACCTTGGCGTCCCCGGACCGTACCTCCTCAATCGTAAGTCCGGTGTGTTCCCGTTCTCGTTGGTTGGCAAAAAGCGGATTCCAATCGGCATCAAACACGTAAACTTGCTGGGGAATCACGTCGATAGCCTGACGAAGCTCCGCTTCGCTTTGCCGAATCTTTTCTTCGGCCTGCTTACGCTCGGTGATATCACGAATGATGCTGGAAATCAGGACCCCCTCTTCGGTTTCCAGCGGGCTAAGGCTGATCTCTACAGGAAACTCGCGCCCATCCTTATGAAGGCCATGTAATTCCAGTCCGGACCCCATCGGCCGCGTGCGAGGGTCGGCCACAAAAGTAGCGCGGTGTTCCGGATGCTTACTGCGGAACCGCTCCGGAACCAACATTTCGATTTTTTTCCCCAATACCTCTCGTCGCTGAAAGCCAAACAGCTTTTCGAGCTGCTCATTGACCAGAACAATTTCGCCTTCACGATTCACCACTGCAATTGCATCAGGCGCCGATTCCAGGAGGCCGCGGAACTTTTGTTCGGCCTTTTCGCGATCCGTGACATCAGCCGCGGTGCCAACGTATTCGACGAGCTCTCCCGTTTTATCAAGAACCGGATGCCAAACCGCGTGGAGGTACCTTACTGTCCCATCGCGCAAGAGCAGCCTGTATGTCTGCGAAAACTCCGCTTTCTCACGGAATCCCTGCAGGCACTCTTTCGAAACCCTGTCGCGATCGTGGGGATGCACAAGTAGACGAGTCTCCTCATAACTGGGGATTCCGCGTTGCGGGTCGACTCCGAAAATTCGGAACAGTTCCTCGGACCAGAAGACCGTTCTCCGAATTCCTGGGTTGTACGCGAAACTGCCGGTGCGGCTCAATTTCTGTGCCTCCGCCAGATAAGCCTGGCTTCGCAGGAGAGCCTGTTCGGCCCGCTTGCGATCTTCAATGTCAACGCTCGTTCCGTACCATTTGAGGATGTTTCCTCTTTCGTCCCGCAGCGGCACGTTGCGAACGAACAGCCAGCGATATTCCCCGTCCGGTCGCCCTACCCGAACCTCATGCTCCATCGCCTCGCCATTCTTTACTGCTGCATGCCAGTGAGCGACGAACCCGGCCCGGTCATCAGGATGAACCGCGTCCTCCCAGTTCCAGCCCAAAGCCTGGTTCGCCGGCAGACCTGTGAGTTCTTGCCAACGTTGATTGACAAAATCGACTGCGCCGTCAGGTGAAGTGGTCCAAACATTTGCCGGAACCGCATCGATGACATTTCGAAGCCGCATTTCCTGCTTGCGCACCTGCTGAATACGTATTAGATAGAGCATCCAAAGCACTACGAGAACACTGGCTATCCCTATCGAACGAAACCAAGTCGTTTGGTAGTAAGCCGGCGTAACTCCGAAGTCCAAAATCGCGCCATCCTCGTTCCACACGCCGCTGTTATTGCAAGCGCTGACCCGGAAGCGGTATGGGCCCGGGCGCAAGTTCGAATACTGCACCTGGCGGGCGTTCACAACCTCGCGCCAGTCCTCGTCCTGGCCTTCGAGTTTGAAGCGGAAGCGTACTCTTTCCGGCGCGACCAGACTTAGTGCCGTGTAGTCAATCGTGAGATCTCGGATGCGCGGCGGCAGAGTTGGGTGCGAGGTGTATGCGTCCCCAGACCAGTTCTGCCAGTATGTCTTGCCGTCGGCGATGACTCGTTCAATGCGTACAGGCGGTGGCAGTTTGTTGAAGGCCAATCGACCTGGATCGACGACGCTGACTCCATCCAAAGGTAGGAACCACAATTTTCCATCAGCCGTCTTCGCGACACGCGGCCCGAAGCCGTAAGTCCCCGCATGACTCCTCACACCATCGGAACTGTCGAAGACTGTTGCCGTGACCCGATATCGGGAGTCTGCGACCCACGCCCCCAACTCGGAGTGCGCAACGCGCACCAGCCCACAGGCCATAACTAGCCAGAGCGAATGTGCATCATCTTCCACCAAGTCATGAGATGTATCGCACGGCAAGCCGTTTCTAGTAGTCAGAGTGGCTACACGGCCATTCTCGATCCGGCTCAGGCCGCCGTCGGTTGCTGCCCACAACGAACCGTCCGGGTCGAGCTGAAGGGCGTTGACGCGCCCCTCTCCCAAACCTGCCGCATGATCATAGAACGCGCGGACCTGGCCGTCTTTGAGATAAACCACGCCTCCGCTCCAGGATGCCAACCACAAACCGCCGTGCACGGGATCCGCCACCATTGGATTGGAATTCGTACCACGAACCTTCAGGTTCGCCCAAGGAATGCGCTCGACCACTTTGTCTTCACGCAAGCGATAGAGGCCTTGATCATTGTTGGTGACCCAGAGATTACCCGCGCCGTCTCCAGCAAGCTGGCTTATGGAAGTGACGTGCACGCCGCTCAAGCGAACCAGCCTATTATTTTCGAAATAGGCAAGGCCCCGTGCCGTCGAGACCCAAATTCGCCCGCGAACATCCTGGAACAAAGAGGTTACATAGTTGTCTGGCAACTCAGTCGAAAGTATCTCGTGAGCAACGCCTTCGGGCGCGTTTGCGCCGAGGATTCCATTAGCCGGTGGAGCTGAGGTTGCGCTTGGCCTGCGGTAAGTGGTAATTTCGCCACCCTTCCATCGGTTCAACCCATCGGAGGTTCCGAGCCAAACGCTACCGTCTTTTGCAGCAAGAAGGCAGACAACAAAGGGGCTAGACAATCCTTGTTTGACAGAAATTGTGGAAACGGCGAAGTCACGAAAACGGTCGAGACCGTTTGTCGTAGCCACCCAGATGCTACCTTCCCGATCCTCAAAGAAGCTTTGGACGGAATTGCCAGAGAGCCCGTCCGACTGCGCAAACACATCCGCCTTACCCTGGTGCACATGCAGGATGCCGCGGTCCAGAGTTCCGATCCACAAGCCACCGTTGCGATCCCGCAAAAGAGTCCCCCCCTCGTGGAAGTGCTGGCCGCCAGAAGGAAACGGATACTCTTTGAGTTTCCCATCAATAAATTGCTTAACCCCGCTGCGTCCGCCGATCAGAAGCGCTCCATGATCGCCATCAAGGAACGCGTTCCAAGGGAAGACCATGCCTGGCAGCGCAAAGCGATTAAGTTCCGGCAGCGCAAAGTGCTCCGGAGGTCCCGGCCTCCAACGCCATAGACCGTTTCCTGCTCCCACCCAGAGATTGCCCCGGCTGTCCTCATATATAGAGGTCACACCAAAGCTTAGAGACCCATCAGCTCCATAGCACTCGATACCGCCGCCATGGATCGCGCAGAGCTTCCCGGGATGATTTGGGCCGGCCTCCCACATGACTCCGCCGGCCCAAACGGTTCCCTCGCGGTCCTCTAGTAGAGCGGCAACATCATGTTTGTCGAGTTCGAGATAATGTGTGAGTTTGCCATCCTTCCAACTTGCTAGTCCTTTCGCCGTGCCGATCCAAAGAGTTCCATCGCGACCGGCGATCAATCCGCGGATATCATTGCTCGGAAGGTGCTCGCCCTGCGGGGGCTGCCAAGGCACTGCGCGAACGCCATCGAAGCGAAGCAGGCCGGATTCTGTCGCAAGCCAGAGGTAGCCGTCGGGTGTCTGAGCAATCTGGTGGATGGTGCCTGTGGCAAAGCCCTCACGGATTTTCCAAGACGTATGCGCGTATTGGCTGATGTCGAGGGATGGCTCTAACGCCCAAACACCGGGGCAGCACCCCAGAAGAATGACCAGGGTTACAACAACGCGTTTTTGGGTCTGGGCTCTGTCCACAGGGGATACATTCTAGCTCTTACCCAGTTCAGTTTGCAGTTCCTGGCTGATCGCATTCCCGTGCGCCGACTCATACATCTACGCCCGGATTTCTTCGAAACTCCCGACTAACGAGCCAGCCAAAGGGCAAAGCGAATTGCCTGGAACATTTTGAATTCATGGTGCAGACGCAGCACTCGATACCAACCGAAGATAGAAAGCCGTCTCATGATTTCGCCTCCTTTCAGTATTCCTTACACCTCAACGCCATGTTCCATTCCCGTATGAATGAGCTGGGCGGCGGAGCTGTGAGTTAGATTTGATAACCTGCTAGCCGTGAAGCATGGTCAGGACTTCTCCAAATCGACGGGACCAGGAATTTCATCTGCGACGCCTTGCGTAAAAGGGCCCGGGCGTGAAACAGCCGAGCTTTTGCCGCGGCGAACGAGATACCAAGAGTTTCTGCAGCTTCGTTCAAAGAGCGGTCCTGCAGTTGAATTTCGACAACCTTCCGCACTCCAGGGCGTAATGTTGCGACGGCATCTCTGAAGATTCCTTCCCGCTCGCTCTTCGCGTAACGATCTTCCGGATTCAACGATGGATCGGGGAGCAGATTCACCGGGAGGAGTTCGCTTGCTTCTGGGTTCTCTATGGGAGTTTCCCGGCGGCACCGCTTCTTGCGCAGTTTCATCAGTGCAGCATTCACAGCGATGCGCGTCAACCATGTCGAAAATTGCGATCGCCCATCAAAACTCTTCAGATGAACGAAGGCATTCAGGAAACACTCCTGAACGGCGTCCTCGGCATCCTCGCGATTTCGAGTGATCCGACGAGTTGTCCGGAACATTTTCTCGGCATGGCGTTTGTAGAGTTCATCAAAGGCAGATTTGTCGCCGCTCTTGGCGACTGCCACGAGCCTTTTATCACTCACCTGCTGGCGTTCGCCCGGCAGAGCACTGTCCCTCCGATTCGAACGCAGTGAATTTAATCCTGTGGCTGCCATGGTGCGCTCCTTTGCAGCGTCGTTGCCTCGGAGCTAGAACAGCAAATGGGATACCAAAATCGCGAAAGGCGTGGCTCAGCTACGAGCCGCATTTTCAAGCAGTTCTGTGGAGCAGGGTTGAGAACGGCGTGACGCGAAGCGTCGTGTGTCGAGGCGCCGACGGAAGCTGACGGAAGCACTGTAATGCTGCTCTGAACAGAACAAGTGCGACGCAGCGAAAGATTACGTCACAGTAGATCTTGTGTTTTTAACGAGCCGGCCTCTGGTGCGTCCTGACTTCCAGCAAAAAGTCCGCCGAAGCCAGTACGACAAAGATCCAGAACAAGTCGGCAACGAACAGGTGCGAAAGCTGCATCCAGACGGGGGCAAGCAGCACGATGTTCAAGCCCCCAAGCGCAATCTGCAGTATCAGTGTGGCGGTGAGGGGGTGAAGCATTCGCGCGGAGTGGACGGGCTTGCGTGCGCTCTTGCGGATGATCCAGAGCACATAGATAACTCCAAGGACCACCGCAGCGGGGTGGAAGAGCCGCAAACGCAACAAGCGGTGCGTGCTGGAAGAAAAATCCTGCAACAGTGAGGACTGCAAAGACGCTGCAGGAAAAATCGTGTCGGCGAGAGCGGCTAGCGAGCCGGTGATGCCAATCATCATCACTGCGGCCAGGCCAAGTCCAACGGCCAGGAGTTCGTGAGGAGCGGCCGTCAACGCGAAACGATGATCACCGTTCGAAAGCCACCATGCGGTTAACGACAGAGAACCGAGCAGCAGAAGCGTGTTGCCAAAGTGCAAACCCAACAAGAGAGCGTGTTCGGCAGAAGGATTTTGCGCGACGTTGTTCGAGAGGACCAGCAGGGCCCCGAGAAGGCCCTCGTTCAAGAGAAGGATGAGTGCGAGAACGGCCGAGTAACGCGGCCAGGCGCCTTTCGACGTCTTGCGCCAGCACCAAATCAGTAGACAGAAAACCATCCCGAGGGCCGCGGCGCTTGTCGCGCGGTGGAAGAATTCAATCGCCGTTTGGACTTCCGGAAACTTAGGCAGGATGGAGCCGCCGCAGAGAGGCCAGCGATTGCCGCAGCCGGCGCCTGATCCGGAGGCCCGGACAAAAGCGCCCCAAACGATTACGAAGAGGTTGTATCCGAGCGTTAACCACGCGAAACGCGCAACGGGTTGCGTGTGGCTGTTAGAGGCCCCCGGATCGACCAAGTCGGAGCGAAGAAGCCCACTCGAGTAACGGCTAGTGAAAGGTTCCTTTCCCGACGGCAAGGTGAGAAAGGACATGTCTTGATTCTCCTCAGTTGCATCTCTTCGGCCGGGAGTGGTCGCACCCATTCCCGCAATCGGAAATGGCACGTCCAATTCCATTGCGTGCCTTATCTACTGTAAGCCGAATTCACCCGCCAGCATGAGGCTAACGCACGTGTGGGCCAAACCGGAACCCGGAAACCGCCCGCCACAGTGTCGCAATTTTGACAGAACCGACAGAGATCGACACGACACACCGGATGGTCTCAGACTTTTTCGCTGGTTTGGCTTGGACGACGCGTGTAAATCCCCTTTGATCCAGAACGAGTTGCACACTTGCGACCACACGCGAATAGGGTGGCAGGCAACCTGCTGGCAATGGGAAGGGTACGCAGATGCTTCAAACACTCGAGTCTTTGAGAGCAGCGCACGACCACTCAAACCACTTCGCGTCAATCGAGGACGCGATTGCAGCGATGCGCGCGGGCGAGATGGTGATCGTCGCCGACGATGAAGACCGAGAAAACGAAGGCGATTTAACGATCGCGGCAGAGAAAACTACTCCCGAGGCCATCAACTTCATGGCGAAGTACGGCCGTGGTTTGATTTGTCTGGCGCTGACACCCGAGCGGCTCGACGAACTCGAAATTCCGTTGATGGTCCCGCAGAATAGCTCGAGGTTTGAAACAGCGTTTTGTGTGAGTGTCGAGGCGAGGGAGCGCACGACCACCGGAATCTCGGCCGCCGATCGCGCAACGACGGTGCTCGCCGCAATTCATCCGGCGACGAAGCCTAGCGATTTGGTCCGCCCCGGACATGTGTTCCCGTTGCGTGCGAGAAACGCGGGCGTTCTGGCT
>Ga0335083_10001145_pt1 | contig 37207 bp, 30 predicted proteins | sample Lox_Sample_42_FD_206716 | JGI IMG/M metagenome (GOLD analysis project Ga0335083, IMG submission 206716) | Soil microbial communities from Loxahatchee National Wildlife Refuge, Florida, United States - Lox_Sample_4.2 | ecosystem: Environmental > Terrestrial > Soil > Wetlands | place: USA...
GAGCTTCTCAATGAGAGCCTGTTCGTCGATCTCGACCAGGCCCGCCAGCTCATCACCGCTTGGGTCGCCGACTACAACACTGCGAGGCCGCATTCCTCGCTCGGATACAAAACGCCGGCAGCTTACGCCGGTGCACTCACCGCGCCGAAGGGCGTAACATCGGCCGAGGCTCTAATCGCCGCTGAATGAAAGTTCAGTGGCAGGTCACGGCTAGCTGAGACTGCTTCAGAAATTAGTAGGCGTTCTTCCCACGAACAATCTCAATTGCCGTCATGAAAATGATTTTCAAATCGAGTGCCAGGCTCCAGTTCTCAATATACCACAGGTCATGCTCAACGCGCTTTTCGATTTCGTTGACGGTGCCGGTTCTACCGCGAAATCCATGAATCTGGGCCCAACCTGTAATTCCTGGCTTTAGGTGGTAACGGAACGCGTACCGACCAACCTGTGTGTTGAAATTAGCGTCATGTGCCAGCGCATGAGGACGGGGTCCCACGATCGACATCGTTCCCTCCAAGACGTTGAGCAATTGAGGCAACTCATCGATGCTCGTTCGCCGCAACCAGTTTCCCACATAGGTCACTCGAGCGTCGTTTACTTTGGCTTGCTCGATCGTTTCGCCATCTTCTAGAACTGACATAGTGCGGAATTTTAGAATATTAAACGGCGCTCCATTAAAGCCACTACGGCGCTGCCTAAATATAACAGGCCCAGACGAATCAAGTTTAATCGCAACGGCGGTCATCAGAAAAAGCGGCAACAGTAATACAATCGCAGCGCCGGCGACAATAATATCGATCATCCGCTTTGCAAATTGTTCAAAAAGCGTCTGTGATCCGCGTTGAAATTCAATGACTGTAGTATTGCCCAGCATATGCGACGGCAGGAGGAAAAGATCAGATATCGGTCCAAGAGGCACAAAGTTCACCGGCACCGGAAGAATTTTTAGGTTCGAAAGCAGACCACTTAACTCGCTCCAGTGACCGGCGTCGGCTGCAACAACGACCTCTTCAACATTTGAACCGCGCAACGATGTCGCAATTTGAAGAATGGCATCTTTCCATGCCTGCGATTGGTTCTTGCTCTTCGGTATCACGAATTGATGGGTGAGGCGCGAACCCTGGCTAACCAACGCGTCGCATAACAGCGAATTAGGCTGTTCGACGACCAGGGCAACCCTACGGCCAGATAATTTGCTGACCGCTGATCCATCAGCGAGGATGGCCTTCCAGATGAATCTCGTCGCTATTAATATCGCGAGACCGGTTACTGCAAACGAAATTGTCGCACCCCGAGAAACATTTTCGCCGATTTTCATCATGAAGGCGACTGCCGATAAAAATGCAAAAATGGCCACCCATTTTGTTGTTAGTTTGTGAATTTGCGTTTTCAGATTGACGAGTTCCGGCACGCTATAGAGCGCTGTGCTTTTGCCGAGCCCAACAAAGAGCGCTGCAACAATTGCTCCTAGACCGAAATATTGCAGAGTGCGCCCAGGTTCTTCCATTGCGAAGATATGATAAGCGACTCCGCCGACGATGCTCATTGCCAAAATCGCAAACGCGTCAATCAACATCGCAATTGGCGCAACCGCCCGGTAAGGGATCGACCTTTTGATTTTTTTTGGTGACGGTGCGACTGAATTCGAGTCGATAGCAAGACTTTTGCGCATGCTAAAATTGGACTTCGTGTAATTCATGACGCACCTGAAACTTGTTCATCTTGCGGGCAGGCGAATTGATGCGCCGCGTTGAACATTAATGCTTCTCTAATAACACGCTGCAGGTAGCAATAAAAAGCGTACCAAGTCTTTACGTTAATTTCACCAAGTTTAATTTAACTTTAGCATCATTTCATCAGAATAAAGCTGTCAATCGAGCTGCCTGTAACGGATTGGCCATTCGGTGGCATCTGTCGTTTTCGGCTGCATTCCGGGATGTGGCTATGGCCTGGCCTTGCGGTCGCTCCTCAGTCCCCAAATTAGACTTAATTATCCGCCGGCCGAATAGTATAAAGTTTTCGAGGCGGCTAATAAGGCGGGCAAAGCATCATCAATTTAGAACTGGCCACGGGAGTTTGGAGGAGATGACAATCCAGGCGAGTTTTGCAAAACGATTCAAACATATCTAGTGTCACGCGCGCTGAAAGTAGCTCGGCAACGAAATTGTAGACAAAATCGCAGGTCCATAAAGCCGGGTGCACGGGAGAATTCTTCAACTTTCGTGCTATTCATATACGGATGCAAGAATTTGCTTATTATATATATTTGTGCGCGATGCTATTGATAAGAGACCCCGGTTTGCAGGTTCAAAGCGCCACGGCAAGCGTTCGAGGGTCTATATGACTAGCAAGATTCAATTGCATGACACCCGCGAGCTTGATCTGAGCATTATTGTTGTAAGTTTCAATACGAGGGAAATGACCCTTGCCTGCTTGCAATCAATAGTCGATGAAACGCGTGATACGCGTTATGAAGTTATTATTGTCGACAATAACTCACTCGACGGATCGGCTGAGGCTATCAGACTAGAGTTTCCTCAGTTTAGTTTGATCTCTCTCGAGGAGAATATTGGATTCGCGCGCGCCAACAATTTGGCCGCCGCACAGGCGAATGGCAGAAAAATTTTGCTGCTAAATCCCGACACGCTGGTAATCGACAACGCTGTGGATCGTCTGCTGTCTTTCGCCAACAAAACATCATCTTACCAAATATGGGGCGGCCGTACGATACATGGTGATGGCTCGTTAAATCCCGCCTCGTGCTGGCACAGGATCACTTTGTGGAGTCTGGTATGTTTCGCGATCGGGCTCACTTCTATCTTTCGCGGGAATCCATTTTTTAACGTCGAAGCGTATGCGGGCTGGAACCGCGATACCGTACGTCATGTCGATATCGTTACGGGTTGCTTTCTTTTGATCGATCGGCAGCTTTGGATGCGACTGGGAGGATTTGATCCGGCCTTTTTCATGTACGGCGAGGAAGCCGACCTCTGTTATCGAGCCAAGAAACTCGGAGCCATTCCAACGATTACTCCGGAGGCAACCATTGTCCACTTTGTTGGCGCTTCCGATAAAGTGTTCGTGGAACGACGTCTGAAAATTCTGAAGGGTCGCGTTACGTTGATCCGTAAACATTTCAGTCCTCTTAGCCGCAGAATAGGGTGTGCATTGCAAGCGTCGGTCCCGCTAACCAGATGGCTAGGCTATCGGCTGATTGGCGGCCTATTTAACCGACCTGATCTCGGTCTTTTAGCAAATGAGTGGGGTTCTATCTGGCAGCGGCGCGCCGAGTGGAGTTCAGGATATTGAAACGCCAGAGAGGCATTCTGACTTGCGGTTAGATTATGGCGTCGGCATGTGAGGAGTCTCACTAGCTAGTAATAGCCGGGTCAGATGGCACAAAAGTGCGGAGGGGGCGCACCCGCTGTTCTTTCCGTGCAACTAGGCGCAGAACCCAGTTGGAATATATTTGCGCGGCAGTCGATCGCCACGGGTCAATCAATTTCCCGGTTAAAAGGTCGATCGGAAAGCTTTTGATCAACTCCACGCGTCGGTTCGACAAAGCTCGATCACGAAGACGGTTGAGTGCTTGAGTCGAATTCTTGTCGAAGTAGCCTTGCGGCATTGTTGGGTAAAATTCTTGCTCGCGCCTGAGGAAACGCTCGATGTCACGCCGGTATTCGCCCAATAAAGTCCATGCTTCGTATTCTGGGTGACCCTGGAAAAAGACGAAGAGGCTCTTTTTCGTTTTGGTGAACGTGTCGACGCCTGCATCATGTGCTCTGGTGAGGACTTCGTAGCCGCATGAGATGAGGTCATGCTCTTGGACTTCATTCCATCGAGAGTGGGGGACCCCGAGTTGCATCGGAATTCCATTGACCATTTGATGGTTCGATGCTTTTTCGAAGGAAAAAACGCCAAAACATTTTTCGTTAAGTGCGCGGCGGCGGATTCCATCAAAATGCTGCACGGCCGCGTGCACTGCCAGACAAGACAAGATAGTCGACGTTGTGTTATGCTCGGCCCAGTCAAACACTTTGGCCAAGATGCCCCAATAAGGTTCCTCCGCCAGGTCGGGCGCGCGCGGCTCAGAGCCGGTTACAATGAGGCCATCGAGGCGGACATTCCAAAGATCGCCTATGTCGCGATAGTGCGACCTGCTCAAATGTTTTCGCCCCCACTCGCCCCGCGGGACATCAGGGAGCGCGTATATTTTCAGACGGATGAGGGTGTCTGGAGCGGCGAGATCGAGCAGTTTGAGAACTTGCCGCTCGGTCTGTTCTAGCGCCGAATCCGGCATATTGTTGATGAGGCCGAGGTCAATACAGTTGCCATCTTCTTCGCGGAAGATTGGTTTCTCCATGCCACGCATGTGCTCAGCCGCCGCGAACAAACGACTGCCATGGGGACCACGATCAAGCAAAACTGGCATTGGCAATTATCCAAAAACGGTCACGATCTGTCTAAAAACGCGTAAATGTTCGCTTCAATAGCAGAATTCAGACCTGTTCCCTTTTTCATCGCGAGCGTCGTTTAATTATTTCACCTGATCTCACGTTGTTGCATCGAGCGCTTGGCCGAGGTCGGCGATGATATCGTCGCTATGTTCGATACCGACGCTAAGACGAATCATCTCCGGTCTTACGCCGGCAAGGCGTTGTTCATCGACTGACATCTGTCGATGAGTTGTGGAAGCCGGGTGACACGCCAACGACTTCGCGTCTCCAATATTAACCAATCGTTTGACTAATTTGAGAGCATTATAGAATTTCTTCCCGGCTTCAAACCCGCCCATGATTCCGAACGTGAGCAACGAACAACCGCGCCCTCCCAAATATTTTTGCGCGAGCTCATAGTACGGGCTGTCGACGAGACCGGTATAATTGACCCATTTAACCTGCGGGCTTTGGCGCAAGAATTCAGCCACGCGCTTGGCATTTTCGACGTGGCGCTCGATCCGCAATGAGAGCGTCTCGATGCCTTGCAGCAAAAGAAACGCGCTTAAAGGCGCCAATACCGAGCCGGTCGTGCGCTGACAAACGCTCCGACAACGTGCGATGTAGGCAGCCGCGCCATAGCGCTCGGTATAAACCAAACCGTGATAGGACGGTTCCGGTTCATTCAACATTGCGAACCGCCGATTTTGTTTCCAAGGGAATCTGCCACTATCGACAATGATCCCGCCAAGGGTGGTGCCGTGCCCGCCCATAAACTTTGTCAGTGAATGCACGACTATGTCCGCGCCGTAGTCGAATGGCCTTAGCAGAATTGGAGTTGCAACCGTATTGTCTACGATCAGTGGGACACCGTGGCGGTGGGCGACGGTCGCAAGTGCTTCAATATCGCAAATGTTCCCCGCTGGGTTCCCGACACTCTCACAGAAAACGGCTCGGGTATTTTCGTCGATTAATCTTTCGATTGCTGCAGAATGGTCTGTTTCCGCGAAACGGACGGCAATTCCCTGTTTAGGCAAAATATGCGTGAAGAGCGTATGGGTGGTTCCATATAGATTTGGGACTGAAACAATATTGCTACCCAACTCGGTGATATTGATGACGGAATAATTGATCGCCGCTTGCCCGCTAGCGACGCATAGTGCTTCCAAGCCTCCTTCTAACGCGGCAACCCGGCGTTCAAGTATAGCGGTGGTTGGGTTGCTGATCCGCGTGTAGCGGTAGCCGTCAATTTCAAGATTGAACAAGGCTGCGCCATGTTCTGCGCTGTCAAACTCATAGGCTACGGTCTGATAAATCGGTACGGCAACGGCTCTTGTCGTCGGGTCGCCGTCATAGCCGCCGTGAACCGCAATGGTTTCGCTTTTCACCGTCGCACCGGAGCGCTTAAATCTGCATCCCTAAAATAACAAAGTACTGCTATCACAACGCATGCCACCGCCCGTCCAAAAGGTGATGGCAGTGAGTATTGGTATTCCACGCACCGAGTCCTTGCAACCTCCGCGGGGATCGGAGGTGCAAATTTGGGTGCGCTAACGTTAATTGAGCGATTGATTTAGCAGCATGAAATAGCGCCTTGGCGAAGAGTTAGCATTTATGTCTATATCAGAATTGTTGTTCGCAGCGGGCATTGCTGAGCAAAAGCGGCTATGGAACGATCGCGCAGAAGGATGTCGCCCACCAACTCTTGGTTGCGCGCCCTCGAACTGACAGCACCAATTGGGAGGAATCCGTCGCGCATTTTCCCGATCGTCATCGAGGAATTGGCCGAGGAATTCAATCAGGCGATCGCTCTCCTGTCTGATCAGGAGTCCATGACCTATGGCGCCCTTGCAAAGCGGATGAACCAATACGCGCGCTGGGCGCTGGCGGAGGGGCTTGCGAGGGGCGAAACAGTATGTCTGCTGATGCCGAACCGGCCAGAATACTTGGCGATATGGCTCGGCATCGCGCGAATGGGCGGCGTTGTTTCGCTGCTGAACACAAGCATTACCGGTAAGTCGCTTGCGCACTGCATCGATATCGTCAAGCCCATACATATTATCGTTGCTGCTGAGCTTATGGAATCCCTCACCGCTGCAAGGGCGTTCATGGCGAGCGACTGCAAGACATGGGCATTCGGTGATGCCGGTTCAGCATATCCACGAATTGAGCGCATCGCCGATGGCTACGAAGGGACAAAACTAGCAGACACAGAGATCTTAGCGCCAACGATTGAAGACCGGGCACTCTATGTCTACACCTCCGGGACGACCGGATATCCAAAGGCTGCCAACATTAGTCACTATCGGCTGATGAACTGGAGTCACTGGTTCGCCGGCATGATGGATACCCGACCAAGTGACCGTATGTACGATTGTCTTCCGATGTATCACAGTATCGGTGGCATAGCGGCGATCGGATCGGTACTGGTGAAAGGCGGCTCTGTTGTCATCCGCCAAAAGTTTTCTGCGAGCCAGTTTTGGCATGACATCGCCCGTTGGAATTGCACATTGTTTCAGTATATCGGAGAGCTGTGCCGATACCTTTTGCACGCGCCGCCGAACTTGAGTGAAACGAGCCACCGTCTCAGACTTTGTTGCGGCAATGGCCTTCGGCCCGACGTGTGGGACAATTTCAAGAGCAGGTTTAATATTCCGCAGATTCTGGAATTCTATGCCGCGACGGAAGGCAACATTTCGCTTTTCAATTGCGAAGGTAAGACGGGCTCCATTGGTCGGATACCGACATTTCTTGCGCATCGTTTTCCTATCGCGCTGGTAAAATATGACGCGAAAGATGAAAAGCCGGTACGCAACGAACAGGGATTTTGTATACGTTGTGCGCCAAATGAAATCGGAGAGGCGCTCGGTAAACTCCCGGATGATCTATCCAAGGTCGGCGCGCGTTTCGAGGGCTACGCTAGCAAAGAAGACACGGCAGCAAAGATTTTGCGCGACGTGTTCGTGCGAGGCGATGCTTGGTACCGTACGGGCGACTTAATGCGGATAGACAAGCAAGGCTACTTTTATTTTGTCAATCGCGTTGGCGATACTTTCCGCTGGAAAGGTGAGAACGTGGCTACTTCCGAGGTGTGCGAGACTATCACCGCACTTCGAGGAATCACGGAGGCTATTGTATACGGCGTAAAAATTCCTGGCACGGACGGCCGTGCCGGCATGGCAACGATCGTTGTAGACAGCGACTTTAGTGTGGAGGAATTGCGCAAGCATTTGGCCGAAAAGTTGCCAGCCTATGCGCGCCCAATGTTTTTGCGCGTCCGTAGCGAAATTGAGCTTACGCCAACCTTCAAATATTCGAAAGAAAGGCTCTTGCGCGACGGCTACGATCCAAATGCAAGCGCTGATGTGATCTATTTCTACGATACCAAGGCGAACGCGTTCGTAAAAATGGACGATCCACTTTATCGGCGCATACAAAGTGAATTTCAGAATCTTTGATTGCAGTGGCTGGACGGCTTGCACCACGATGGTGAGCATTGATGGTTCTTTAGCGAACGTGTCTCAAATTCTGATGCGGGAAACCGGCTTGCGACGGTAAGTGCGCCGTCAATGCCGTCTTCGAATTTGTGCATGTAAATAAGAGCAACTCCGGCGAATGATATTTTGAGACCCGAAATTTGCCTGTGTTTTACCGCGCTGGCAGCCACGCGATGTCTTGCAAAACCATTAAGGGAGTTTAACGATATTGGCGTATCCAGCCGGTGGCGTCCCCACGATAGCCGTTTGTAGCGGCTTACTTCTGAAAGTTAACGACAACAGCCTGGGAAAGTACGGGAGCGCGTTGATTTTAACTCAAATATAGGCCCACTATGCTGGATCAAATGTAGGGAAATTGGATCATATGTCTTTGAGACCGACAATCATCTCGCAGATCGAACAGATTGCAGCCGAACAAAATAAGAAGCTGGCACCTCTGACGGATGAATTAATGTTGCTTGAGTCTGGGCTCGATTCTCTTGCCTTTGCAGTTCTGGTTGCTCGTCTCGAGGATAGGCTGGGGTTTGATCCTTTCACAGCTTCTGATGATGTCTACTATCCCGTGACGTTGGGCGATTTCATAAGATTCTACGAAAATGCTGGCCGGTGAATCGAAATCGCTTCGGGCCAATTTAAGTAATATCGTGGACGGCGATAGCCGCTTCTTGTGGGGCGCCGGCGCTACAATTTGCCTTGGCGATCTGCTTCATGGATCGTGCCTCGATGCACCGATAACGGAATTCAACGGGAAATCGGTTCTCGTTAAAACGCGAGATCAGATATCAACCGCTCTGGCCCTTGTCGAACTCGATGGAGTAGCCCGTCGACTTGTCATATGCCCGCCCGGCGTGCCGCCTGAGTATATTCCAACATTGATTAGCGAGGCGGACATTGACGCCCTCGTGTTTGATCTCGCAAGCGACCTATCAGATGACTATGCTATTCCTCTGCGTGTTGCCTTGCGCTCGAAGGTCGAGCCGGCACGACAAATGCCCGTCAAATACTATCCAACCGAGTGGGTGCTCTTGACGTCAGGAACCACGGGCGTGCCCAAAATGGTTGCGCATACCCTGACTGGGCTAACAGGAGCGATAAAAAGCGGTAATCCGCCCAAAGATCCGACTATTTGGGGAACCTTCTACGATATTCGTCGGTATGGCGGACTTCAGGTGCTATTGCGCACCTTGTTTGGTGGTGCATCTTTTGTAATATCAGGTGTGGATGAGCCACTCGGTGACTATATCGCGCGCCTCAGCACTCATGCGGCTACTCACCTTTTAGGTACGCCGTCGCATTGGCGACGAGCGCTGATGAGCCCCGCGGCGCACAAGCTGTCTTTGCGCTATGTCCGCTTGTCGGGAGAGGTCGCTGACCAACCGATACTAGACAATCTGCGCTCGGTTTATACGCAAGCCGATATCGTCCACGCCTATGCATCGACCGAGGCTGGCGTTGGTTTTGAAGTGGTTGATTGTCTTGAAGGCTTTCCGCCGACTGTGCTTGGTGTGCACGCTGAGAAGTCCGAACTTAAGATTGAGGGTGGGTCACTTCGGTTTCGCTCGAGCCGAACCGCAGTTCGATATATAGGTAGACAAAGCCCCGCATTGGCCGGTCAGGATGGCTTCGTTGACACTGGTGACATGGTCGAATTTCGCGGGGGGCGCTACTATTTTCTCGGTCGAAGGGGCGGAATCATCAATGTTGGCGGCTTAAAAGCGCATCCAGAGGAAATCGAGGCTATAATTAATCGGCATCCAAAAGTGCAGATATCCTACGTTCGAGCCAGGAACAATCCGATCACGGGCTCGATTGTTGTTGCCGATGTCATACTCAAGAATGACACGCATAACGTTAGCGGAGAAAGCGGCGAAGAAACCGTCAGACGCGAGATCTTGCGCATGTGCACTGCGTCACTTGATCGACATAAGATTCCAACAGCCGTGCATTTCGTGCCTACGCTGGAGTTCAACGCGGCCGGGAAAATCGCGCGTCGCGCGTGACGTCGTTGTAAGTGAGGCACAGGTCTTACCAATTGTTCGGCTTTCGGCGTATATGGTTTCAAAGTGAGCGAGCATCTAAGTCGCCATTATGACGTCATTGTCGTTGGCAGTGGGGCGGGGGGCAGCACTCTCGCCTATAAATTATCTCGCGCGGGCTGCAGGGTGCTGGTGGTTGAGCGCGGGAAGTATTTGAAGTCGCAAAGGCGGAGCGGTTCGGATCCGGTTGGAAAACATAGAAGTGATCTAGCTGGCAAGGACGGTGAGGCCAGTTTCGTCGGAGGTCTCACCAAATTCTACGGCTCGGCGCTGTACCGGATGCGCGAAAGCGATTTCGGTGCTGTTGAACATGAAAGTGGCGTGTCGCCTGCGTGGCCCATTGGTTATTCGGCGCTCGCGCCTTTTTATGAGGAAGCAGAGGCACTATATCGAGTCCACGGCTCACCTGATGGCGATCCAACCGAACCACCGCGCGGCCGCCCATTCCCATATCCGCCAATTGAACACGATCCCTATGTGTCGTCGATCGTGAGGCGATTGGAGCAGTCCGGTACGCGCGTCTCCGCAATTCCGCTGGGGATCGACTATGGGCCGGGAGGAAAGTGTGTACGTTGTTCAACGTGTGACTCATATTTCTGCCAGCTTGACGCCAAAATGGATGCCGAAGTCGCGGCACTGCGGCCGGCGCTCGCGACGGGAAACGTCGAATTGATGGTGGGTGCGGAATGCGCACGGGTTCTCACTGCAAGCGACGGCTTACACGTAACCGGTGTAGTTCTTCGACAATCGGACCGAGAACAGATAGTTCACGCGGACGTTGTTGCAGTCTGTGCCGGATTGCAGGAAACGGCATCGTTACTTCGCCGTTCCCGAACGCCTATTCATCCAGAAGGACTTGGCAATGCAACAGGATGCCTTGGCCGATACGTAGCAGGTCATTCAGTTGGCTTAATCTTTCCATTCATGGGGCGGAAACACGTGCCCCAAGTGTTCACCAAAACTTTTGCAATTAATCGTTTCTACAATGTGGCATCCGGATGGCCCTATCCAGGGGGTACTATTCAAGTTGCTGGGCAGATGCCTTTCTGGAATCACATGCCGATGGGTGCACGGCAGCTCGTACGCCTCATCGGAACACATACTCTTATGTGTTTTTATATGACCGAGGCGCTACCTACGAAAGAAACAGGCTTTATATTTGACGGCGACCGCCTTGTCGGACATACCGCTCCGGTCCACAATTTAAAGACCTTTTTCAATTTGCGCGGTCTTGCGTGTAACATCTTCAAACAAGCTGGCTATTACGTATTGGCTCGTCGACGGCGCCCCTACGTTTGGCACGAGGTTGGCGCCGCCAGATTCGGCACGGATCCCAGCATTTCCGTTACGGATCCCAATTGTCAGGTGCACGGAATCAAAGGTTTATTTGTCGTCGACTCATCCGTTCTGCCTTCTGCTGGAGCTCTAAATACGGCTCTGACAATTATCGCGCTCGCGTTGCGGGCCGGAAATCATATTTCCGAACATGTGAATTAGCCGCGTTAGAGAAGTGCAAGCAAAATATGTACCTGCGGACGGAGCGCAGGCTGTTATCGATACTTCAGGGTCGGTAGCCCGTTATATGCAGGTTCGCGAGAAACCTGCTGACCGCGGGCGCCCAAATAGATACTTCACCATCTGCAAATAGGGAATGCCCCTTGTGCCACCCCCATGGCGGTAAAGCGACAAACGATACGGACGCTTCCGATCCTGTGGAATAGGCCTCAAACATTGCGTGCGCCAAGGATGGCCCAAAAGAACTGTCGTTCTCGGAATAAAGCCAAAGTTGAGGAATCTTGTTTCGTTTGCCGAGCCTGGCATTTGCTTCGACGAGCTTGTCGGCTCCGCCGCAGATCGCGGCACGATGCCAAAAATAGTCGAGTAATCCGCGCGGTGCCCAATCACCGGTGCCGCCGGCAAAATTAATAATGCCTACCAGGCCACGAGGTGGGTCATAGGCGAGTCCCAACAAGCCGAACGCTCCATGGGAGTGGCCAACAGCAATGACTTGGGTCGGATCGACAAAACTTTGCTTTTGCAGGAAAGCAATAACAGCCCCTAATTCGAATGCCGTTTGTCGCGCGGTAGCGAAGTAATTAAGGTCATCACAATATCCCACGATATCAGCGGCTTCGCCCTCCGAGCGACCGTATCCACGCCGCAACGGTATGGCGACCGCAAAGCCGTGCTCAAGAAACCATTGGGTAGCCGCCATCGCAATCGGCCGCGTCCCCCGCAGGTCAGTCCCGGGCGGCGGCTTTCCGTGATTGATGGTTACCAGTGGAAAAGGTCCGGGCCCGGTCGGGCGGTATACAGCCGTCTCTAACAAATAAGTTCTAGACGACCCACCATTCGAGGGGGTCGGCACCCACAATATTTCTTGTTCGTACTGCTTAATCAAATTGTTCATCTCGCTGAGACGACCTGGGGAAGGCAAGAATATCGTCGTTGCCGCAACTACGAACAAAGCCATTGCGAGCCGGATGCCGGTCAGGTGACGTAATGGTATCATGCTGGATTTTGATACGCGCGGCGTAAACAGGCCATCTAAAAGCGATCCATGTCTTCATGAAGAATTCTTAGTCTCCCTAACGCCGAGTCAATTCCCGTTTCGTCGGGAAATAAAATAACAAGATTATCTATTTTGCTCCTCCTCGGCACCAAATCGTTCGAGAGCAATAGCCATTTTGGCAGCCGCGGCGTCACTGCGCAGAATGCTAAGGTGATTGCCATGAAATATCTGGCATTTGATCTCTTTTATGAAATCGCGCCAGAGCTCATAAGGGTCACTGCAATAATTGCCGTGATCGTCAGCAAGAAAGAGCGCAATTCTGCCAGGATAGCTTACCGGATGATATCTGCTGTTTGCTATCGAGCAGCTTTTTTGGAAATCGGATGCCGGGAGCTCGGCCAGTGTGTGAATATCTATCGACCACGACGTATGTCGCTCCAATAATAGTGTGACAAGCCGTTGGACAAGATAAGTTAGTCTTTTGAGAGCAAGTTGCGGCGGCTCGCGAGTTAGTCTCTTGAGGTGCAGGCCTATCAACCTTACCTGCGATCGCATGAATACTCCCATAGGCCAGTATCGCCGGTCGTAGCGGGTATCGATCAGCGCTAAGTGCACAATCTCACATTCAGATCGGAGCAGCCGGGCAACTTCAATGGCGACCAAACCTCCGAAAGAATAACCAACTATATAATAAGGCCCGCGCGGCTGAAATTCACGTATTGCTAAGTAGCTACTGTTCGCCATAGCGGCGACTGTCGTCGGAAGTTGGCCGTAGACGTCGCGCTGGCAGAATTCGATGCCAATGATTGGCCTAGAAGTGCGCGCGTGCGTCGCCACCTTTGCAAAGTCAAGAATCGGGTCAGCCATAATCCCCGGCAATAGGAATAGTGGCGCTTCGCTGCCCCCCGCTTTCAGTCGAACGAAAGTGGCCTTCTGTATTTTGTCGGCTCTATCGATTGACATACATAGTAATCCAACGTGTCGTGGGGTTGCCGAACAGAAATTAAATCGCCAATAGTCGATTCGTTACTTATTTTGATTTACGCAAATTGAAGAGGTGCTAACATAAATAGAGCGCTGATTTTCCTGCAGCCATATGAACATAAGTTATTGGTGAGCAGTTGTTGTGGAGGTACGAATTGGGGCAAGAGTGTATATTGAACTTTCACGGGATTGGCACGCCTCACGGCAATGTTACCCAAGACGAGTCGTTCTATTGGCTAACGGGACAGACGTTTACGGCAGTGCTCGAAAGCGTGGCGGAGGTACGGGCGAGCGCCCGCATTCCAATTACTATTACATTCGATGACGGCAATATAAGCGATGCGCTTATTGCGTTGCCGGAACTCGTTAAGTTTAATTTAAGAGCAAAATTCTTTGTGTGCTCAGCGCGAATTGGGGCGCCGCATTATTTGGATAGCGCAGCCCTAGTAGATCTACTTGCGGCCGGGATGGAGATTGGAACGCACGGCAGAGATCACCAAAACTGGCGAGGGCTTGATGAAGCCGCGCTCGCCGCCGAACTGGCCGACGCACGTCGGCGCATTGAGGATGTGTGCCAAATTGCCGTAACCAAGGCGGCGATCCCATTTGGCTCATATGATCGACGCGTCTTGGGCCGTTTGCGCCGTGAACGGTTCGAATGTGTTTATACGAGCGACCAGTGGTTCGCTCAGTCCAGCGCATGGCTGAAGCCGCGCTACACAGTTAATTGTAAGTCGTCTGCTCAGGATATAATCAAGGTGATAACAACTCAACCGTCGCTAAACAGGCGTTTGCTTCAGCATGCGGCAATGATTTATAAGCGTCTACGCTAGGAAACCGCTACGCGGCCGCCTTCCCTCTAGCTAAATCTAATAATTGTCGCTTCGGTTTCGCAAAGATTACCGAGCGCGGGCGGCATTGCGCCTTTGTAGTATTTGGGTGTGACGCCGGCAAAATAAACACCCGGTATGCCGGCTATGGTTTCGTTGGCATCGACTAGCACGAAAGGCAGGCCGAGCCGCAAGAGATGACGTCCCACTGTTCCGGCGACATCTCTAAGATCTGAAATATTGCGACAGTAAGCGAGATGGGCGCAAGGAATGTATTTTTTAATTAAGCGAGGAATAAACACGAAAGGCAGGACTGCGCCGTTAGTCACACAGCAGAAAGTAATGCAGCCATACGCAGCTTGTGCATCCAGAATTTGCCGTTCATAAATGTCAAGATCCAACTCATTAAACTTTTCAGGTCCATATACCTTGATTTCACCGGGCCGCCGGTTGCGCTTTAGCGCCAATAGTCCAAGAACCTGGCCCTCCGAATAGCGCTTAAAGCCGAATGCCTCGATAATTGGACGAATATGTGTTGCCGCCGAAACGTTGAGATAAGTTGCCCGCTTATTTGCGAGTGCCCGTTTGAAAAGTTGTATTGCGTGGCTTCTGAATGCAGGCTCGACATACCAACTTGAAAGGTTCGTAAACAGTTCATAGCGATCTTTAACACATTGAAGGCTTGATATCGCAAGAATTACTCCGACTAGTCGTTCGTCAGCTTCAAGAATGAAGCCGTAACGGGGTGAATCGGGCGGCACCATCCTCGTTCGCAAGCGTGAAAAGCCGACTTCCCAATATTTTCGATCTGCGGAAAAACCGCGCGTCAGCAAATCAATAACCGAATCAGCATCTGAATCAGCAATTTCACGAATTTTGAGCTTCACTATGCGTGCGGCGAAAGACGCACCAGCTATAGACGTGGAAGTGGCCATTTCATTTATGCGGAGGATTTGTGTCGGTCGCGATATTTTCTATGGACCGATATCGTCATCCCAGATCATAACGGAAGTCAATCACGCCGAAGCCAAACGTGAAATTGAAGGCGACATCTAAGGTGGTTCACGCCGTACTACCACCGTCGACTGTGATTACCGTACCTGTGATTCGCGCGCCATCCGGACCAAGCAGGTAGGCAACTGCCCCAGCTGCATCCTTGGGTAGTGGGAGACCGAGAGGCGCGCGGCGGCGGACCATTTGAAGCTTATCGCCGCCGAGTCCTTTTGTCATTTCGGTCTCCATATAGCCCGGCGCTACGCAATTGACGGTTATCCCCATTTTCCCGAGCTCCCGTGAAAGCGAGCGGGTGAAGCCCTCAAGCCCCGCTTTGGTTGCCGCGTATACGGACAAACCATGGAAGCCCGTTGAAGCGATGATTGAGGATATGTTGACAATCCGTCCTTCGCCGTGACTAAGCATGGCTCGCGAAATATATTTCGTTACAACGATTGGGGCCAAAAGGTTGGTTCGTACGACGGCTTCGATCTCTGACTGGTGCATTGTGGCGAGCACGCCATCGAGGCCGATACCCGCATTATTGACCAGGCCAAAGATTGGTCCCTCGGTGCGGCTGATTTCGCGGATGAGATCAGGAATGCGACCAAGATCGCTGACATCGCATTTGCGGAAGACTACTTGCTCCGGCCTACAGCCGACTAGCGTCCTGTACTCGGCACTTAGCGAGCGACTGAGTCCAATGACTTTGAAACCATCAGCGGCCAGTCGCCGACAAATGGAAAGGCCAAGACCTCGAGACACCCCAGTGACGACGATTGTTTTCATCCTGCGCCCGTGCCAGGTATCAGTTTCTCTGGATTTTTCCAGCCGAGTTGGTAACCAATCGATCGACGAGTCGAATGGTTGCTGGCACTGCCTCGCGCGCTAAATTAGCGCGGCAGTATGCAAACACCCGGGCGAGAAAGGCGGACTCGTCGACGACCGGCCCTGATGATACGATTTGCGCGGTGACCATGGCGCCGACAAGAGAGCTTGATTTCGCGGTGACACTAACCATCGCGACACCGTCCAACGTAGCGATAACCCGCTCGATTTCTTCCGGATTTACTTTAACACCACCGATATTAATGGTTCCCGTATCTCTGCCAAGGAAGATATAGCGGTTGTCTCGCCAAGTTACTCGGTCGCCGGTATCAATGAAGCCATCCGAAGCGCGGGGTAGCCGCTGCTCACCCAAATATTCACTGGCCGTGCTCTCGGGACGAAGCCAGAGTCGGCCTTCACGAATCGCTATGCCGACGCCCTTTGGTGGATTGGCGACAATGCTTTCGGGAAAACCTTCGCGTCTGTCGTGTACGGAAAAGCCGACGCCGGCTTCGGTGGAAGCATATACATGAGTGATCCGCGCAGTGGGAAACTGCGCCACGAGTGCATTGAGCAACGCTTGGCCAACGATTTCGCCGCCCAACGTAATTTGGCTAAGAGCGAGCCTTGCTACATTTGGATGCATCAGAAATCGTCGCCAAAGTGTAGGAGTTGCTGAGATATGACTGCAATTATGATCTGCGAAAAAGTTTAGTATCGCCCCAATATCGGAGCCGAGCTTCGGCGCCACAAGCACCCCCTCACCCAAACAGGCCTGCAACAGCACCTGCATTCCGGCAAATCGGGTGGGTTCGTATGTCAGGCCCCAGACCGGCCGGCTGGCAAGGTCCGCCATCGGAGTCACTGTACGCGCTAACGAGCTCAGACAGTGGCGCACCATCTTGGGTTGGCCCGTCGTCCCTGACGTTGTCATGATCCATTCGGTCTCGCGCAGTGCTGGCCGCAGACTAAGCGAGGCCAAAGTCTCCAGTGGCGCTGCGCCAGACAAATCATCGCGGTCCGAGATTAAATAGTTGCAGCCGGCCGCTGTAACAAGCCCGGTTACCAATTTAGGCGGCAGTGTCGGCGAGATATGCAGCATCGCTTCCGCTCTCCCGTCAAGGTAGGCAAGTGCGGCAAGCAACGCCTCCGGTGCGTGCAGGCTGAGCGCTACTCGCGCGGATACCACGTCGCCGGACTGCGCCATTATTTTATTAGGCCCAGGCTTGAGATCGGAAAGTTTCAATATTCCTCGTTCGGTCACGAGGAGTGGCAAATCAGGTCTTCTGTTCTCAAGCTGTGATAGAAACGGTCGCAAACTAACCTCACATCGAGCTATATTTCTTATAGAATGCGACAAAATCTCCAAAGGTTTGCGGATAATAGGCGTCATCAGCAATTGAGAAAGGATCGAAGCCAACTCTTTCTTCAAGGCGCGCCACGACGATGGCAAAATCCAGACTGTCGAGGCCGGTTTCGAGTAGCAAACTATCAGCTTCTAGAACTGGCGGTTTGGTTCCCTTCCGTTCTTTCCAAACGCCGTTGAATATCTCTCGAATTGCATCTTCCATGGATGAAGCTTTCTATGCAGGTGATGCCCAGTTTACGCATCGGCGCAGAATGGACCAATAGAATCAACCAGGGCGGCAAAAGTTATGTGCGCACATAGCGACTATTCGTAGCCCCTCCGATGTCAAATTAATAGCTAACGCCGGCATTAAAAGTCGATCAGGATAGCTTAATTTCCATGAAAATGTCGATCAGATGTTGATTCTCATAATCCGGCCGGCGCGCGGCCGCCAAGAACCCTGGCCATTTCTTTTCAAGTAACTTATGGGTTTCTGAGGCCGGCTTTGGAGTTCGGTAAGGTAACCGTGGAGCATCCAAGAAAGCGCAAATGAGCGTTCGATGAATGATGTGCATCATCGTCCTGCAAGTATCGTGCTTAGTTTGATTCCTCCGTCATTGTCATAAGAATTTCCATAGCGTTCGGGTAAGGAGCGCCAGCGAATAGAATTCCACGACACCTCTTTCTTTAAGATACTTGTCGTGCATTTTTCGATGGCCTTCGCGTTGCTGTTTCAATTGCGCGGCGCTTGGATTAGGTGAATGCATTAAGGAAGGGCTGCTAATCCTGTATTGGAGCACAACGCGGTCCATAAAATATGTTCCAAATTCTCTCATCGCGCGGACGTGATAATCTGCGTCTTCCATAAGCCTAATTTCCGGGTCAAAGCCTCCAAGCTTGACCAAACAATTACGTCGAATGACCGAAGCGCTACATACGAGCAGCGCCTTATCAAAAAGCATTCGTCCGACAAATGCCCATCTTTTGCCGAATGACTGACATGCTGCCGCTTTTTGCGCAGCGTCAGTAAAGTAATCCCGTTCCTGTTTTAGTTGCACCAGAGGTGCGGAGCCAAACGGCTCGATTTTGCCAAATACCAGTCCGACTCTTGGATGCTTAGCGAAGGCCTCTCTAACGGCCGCGTAGTGTCCTTCGGGCGCGATATCGTCATCGTCTAGGAAATGAACGAACGATCCTTTGAGGTGTGGCAAAGCCAAATTACGGACAATACTGGGAAACCCACCAGTCGGCTTTGGGTTCTTTAAGTACGTAATACGCGGGTCGGCTAGGCTCTCGATTACCGCACGTGCAGAGCCTTCCGGACTATCGTCTACAACAATAATCTCGATGGTGACATTAGTTTGCGCACGCACGCTATTCAAGGCATCCAAAAGCTCCTTTGGACGTCGGTGAGTCGGTATAACAACTGAAAATTCGACCGGCACTTTGAGCTAGGTATGAAAGTCAGTATCGTTTTGCGAGCGGCTAACAATTCTACGGACGTTTTTCAGTGCGTTGTATGCGGCCGCGCTCTTGGTAGCAATTAAGCGCGTCTTGATCTGGCCACCGAAAGCGGCGTAGAAACGTGCGATTCCTGCTGTGGCGATTCCATCAAAATCAAAAATAATGCCTAGCTCATGCGCCTGCTTTATCGCATGCCAGATCAAGAGACTTACAGCGCCACTATCGGATACATCCGGCGTTCTTGTCGATAATAAGTAATACATCGCCCCATTCCCCCAAACGACAAACGTCATTGCGACTGGCACGCCGTCCGGCAGAAGTGCCGCGATAATCTTCCCGCACTTTCGTGTTTGGCATTCAGCGAACAACACCGGAAAAAAATTAATTGGCAGGTAGTTAACGAGATTGCTCTTCGCAAGATTAGATTCGTAGAAATCTACGAAATGCTGTGGATCCTCTATCGACGAAACAGTGTACTTTTCCTCCGCTCGGCGTATGTGTTGTCTGACCTTGAAGTGCAAGTCGGCCCAGAGACGTTCGACGGGAAGTCGACAGTCTATATGGAATGTATATTGCGTATTTATCTTAAACCCGCGATCTTGAAACGCGAGACCATCGGCGAGCGCAAGTCCATCGTCGAGCGATGGGTCTATGATGTGCTTGAAGTTGTCAAACGGGGGCAACTGGTCGATCAAGGCGCGGACAATAGAGAGCCTCTTTGCCAATCTGGTTTCGTATTTTCCGCTCCCTGATTCTATCATTGGCCCGAGTAGATGGGTAAAAGGCGGCATGCGTATAAGGCGGAATCCGAATCTACGTGTGACGAAAAATGATAATCGGCCAGCCCCGCTCTCCGCCTGAGAAGCGCTAACTTCAGAAATTTGGCCCCCTGTCGTGGCGGCGAGCCACCATGGCTCGTGAAATAAAAGTGACGAATTTGCCATGTCGAGCCAGTAATAGTATGCGCCTAACTCAGTTTATAAAGCTTAGGGTCTGTCTCAATTGAAACTAAGCCATTGAAATTGAATCAAACTGACTTTGCACCTCACATCATCGGGTTGAATCATATCAAATGGTTTAAACGTTATTGAGTCCAAACCCCCTAATAGTTCAATGTGCTTTGACAAGATTAGGACGATCATAAGGTATCATCGCATCGAACGAAAGCGTGTTTCGAGAAACTATTTCACGAATATTACTAAGCGTTAATTTTGATATTTAGCTCCAATGATGTTTTTTTGATTAACGACATTGACGAACTTGCAACGTACCCATCGTTGAGGTTTAACTCGTGCCAGACTTGCACTTAGAGCAACGTAAGTATTTTTGATGGCCCCGATGATGAATCTGTCGTGGTTGCCTTGGTCGGTTCGCGGATTTCGTCGCGAGATTTCCGAAAAGCTTTCGTTAAGACATCGACGGACTGGACTGTCATACGATCCTTACGATCGTGCGGCTCGCGAGAAACTTGCTGAGGAGCTTTTCAAGCTTTATGGCAAGGACGAGCCGCTCGGTACCATAGACCGCGGACGATTTCTTTTGCGAGTTATCGAAGAGGGTTTTCCGACGCAAAATTTGACAGCGGAATATTTTCGTAATTTGGAATGCTTGCTTAAGGACAAAAGAAAGCGAGTAACCCCGGGGAAAGTCTTGCTCGGTGTAGGAACAGGCCGTTGCGGCTCGACGAGCTTGGCCGCTCTCTTTGCAGGAATTGATAACAGCTGCTGTACGCACGAGAACCCACCTCTAGTCTATTGGTCGCCGGAGCCCGAACAAATTGAATTTCACATAAAAAGATTCAAGCTATTGTCTGAGTATTTTTCTTTAGTCGTGGATGTCTCGCATTGGTGGCTTAATGTATTGGACATTTTTTTTGAATTCTTTCCTGATGCCAAAATTGTTGGAATGGTCCGTGACACCAAAGAGTGCGCAGACTCCTTCATGTGGATTCGGGGGTACGGACGGGGCTCGTGGAATCACTGGGTCCCGTACGGGAATGGCATTTGGATAGCTCATTCATGGGACCCAACTTATCCGACTTATGCAATTCCTAGTTCTTCTGAGCGAAATCCGCCGCGTGCCAAATACCGCCTGATTACCCGTTACATTACCGAGTACAATGCAAAGCTAAGGGCCTTGGCTGAGAGCATGCAGAGGAAAGTTATGCTGGTTCCGACACCGCACATCAGCGAAGTGGCCACCCAGCAGAAAATTTTTGATTTTGCGGGCTTGAGTGGTCAAGTAACGAATGTGAAACTCAACATTCGCTCTGTTCAAGACGCAAGAAGTCCCATTTTTAAATTCTAACACTTAGCTTTATTGCTGGCTTTTAGCCGCTTGGATCGGGCTTAATATGGTCTTTATGAGATTCAGCGAGGCCGCTTTTCGATAGTTCGGTTTTACGAACGGCGCATCGGGCGCATATTTCCGCCCTATTTGCGGTTCTAATTTTTGCGTCTGTTGTAGCCTGGCGACTGCTAATGCCACCACAATTTGACAACTATCTGGATACAGACCCTAAACTGCTAAATGGTTTTTCGAATACCGCTTTTCCCAAACTCATTTCCAGCGGCTCTTGGCTCAAATAAGGCCGCTATGCTTGCGGGGCCTCGGCAAAACGATCCGAAGATCGATAGGCGAGCGCCTTTTTGCGAGGTGTTGGATAATCGAGCGAAAAATGACGAGTGATTATGGTCTATATTTAAGGTTATTCGGCTTGGTCGGTAGGAATAAATTGCCCTAAGTGAGATTGTGCAGCAAACAATGTCGGGCCGCTGCCTTTTTGCTCGGTCCGAGATTTGCGGCGCCCATCATATCAAGGTTGCTAGAGTGCGGAAATCCCTAGTGCAATCGCAATTGGTCGGAACGCGAATGAATGGCACTGCCGGCGCCATTTATCTCGTCGGTTTCGGGGTGCTTGTTGCATTTATCTCTTTTGCCGGCGCCTTGACGAGCCTTGTCGGTCGCTGGTCTAGCGAAGAGGAATATAGCCACGGATTTTTGATTCCGATTTTGGCTCTGTGGTTGCTATGGGACCGTCGCGTTGAAGTGGGCGCACGCGTCGGTAAGCCGGCCTGGTCTGGCGCAGTCTTGGTTTTGGTCGCTGCGGTAGTGCACATTTTTGGTAGTTTGAGCGCTACCAACACTCTGTCGCAGCTGAGCTTTATTCTAACGATAATAGGATTGGTTCTTGCTTTTGGTGGTTATTCTCTATTGAGGACAATTCTTGTCCCGATTTTGGTTTTGCTGTTTGCGATTCCGATGCCGCGCATTATAGACCTTGCGCTCTCGTTTCAGCTTCAGCTGTTGTCATCGGAACTCGGAACACTTTTCATTCGGATGTTCCAGATCCCCGTCCAACTCGATGGGAATGTTGTTGATCTAGGGAACTTCAAGCTGCAGGTCGCCGAGGCGTGCAGCGGACTACGGTATATCTATCCCCTCCTGAGCCTTAGTTTTTTCGCAGCATATTTGTTCCAAGGCCCGCTATGGCAGCGCGTCTTTGTGTTTGTGTCCAGTATCCCAATCACAATTGTAATGAACAGCTTGAGGATTAGCTTAGTCGGGCTCACGGTTACTTATTGGGGCAACGAAGCCGCAGATGGGTTCATTCACCTGTTCGAGGGTTGGATTATTTTTATGGCGTGTGCTGCCTTGATAGCTTTGGAAATCTATGTTCTAGCGCGACTTTCCGGTAAGAAGTTTTTTGACGTGTTTTATCGGCCGAAAGCGAACATAAAGCCGATTCGAAAATCGCCCGCAAGCTTGCGTTCTCAACTTCAATTAGTCGTCTCGCTATTGTTTTTATGTGTGGGCGGAGCCACTGCATTGCAGATTTCGGCCCGCGCGGAGATTGTTCCAAACCGGCCTCGATTTGTTGAATTTCCCCAGCAGATTGGATCTTGGCGCGGGCATCCGTCCCTGCTCGACCCGGCAATCCAGCGGGCTCTCGGCCTCGACGATTATATATTGTCCGATTTTCAGGAGCCGTATGGTAATACGGTCAATCTCTATGTTGCTTATTCTGCGTCGCAAAGAAATAGTGATGTGCTCCATTCACCGAGTGTATGTATTCCCGGCAGCGGCTGGCGCGTAATTGATTTCAAGCGCACGAGCTATTTCAACGAGGGCTTAGAGATACCTCTGAACCGCGTGGTCATAGAAAAGAACTCAGTTAGACAATTGGTCTACTATTGGTTTGATGAGCGAGGAAGAAAGGTCGCCAACGAGTATGTGGCGAGATGGTATCTGCACGTTGACGCGATACTAAAGGACCGCACTGATGGTTCATTGATCCGATTAGTGACGAGGCTTAATTGGGGCGAGAGCGAAAGCGATGCAGATAATCGTTTGCAGGCCTTCATGCGTGCTGCGATGCCCAGCCTGTCGAAATATCTGCCCTCTAGTACGGCTTCCGGGGTGCAGTCTACTCTTTTTAAATCCAATGAAGGATCATTTGAGAGGTAACGATGCCACGGCCGACGCGTCGATTCTTTACAAAGGCACGGCTTGCGCTGTTGGTGCTGGCGGCTCTCGTAGTTTGTAGTGCAGCAGTCTTTCATGTTGTTGAGCGTCGATCACCAGAAAGCCGCGCTCAGGAGCACTATGAACGAGGCATCATTCTCGCCGAGCACGAAGACGACGAGAAGGCCGCGATTGAATTTCGGAATGCCCTGAAACTTAATCAGACCATGCTACCGGCATGGCGCAAACTCGCTCAGATAGAAGAGGCCGCCCAACACTGGACAGGCGTGATCGAAAGTCTCCAATCCATCGTCAGTCTCGATCCGGGTGACATCGAAGCGCGACTTAAGCTTGCCAAGTTGCTGACTGTCAACGGCCGTATTTACCAAGCGCTTGAACTGACAAAGCCTCAGGAAGGCGGCAGCGATAACAATTCAAGAATTCAGGCCGCAAGGGCGGTCATACTTTACAAGCTCAATGACAAGCTTGAGGCGGTTCGCCAGGCGCGTGCGGCTCTTTTAGCGGACCACAGTAATGCGGACGCTCTTCTTGTGCTCGCCAAGAATCGGATGGTCGCCGGGGATGATGAAGGCGCGCTAAAGATTCTTGAGGCCGGCAAGAATTCGGACTTCGGAATTGAACTCACCAGATTGGAAATATACGAGAAGTTGCACAATTCGCAAAAAATCGAGGCGTCATTATTGTTGCTGATAAACCAGCGGCCGGAAGAGGCAGCATTTCGCAAAAAATTAATACAATTCTACATCGATTCACACCGAGACGCCGACGCGCAAAATGAAATTCATAAGGCGCTTAGTGAGCGAGGGATTGGCGCTGACGCGAAACTGGATGTGATTCGCTATTTATACAGCGTGAAAGGACCGGCGGCCGCGCGTCAGGAGCTCGTCGATCTAATCAATGCAGGGGGCGAGGTGTTTAGCTATCAAACTGCGCTAGCAGACCTTGAGTACACCTTGGGCAATTTCGCTGACGCCGAGCGACGGATGCAGAATTTAGCGGACCATGCAGGTTCAGCTGACGAGAAAACGATTGCGCGCAATATACTCGCGGAAATATTTCTTAAAAGAAATAAAATCGATGATGCTGAAAAGCTCGTATCTGAAACCCTGCAGAGAGATGACAAAAATGCGAATGGTTTGAAGCTGCGGGGCGCCATTCGGCTCGCACGCGGACAGATCGAGTCTGCGATCGCGGACTTGCAGCGGTCGCTTGGGGGCAGCCCAAACTCGGCAGAAACTATATTACTGTTGGCGCAAGCGTATGAGCAAGAAGGCTCTATAGGTCGCGCCGAAAAGACATACGCGGACGCAGTCAGAGCTTCCAATTTTGACCCAATAGTTGGGTTCAACTACGCCAGCTTTTTGATACGTCGCGGGAGCGGCGACCGTGCGGAGCAGTTTTTGACCGCGTTAAGTGAGCGCCTACCGAAAAATATGAAGATATTGTCGGCGTTAGCAAACGTCGATTTGATTCGCGGCGATTGGGCTGGCGCTGAGGCGGTGGCCGAGTCGATGCGAAAGGCTGGGGGCAATCACGAAATTACCGACCAAATTTTGGGAGCAGCGTTGCTTGGTCAGCACAAATATGACGAAGGAATCACTTTGTTCCAAAGTGCGGTTGATTCGTCCCCCTTTGCGGTGGGGCCGGTTAGTTCGTTAGCGACAGCGCTGGTTCGCGCACAGAAAGCAGACAAGGCAGAAGCTGTGGTAAAATTGGCTTTGCAGGCAAGCCCGGAAAATGAGCAACTACAGTTGCTTATGGGCTCCGTTCAACTCGCCAGCGGTGCGCGGGATCGAGCACTGCAAAGCTTCAAATCGGCTATAGAAAAACATCCGAAGAGCGCAAACGGTTATTTGGAACTTGCAAAACTTTACAATGGAGAGCGGCAGTTCGATGAAGCTATTTCCACTGTCCGATCCGGACTCGAGGTGCAGCCCGATAATTTGGATTTGCGCCTTGCATTAGCGGATGCGCTTGATAAATTGGCTAGATTTGATCTCGCAATTGCTGAATACGAAAAGATTTTGACAAAAAGCCCTAATTCGTTGATCGCCGCAAACAATCTAGCAAGCCTGCTCTCCGATCATCGTGATGACCAAGCGAGTCTTGAAAGGGCGCAAGCACTCGCGGCCAAATTGCATGGTTTGCCTGTCCCTCAATTTAGGGACACGCTTGGCTGGGTTACCTACCGGCAAGGAAATTATGTCGGGGCGGTTTCGCTTCTTGAAAAAGCGGCAGCAAAGCTGCCTACCGCCTTGGTCCGGTACCATCTTGGCATGGCTTATATTGCCGTTCGGGACGAGGCAAAAGCCTCGGAGCAGCTTAGGGCAGCCTTGCGTCTGGAGCCGGATAGTGGGCTTGAAGAAAAAATCAACAGAGCTCTTAGGCAGCTACTCGGCTAGCAACGAATATGAGCTTTGCGTGCCATCTAAGTCGAAATTAACCATACGCAGCATATTCCTTGGTGCTACTGACCACTGTCGTTGACCGGCCAATTAAGCTTTTGTAAATGTTGTTTGTGGCGCCCCTAAAGGGACGTTTCCGTGCCAATTTCAAGGAAAATAGCGACTGGTTCTGTTCTCGTCTTTTTGCTGGCCTTGCAATGCGCGCCTTCTTCTGCTGCCACCTTCAGTACTTCAGGTGCGTCTGAAGCCGGGCTCGGCGACCAAATAGGTTCTGGGTTTGACATTCTGACATTGCAGTCGACAAGTGGAACCTTCACAGGCCCGGCAACCATAACCCTCAACACGGTCGATTTTACCGCGGGCATTAACGCGGTGGCCCCGGCGACTTACAGTAACCTCTTTATTACAGAGGCCCTGGCCTTTAATAACGGAATTCAGCAGCAACTCACATTGCCATTTAGCGTATCGATTAATTACACCGACATGCTAAGCATCGCGGGCGGGACTTTTAGTTTCTTAGATGGTGACAGTACATGGCAACTCGTCGTGAACCCGCTCATCCTTGGTCCTAATCCCGGAGGCACGATGAGCGGTTATTTGACTGCCCAGGTGTCCGAAGTCCCTCTTCCAGCGGCGCTGCCACTTTTTGCTTCAGGCCTCGGGGGCATGAGTCTGCTCAGCTGGTGGAGGAAAAAGAGAAAGCTCAACATCGGCGCGGCCGCGGCGCGGTAGAATATTCAAAAGCGGCGGAAGTAAACTTATCGCGTCAATCCGGCTCGCTGTAATCCGGCCTGAATTGCCAGGTACCATGGAGTAGCGTCCAGGCCGCTCCATTGGTCCGGATTGTTATGCTCTTCGAATTCTCGTTGAATGTAATTGTTGTAGGGCGCTAGGGCAATCCAAGGTCGCTTATCCACTAGCGCCGTACTAATTAAGGTCTCAATGTCTTGCCGGTCGAATACGATGGAGTGTTCGTAGGCGGCCACGATACTTTCAACATCGATTTCATAATATGCAGAATTTGGGTGCACGCCGATCCAGTGCTTAGGGATTATGTAGCCTCTGTAGTCCCAAGCTCCAGCCGGCTCCCAATAACTCCAGAGCTGAAATGTGCCATCGCTCTCAAGCCTCATCCGGGACTTCATGAGTCGGAACCATTTCTGCGCTCTCTCCTGGTAGATCGGCTTATGCGTGACGTCGTACATAGCGAGAAGCCAACTGGCAATTAGATTGGCTTTATTATTGGGGTGCGAAAAGCCCCTACCAGGTGCATTTCGAGTTTCGTACCCTTCAGTCCACGCATCGGTCTTTTTGTCGATGCCGAAGGGAAGCACAACCGTAATTGCTCTACCCCGCGCCGTGCCTCGCCAAGCTCCGCGCTTATCCCACTTCTCAAATATTTGCTCAGAAAGCCTTATGTACTTTACGGCTCTTGGTGCGAATCGTTCTGCCAGTAAAGGCGTCTTGAGTATCTGGTCAGACATGAGAACGATATAGTGCAAGACCATTGCTTCGCCGAGCATACTATCGGTGAAATACTCGTCGAGATCGTCCACATTCGTCCCTGCCGCGCCGATCTTCGGCCAACCTGGGTAACCGTCGGGTTCGATTACAGAACGCCTCATCCAAGAGTCGGCGCAGCTTGCAAACAAGTCTACCCAAAGGACGTTCTGGGTAGCCAGGTATCCGTAGTAGTAGCCTCTGAGCATCGGTGACATCACCCAGCCCATATCTTCGCCTACTTCCTTGCCGCAATAATTATTTCTAACGTTATCAAGGATGTTGCGCTGCCAGCGCGAAAGCCACTGCTTGAATTTGGCCTCGTCCATCTTCGTCATTGTTTGAATATTTGTTTCGGCGGCAACATGTATCTCCCTGTCGCCATAAAAGACGATTGACGTAATGCAGATAATACTTACGGCAATAATCTTAGCTTTGTTCATGCAGCCACCAATATCGCGGCGGTAGCTAAGTTGCCAGTCAAAGGCGTGACGCGCGAGAGTAAGTTGAAAATGCCTTATCGTACCCTCAAACTTGCGTCGAACCAGTGAAAACGGGGATATAAACTCTCTGGCCTCGGGCCGCCGGCGCTCGTGCGAATGGTCGCCCGGCATGATGCCTTCATGGTCGATGCCGTTGCCTCGTCCAGCTGTATGCCATTCGAGATGGATACGTGGGCATTGGTGTTGCATTGTTTGGGTCGCGGAAAGGCCTTGCGGACCGAAGGAGAGAAGTTTCAACATCACGGACCAAGCGAGCGCGCTGAAGCGGCGACTGCTGTTCTGATGGCCAAGGGTCGTGATCCTCTGTCGCTGTAAGAGTACTGCGCCGAAATGCCGCGTCGTGTTTGGCGCGGCTTTTGGAAAGATCAAGGGAAAAGCGCATTGCGTCTAGGCCACTCTGCTCCGAATTTCAGGATCACTTGGCAGCTATTGCCTGCTCGCGAATTCTGCTCAGTGTCAGCCCAGGCGCAATTGCCTCCGGGTCGATTTTGAGGTGAATGATCGCCGGCTTCATCGATTTCTCAGCCTGTTTGAAAGCTTCCGCGAAATCTTCCGTCCGGGTAACGGTGACGCCGACCCCGCCAAACGCCCGTGCGTACAAAGCGAAATCGGGATTGATCAAGCTGGTGCCGCAGACGCGGCCCGGATATTCGCGCTCCTGGTGCATGCGAATCGTGCCGTAAGTGCCATTGTCGCAGATGATCACGACAATGGGGAGATCGTATTGGACGGCGGTCGCAAACTCCTGGCCGTTCATGAGGAAATCGCCGTCACCGTTCACGGAAATGACGAGACGCTCTGGATTGAGCCGCTTCATGGCGACGGCTGCCGGCACGCCATAACCCATCGAGGCCGACAACGGCGCGATGTGCGTTGCAAATTGACGAAAGCGGTAAAATCGATGAATCCAGGCTGCATAATTGCCTGCGCCATTGCATAAGATCGCGTCATCAGGAAGATTTTCCCGCAGCCAGACCATAACGGAACCGAGATTTACCGCACCCGGTTGTGGAGTTGGTTTGTCCGTCCACCGGAGATACTCGGCATGAATGGCATGCGTCCGTTCGTGCCATCGGGATTCCTTCGGCAGCTCTATATTTTCTATTGCTGCGACAAATGCCGTCGGGGTCGCCTCGATAGCGAGGTCCGGCCGATAGACGCGCCCGAATTCTTTGGCTTGCGGATAAACGTGCACCAGTGGCATCTGCGGCTGTGGAATATCGAGCAAGGTGTAGCCTTGCGAAGGCAGCTCACCGAGGCGACCGCCAATAAGAAAAATAACGTCAGATTCCCTAATTCGCGCAATCAGGCTGGGATTGGGGCCAATGCCGAGGTCGCCAGCATAACACGGGTGAAGAGGATGAAAGAGCGGTAGGCGCCTATAGCTCGTTGCAACCGGTAGACCGAAACGTTCGGCAAAGCATTGGAAGGACACCACTGCGAGTGGTGACCAGCGGCTACCACCGACGATGACGAATGGGCGGGCCGATCGCGCTAAAAACTTTTGGAATCTTTTCAGGTGAGAAGGCGACGGCCCGATATTAATTGGTTCTATTGCAGGCGCGGTAGGTGACGAGACGAGCTCGCTAAGCATGTCTTCGGGAAGAGCAACCACAACCGGGCCAGGCCGATCACCCGTTGCGACCAAAAATGCACGCGTGACGATTTCCGAAACCTGAGATGGGTCATCGATTTCCACAACCCATTTCGCCATGCTTCCAAAAACAGCGCCAAAATCAATCTCTTGCAGTGCTTCACGGCCTCTTTTGTCGCGTGACACCTGGCCAGCAAATAGAATCAACGGAGTCGAGTCCTGCTGCGCGATGTGTATGGCAGGAGAGGCATTGGTCGCGCCCGGCCCACGCGTAACAAAGCAAATTCCTGGGTGGCCGGTGGCCTTTCCGACGGCCTCTGCCATCATCGCGGCGCCGCCTTCCTGGCGGCATATGGTCAGCGCAATGTCGCTGTCGTAAAACGCATCGAGGACCGCGAGATAACTTTCACCCGGAACGCAAAAGGCATGGCAAACGCCATTAGCCCGCAGCTGGTCGACGAGGACTTTGGCTGCTGTTCTCGCGTTGGCATCGGCACTTACGCGGAGCAGATCGCTCTTTTCATTCATGAGCATTTTTTCTTCAAATCACAATAGAACTATCACGACGCGCCGAACAAACCTGACTCGGTATAGGCAAGATCTCCCAAACGGGGGCGGTGCGGTCCTCTGTAGAACTTCGGTTCTTTGCCAGCGAAGAACTTTCCGGCCAGTCCAGGGATCGGCCCGTCGGCATCGATAATGGCAAACGGCCTTCCGCGTCGAAGAAGGTGAGCGCCAATTGATCCGGCAAAGCGCACGAAAGCATCAATGCTTGTGCAATAAATAAGCTGTGCAAATATGGGAACGAGTTTTGCCGAGCGCGAGCGGAAGACAAACGGATACGCTCGTTCCGGGGTCGAACACCAAAAGCTGACGCAGCCTGCGGCGGCGTGGTCGCGAACAATATCGCGTTCAAAAGAGGAAAACGGTGCCACTGGGTCACTCGCCGCGTCAACAATTGTCGCATGTACGCGTTCAGACGGGTAATGCAAAACCGGTAAAGACAAAAATATCCCTTGGCTATATTGAGTGTAGCCTTGCGCCGCCAGGATTGGCCAAGTGAAGGGAGCCGCGGTAACGTTTACGTAGGTCACCCCTTTGTGGGCGAAGACTTTTGAAACGAGCAATCCTGCATAGGGACGGAAGCTCGGCTCAACGTACCAGCTGGAAACGCTGCAACGGATACCGGATGTCGACGTACCTTCCTTCACCATAGAGAAGATCGCCAGAATAGCTCCCACGATCGTATCGGCGTCCTCCAAGATATATCCGAAGCGGGGAAATCCATTTGGTGTCTGGTGGGCCTCTATATTGACAAGCGCTTGCAGCCAGAATTCACGCGTGCGCGAGCGAAATCCGCGACATAGAAAAGTAGCCAGGCGGTCGAAGTCGCGATGGTGGATTTGGCGAACCCGAATGTTTCGATCGCTTAACGAAAGCATAGTCCCCGCTGTGGGCGCTGGTCGTCTTCACCAAGCCTAGCTCCAAATTATACAAACTATACACTTATTTTTCGGTAAAGGCCCGAGCAATCTGGTCGCGAAGCGGTTTCATCAAGTAGGAAATCACCGTCCGCTCCCCGGTTTGCACAAAGGCTTCGACGGGCATGCCAGGCAGTAGTCTGACGTTGCCAAGCCGCGCGACTTCCTGCGGTGGCAACGAAATGCGCAAGCTGTAATAACTAATTCCGGTGCGTTGATCTGTGGAAATATCCGCTGAAACGCGGGTGACCTCGCCATTGATTTCGGGTGTCGTCCGCGCATTGAATGAAGAGAAACGCAGCACTGCCGGCTGCCCGACTTTCACTTCATTGATCTCTTGCGGGCTGATTTTCGCTTCGACTTCCAGCTGGTCGGCATCGGGAACGATCAACATGATCGGTTCGCCCGCCTTGATAACGCCGCCGATGGTGTGCACCGCAGATTGAAACACCGTGCCATCCTGTGGAGCACGAATATCAATGCGGTTGAGCTGGTCCTCGGCCGCGATCTTCCGTTCGACGTATTCTCCGACCTTGGCATCAATTTCCCGCAACTCCTTGCCGACTTCGCTGCTGAGATCCTGATCGACCTGGATAATCTTGAGTTCCGTTTCGGCGATCTTGCCCTTGGATTGGGCGATTGACGCCACCAACTGGCCACGCTCACCATCCAGCCGGCTCTTTTGTCGTTGCAGTTCCGTCAGTCGCGTGATTGGGACCAGCTTTTTAGAGTAAAGATCCTGGACGCCTATAAGCTCGCGATCGATTAACGTATCTTCTTGCGCTTTCGACGTAAGCTGCGACTCAAGCCCTCCGATCTCATCTTTGAGCTGTTCAACTCTCTGGTTGAGCTGCGCCTTTTCCCCGAGCCGCGCGCTTTTTCTGAGCTCAAACAGCTTTTTCTCGCTGGCCAAAATGTCAGCAACATCGGCGTCGCTTGCGCGAGCCAGCATTTCCGCCGGGAAACTGATCGTGTCACGGCCATCGCGCTCGGCCTTTAGCCGAGCCTTTCGCGCGGTCAGCTCATCGAGGCCCTTGCTGTAAATCGCCAAATTTGCACGGGTGGACGTGTCATCAAGATGAACAAGGACGTTGTTCTCCTTGACGCGGTCGCCGTCATGGACAAACAGCTGACCGACAATACCGCCCGTGGGATGCTGAACCTCCTTGACGTGCGATCCTACGACGAGCGAGCCCGGCGCTATCAGTGCGCCAGCCAGATCCGTCGTTGCCGCCCAGCCGCCGATTCCGAACGTTAGAAATACGACCAGCGCAACACCGAAAAGCCGGTGGCGTTGGATTGATTTGAACGCTGCGGCCGTATCGCTATTCATCGAGATCAGCCTTTGCCGTGGGCTGTCGCTGCTTTCGGCATGGCGACAGGGGCTGTTGGCCGCAGGACGGCTTTCAGGACGTCATCCTTTTCGCCGAACATTCGCGCAGAGCCGGCGTCCATCACTAGGACATGATCGACCGCGGCAAGCGCGCTCGGCCGGTGCGCGACGATAATCGGGATGCCGCCTCGCGCACGCACGCCAAAGATCGCCTGTGTCAGCGCTTCTTCACCTTCGGCGTCTAGGTTCGAGCTTGGCTCATCGAGAACGACAAGGAACGGATCGCCATACAGCGCTCTTGCCAGCGCGACGCGCTGACGCTGCCCCGCGGAGAGCGCCATTCCGCCCTCGCCAATCTTGGTCCCATATCCGTCCGGCATCGACAGGATCAGTTTATGGACTCCGGCCGCCACGCTCGCAGCCAGAACTTTTTGCGGATTCGTATCCGTATCAAAGCGACTGATATTTGCGGCCACGGTCCCTTCGAAGAGCTCGACATCTTGCGGCAGATAGCCGATATGCTGGCCTCGAACTTCATGCGCCCAATGCTCGAGCGCCGCGTGATCCAAACGGACCTTGCCGCGCACCGGTCGCCATACGCCCACCAAAGCCCGCACGAGCGACGATTTTCCGGAACCGCTGGGGCCGATGATCCCGAGGCCGTGACCGGCCTTCATTTGAAACGTGACGTTATTGACCACCAGCTTTTGCTCGCCCGGCGGCGTCACCGAAACGGCTTCGACCAAGACAAACGCTTTTGGTGCTGGCAATGCCAAGTGTTCGCGATCGTCTGCGAAAATCTTCACCAGTTGATTCAAACGCGCCATGCTCTGACGCGCGCTTATGAATCCCTTCCAGTTTGCGATGGCCAATTCGATGGGAGCCAGCGCCCGCGAGGTCAATATCGAGCTCGCAATGATGATACCCGCCGTCGCCTCCTGGTGAATGACAAGAAACGCCCCGACCGCAAGAACGCCGGATTGCAGGATCGTCCGGAATATCTTTGAAAAGCCGCCAAGGCCGCTTGTGACGTCGCTGGCGCGCTCGTGTGCGAGCAAATAATCGCGGTTCGATTGGCTCCAGATCGCGCCGGCACGGCCTGCCATGCCCATCGCCGCCAAGACTTCGGCGTTGCGGCGCCCCGACGCCGCGAGTGCGTTTCTGGTGCGGGCGAGTTCCGACACGGTTTTCGTCGGCGCCCGGGTCTTAAACTCCGTTACTACGGCAACCGCGATCAAAACCAGGGTGCCGACCAGTGCCGTTACGCCGATCCAGAAATGGAAGAGGAAGCAGATCACGAGATAGATCGGCATCCATGGCAGGTCGAAAAGCGCCGACGGTCCCCAGCTCGACAGGAAGCTTCGAACCTGATCCAGATCGCGCAACGGCTGCATGCCGTCGCCATCACCGCGCGCCTTCAATGGCATCTGGACGATCGCATTGTAGATCTGCTGGCTCAGCGCCGCATCGAAGAACCGGCCGATGCGAACATTGATTCGCGCACGAATGACGTCGATCGTCCCCTGGAAGGCATAAAGAATAAGCGCCAGAACAGAGAGGCCAACAAGGGTGGCCACATTGCGGCTTGGCAAGACGCGGTCGTAGACCTGCAGCATGTAAAACGAGCCGGTCAGCATCAGGATGTTGCTGATGCCGCTAAACACCGCGAGATTGATGATCGCCGCGCGACAAAGGCGCAGCGTTGCCTGCAACTTCGATCCAGCTGTCGTTGGCATCATCGAGTGATTCAAATTTCGTAGCAAAATCACCGACAGAGGGTGCAAGACGAGTTTATGCAGGCCGGTGATGTGAGCAATTCTTAGAAAGCTATTACCAAAGTAGGAAAAGATGCGCGAGAGGGCAATCCATGTCCGTGCCCCGGACGCTTCATGTTTGGGTGTTCCCCCGATGCCCATTTGGCTTTCAAAACCCTATTTCTTGTCGATATTTGGGCTTTCGCGCCCCAAAACGGATTTGAGGCCTTACGGCCCCAAAATCTGGCTCCAGCCCTCCTCAACTACCCCTGAAACGTTAAAATGAGGCGAAATGAAATTCAAAAGTTGTATGGGTTTTGGTCAATTCGTGGCTCCGTATGTGCACTCCGGCCGTTGCCAAATTCAGGAAAATCGTCTGCGTAAGATGCCCTAACGCCCCCAATGGTACTCTGTGCGTTCGATAAAAAACAATGAGTGTTCAGCGGCTGCAATTTTCTTTGAATCGATCGCCAAGCGATAGAAAAATCGGCGACTGGGTTGCGCCCCGGCGGTCGTCCACATGGCTGCGAACGATGTGGAAAGACAATAATAGGTATTCGCGCCATGACCGTGAGGACAAGCATATGCGCCGTGTAGATCGCATGTAACCATCGCCCCGATTGCAGGAACGGCGCTCGGCTTGGAAGCCAGCCGCGCTCTTAAGGAAAACCCAGCCAGCAAAGCCGAGAATGAAAGGCGCTGTTATAGACCACGCGTCTCCACGATTAGAAAATACGAATGGTGAGCACGATTGTATTTGCAGCCATTTCGAGAGCAACGCACTTTGAGCCTGTAGTTTGGCTGGATGCTAAGCTCTGTAGACTAAATGTCTAACGAAAAAGCCGTCGATGCGACGAATCGGCGAATGTCTCTAGACCGGGCAAACGCCACAAAATCAAAAGCGCGGACACAACAGTAATTCCGGCGGCGCCGACGATGGGTGGTCCAAGTCAAAAAAGGCAAAAGGTGACAAAGCCAAAGTAAGTCAAAAAATTCAGCGCTGATGCTCCACCTCGGAAGGTGTCAGGTCGGCTGCTTGTGAATAAAATAAGATTATACTGTTGTAGGCGAACAATTGCGCGCGCTAGGGCGCTGGCGCACCAAAACGATAGTTTAGTCCGACCCGAACAATGTTCGACGAAAAATGATCCAAACTATTTGAGAAGTCCGCATAATCGGTGCCAACACCTGGCGTGAAGTGCGACAACCGACCAGATGCGCCCAAGCCATCAAAACGAACATAGAGATATTCAGCTCTTATCGACCAATTACCGCCCGCTAGGAGCTGCTCAAATCCTCCGCCGACAACCCAGCCCAGTTTGGTTTGCGACGAAGACGTCGTTATTGAGCCTCCGCTATTTCCAGAAACAATATTGATGTTGTCGGAATAGGATTGCGAAAACGACAGATGGGTCACCGCAAGGCCGCCAGTTAAGTATGCCAGCGTCTGGCCCCACGCGTAACCAATTCGTGGCCGGACAGTAAGCAGCCAATCAGCTTTAACTGATGTCGAAAAATTGCCAGCGCACGAGGTCGCCACCACCCCGCCATCGATGCAACTCGACGTAGCCGTGCTCCCCGGCAATGAAAAGCTGGAACTAGCGGTTTGCCTTTGAGAAAATGCGCCGAAATCAATTTCGGCGCCAAAAACTAAGTTCGACGTCTGCCAATTATAGCCGATCTGTGCGCCACCGCTGAAGCCTCTAGGATTAAATGCGGGGGAACCCGACGCTTGTGCCAATGCGGCATCTTGGCCGCTCGCCGTTGGGCCTGGAAAAATGGGCGCGCAAAAATGGCAATTTGCGATCGGTGCGTCAGAGATAGTCAGCGTATTGTCTGTATTCCCCCAGGCATAGCCTGCGTTTCCGCCTCCATAGAAACCGCTCCAGTTACCGTCCGCAGCTTCGGCAACTCCGCCAACTGCCAGCGTCGCGCTTATGAAGGTCGAAAGTACGAAATTTCTCATGACCTTGCCCCCGATCCGGTCATTGGGAATTGTTTCGAATTGGCACCTCGACGACGCCAGCCAAAGCGTACAACTAAGCCAATAATGTGTTGAAGTCGACTATACCGACCGAAAGAAGGCGCGCTGTGGATAGCCAGTACGAGCTCCCGACTCGCACTTCAAGTATTGCAAGGCTGCAAGGAAAATAGCAACCGACTCAATCAGGCGTACGGAGCGCCATTTGCGATAGCCGTCGAGCAATGGCGGATATCATACGATGTGTAGATTGTTTTGCGTAACCTCGGCAAGAGTCGTATTGTGCAGTGTTACCGAGTTGTGTGGATCAGCGGCAATAACTACGTCCGAGCCGACTTGCGAAGCATGTGCCATTACTGCCGAAAAATCCGAAAATACATTATGGCTGAATTGAATTGTATCCATGCTGGCTTGATAGTCTACAATTGTGTCATTTCCAAAGTTATTCGAGAAAACAAAAGTGTCGCTACCACCGCCTCCGAATAGCGCTGTGCTAGCTGCGTTGCCTGCGCTGCCTGCAATCACGTCATTGCCCGTCGAGCCGTAGATGAGGTTTAGATACCCTGTGTCGCCCATTTGATCAGTGGCTGTCACGGTATAGTTGTGAACTGAATTCGAGACGCCGGTCATAATTGCAGCCCACGTTCCGCCGGCGCTTGTTATGGTCGTCGCCACAGGCGCGCCCGGACTATCATCGTACACGGTTATCACGGTCGCAGCTTCTGAAGTGCCGTTTAATAGGGCGATCCCTCGCCCATTTAAAGAGAAGCTATCAACGCTCACAGGAATTTGCGGCGCTTCAACCGTAACGCTCAGATCGGCCGAAGCGGCGCTAGTGTTGCCAGCGAGATCGGTTGCCTTCGCCGTAAAGTCATGGGCACGGTTTGCCAGTTGGCTTGTAACAAAGCTCCACGCTCCCGAGCTATTAGCCACGGCGCTACCTAACATTGCCGTACCGTCATAGACCGTGACTATACTGTTCGCTTCGGCTGCGCCTTTCAGAGTGAGGATGTTGGCGGTTGTAATACCATCGCCGATGGTATCCGTATCGGGCGAGAAGGATGCAATGCTGGGCGCGAGCGGAGCTACATGGTCGAGCGTGAATGTGATCGATGTCGTGCCAGTATTGCCGGCCGCGTCCGTTTCGCTTGCGGTGATCGTATGAGTGCCGTCCGCAAGGCCGGTCGGCGTGAAGGCCCAGACGCCGTTGGCGTTGGCGGTCGCGGTGCTGGCAATGGCATTG
>Ga0335083_10001148_pt1 | contig 37167 bp, 30 predicted proteins | sample Lox_Sample_42_FD_206716 | JGI IMG/M metagenome (GOLD analysis project Ga0335083, IMG submission 206716) | Soil microbial communities from Loxahatchee National Wildlife Refuge, Florida, United States - Lox_Sample_4.2 | ecosystem: Environmental > Terrestrial > Soil > Wetlands | place: USA...
CGTGTCTTGACTCCATCGAACTCAAAACCGTTACTGCGGACTCTCGACTTCCGGTCCATCCTGCAAACTGGGCGCTTTGATCGATGTCAGCTCTCCCGCCTGCCGAAGCTCCGGGAAAAGCCACGCCCAAGCTGCAATGACGACGAGTGTACCGACTCCGCCCAGCACGACCGCCGGCACCGTTCCGAACCATTGTGCGGTGACGCCCGACTCGAACTGTCCGAACTCGTTCGAGGTCCCAATGAAAATCATGTCGACGGCGGTGACGCGTCCGCGCATTTCGTCCGGGGTGGCAAGTTGCGTCAAAGTCGCGCGGATGATCACGCTGATCATGTCGCTCGCGCCGAGCAGGAGCAACGCAATCAGCGAGACTGTCAGGCTGCGCGACAGGCCAAAGATGATCGTAAAGATTCCGAATCCGGCTACCGCCCCTAACAGCGTTGGGCCGGACCGTCCTCGCAACGGCCAATGCGCCAGCATGACGGCCATGATCGCAGCGCCGACCCCCGGGGCCGTACGCAGCAGCCCGAGCCCCCACGGTCCGGTGTGCAAAATCTCCCGTGCGTACACTGGAAGCAAGGCGACCGCTCCTCCCAGCAGGACCGCAAACAAGTCCAGCGAAATCGCCCCCAGAATCAGCTTCTTGTTCCAGATGTAATGGAGCCCGGCGAAAACGGTCTTCAGCGTCATCGGTTCGCGGGGACGCGCCTTCACCTCCGGCTTGATGCGGAATGAAGAGACTGTCGCGCCGATCGCTGTCAACGTCGCTACCACATACACCACGGAAGGTCCGCGGAACGCCGCATAGAGAATGCCGCCGAACGACGGGCCCAAAATCGTCGCCGCCTGAAAAATGCTCGCGTTCCACGCCACCGCGTTCGGGAAATGCTCCCCGGGCACAAGCTGTGGAAGGATGGCGCGGCTCGCGGTGCTGTTAAACGACCGCACGATGCCGATCAGCACCAGCACCACATAGATCGATGTAATCGAAGGCACGCCGCGGCGAGTCAGCACGAGCAGCAGCGCGAAACATACGGCCCACCCGCCGTAGCATGTCGACAAAACGTGCCGCCGTTCGAAGCGGTCCGAAGCGTGTCCGGAAAGAGGGAAGAGCAGTATGCCTGGCAGGAATTGGGCGAGCCCCACATATCCCAGATCAAGCGGCCGCTTCGTGATCTCGTAGACTTGCCACCCGACGGCCACCGCCTGCATTTCGACCGCTGACACGATAAGGAAACGGGCAATCTCGAAGAGTACGAACCCCGGATGGGTAAAAGCAGCACGTCCGGCCCTGGCGTCGGCGGTTGCAGGCATGAGCTCTTACTGTGCCACAGAAAGCTGAGGATGTGCACGGCGCGTCCAGAAATGGAGCGCCTGAGTGAAAAAGGGTGGGACTGGACGTGCCTAGGATTTCTCCGACGCCAGATACACCACGAGGGCGCTGATCAGCGCCAGCACTCCGGAGCCGGATATCAACAGAAGGAGATTCCCGTTGATTTGGCCAGACCCAGCCGGCAGAAAATGAAAGGCCCGCGAAGGCCTAAGCTCGGCCCACCAAGACGCCCAGTGCAAGCCGTGCCGATATTGCGTTGCTACAAATACCAATCCCACGACCACGTACACAAACAGGGCGAAACGCTCAGCGAGCGTGACGGGACGGCTGACTTTCTCGGTTGCAGCATTGCGTCTCCGCAATTGTGCCCGCCACCACAGCAGGCTGGGCGAAGCGGTAGGCGCTGCCTGCTCCGACTCATTCCGCGCGTGCTGGAAGGTCTGCGTCACCAGAACAAAGTCGCTGCAACTCGCGCAACTCTCCACGTGCGAGCGCAATTCCGGGCCGCAGCCCTGGGGCCAATGGCCATCCTTCAACGCCTGTGCCAGTTCGGTTTCGTGGAAGCACGTGCGGAACTTCATGCTTCCTCCCGATCCACTTCGATCTGCGCGCGCAACAGACGGGCAATCTTTCGGCGTGCCCGGAACAGCAGCAGCCGGATTCCCGCTGCGTTCAGGCCCGTGATCTCGGCAATCTCCCGGTGCGAATATCCTTCAGCATGGGCGAGCCAAAGAAGTTGCCGCTCCCGCGGGCGCATGCGCGCCATGGCCGGATCGAGCGCGGCCTGCGATTCGATTCGCGACAACTCGTCGCGCGCGGCAAGCAGCCGTTCGGGAATATCCTCAATGCACGTCGCCTTCGGACGTCGCCAGTGGTCGCGCAACAGATTCGTCGCAATGCGGTACAGGTATCGGCGGTAGTTGACCTCGCCGCCTTCAGGACAGGTCGCACACAGGAAACGCAAGTAGCTCTCCTGCGTCAGGTCGTCCGCCAGCGCGGAGTTCCCTGACACCCGCACCAGGTAGGCTCGCAGCGCTGGTGCAGAGCGCTGGTAGAACCCGGCGAAGGCATCGCTGTCCATGGGCAGTTCGTCAGGTCGCGAGATCGCGCGCGCCTCAACACTCGGGATGGCATATTCGCCGGTCGTATCGTGTTTCCTCATGGCTGCGTTCCAGCGCAGCCCGTTGTCCGGCTGCTGCATGGATCAGGCAGCAATGTGATTTTATTCTCGCGCTCCGCTATTCGGCATTAGGCCGAGGTGGCGGGCCAGTACCCAGGTGAGTCCTGCCGAAATAATAAACCCAAGCCCCGGCATCAGCACCACGATCCCGAGTACGAAGAAAGCGATGCCGCCATCGGGAATGTTGTGGCGCAAAGAGATCAGGCCGGCGCCCAGAAGCGACATTACAATTCCAATCTGCAGCGGCGTCAGCACCCGCGCGACCGGACTCGGCACCGGCGCTTGCCGTTCGAATCCAACTGCGATCGGGGTTGCTTCCAGGAATCGTTTGCCCGCGTCGGTGCTCATGTAGGTGAGCACCTCCTGCGACGTGCCGAATCTCTCGAGCAGCCTGCCGTGCACATCCGTTTGCAGCTTGAAGATGCGGTTCCAGCGGCGATTTTCGAGCAGAACATGGGTCAGCCAAAGCAGTGCGCCTAGCATGCAAAGAAAAACCAGAAACGGAATGCCATCGCTGATCAATTCGTGGTCAATGCCCGACGACTCGGGTTGAGACATCTGAGGCCATAACTTTCGCTCCAGAACCTGCGCGGGCTGCTCGTGTTCGGGGTGCAGATTATTGAAGAGATAGAAGTCCGGACTCTTCGCGATCTCAGGGTGAGCCTGCAAGAACTGCCCTAGTTGGGGATTGTTGCGGTTTACATATTCCGCATTCGAGAGCAACGATGGGTCGTGCGCCACAACCTCGGCCAACGTAGGACTCACGCGCAGCAGTTGGAGAAGCTGGTCCTGCATGGCGGCCAGATCCTTTTCGCTCATCTGCGGAGCAGGAGTGATTGCCGGTTGTGCGGGTCGCTGTGTCTGGGCGGCGCTGACAGGAGTGAATAGGGCCAGAAAGACAACGATTGCCGGAACGACTGTCATGTACCGCCGCTGCGTATGCATCTCCACATTTCCCCCGTAAGAGAAGCGCTTGCTAGCACTTCTACCTACACAACGAACGGCAGCGGAAATGGTTAACAATATTTTTTGCGGATTTTGTAGGATCTACGCCACGACCGGAGCGTTAGCGATTCCCTCGGTTCCAAACACCCTCCGGTAGCGATCGATCTCCGACTCCGGTCCCAGCGCTTTGGAATAATTATCGGAGAGTTTCACCGCCGGCCGTCCTTCCACATTCGAAACCTTGCAGATCAGGCTGATAGGGTCAAAGCCCCTGCCATCATTGGGATTGCAGCCGCGGAAGTCATTGGTCAGCAGAGTTCCCCACCCAGCGCTGAACCGAACCCGGCGTCCCGGGGTCCACTTGTCGGGATCCGCGAAATCCGCGGCACTTAAGAAGTCGGCTGGCCCTACGCCCTTCGCCAGAGTCCCGCCAAAATAAGCGTGCAGTCCCAGGATCGCGTCAACGTCCAGCGTGTCCGAAGCAATCAGCAGTTTCTCCCGCGGATCCCTTCCATGCGCTTTCAGCCACGTGATGTATTCATCCCCCGCTACGTACGGATCTTTGCTGTCCACGCGCTGACCGGTCCAGTCCGCCACCCACTCCGGAGCGCCCGCCAGAAACTGCGTCGTGCCGAACGTGTCGGGCAGCATCACCCGCAACGCGCCCTCATACGTCTGCTGCCACAATTCCAGCACCCGGTATTGCGATGCCTTCAGCGCCACATCATCCGGAGCCAGCGCGGCCATCACCATCGGGATTTCGTGCGCGTTGGTTCCGATCGCCTCCAAGTCGTGCTTATGCGCCAGAAATGCATTCGACGTGCCAATGAAATTGTTGCCCAGGTTGGCGGCCATCGCCACAACCACATATTCCTGCCATAAAAAGCTGTGCCGCCTCCGCGTTCCAAAGTCGGCGACGCTTAGTCCGGGCACGCCCCGCAGCCGCTCGATCTTGCTCCACAACTTGGTCTTGGCTCGCGCATAGAGGATGTCGAGTCCGAACTCGCTGAGAGTCTTCAGTTGCGCCCTCGTCTTCAGCTCATCGAGAATCGCCAGAGAGTACAGCTCCCACATCGTGGTCTCGGTCCATGTGCCCTCGAAGGTGAGGTGGATCTGCCCGTCGCTCACCCGCAGTTGATAATCTGACAGGCGGAAGTCGTGCTCCAGCCATTCCAGAAACGCTGGCTCAAAAATTCCGCGCCGGCCATAGAATGTGTTGCCCGCCAGCCACACCAGTTCCGACTTTCGGAAGCGCCGTCCGCGCACATGCTGGAGTTGTACCTTCAGCTCTTCAATATGGATCATGTCCGCCATCCGCACCGATGGATGGCGGTTGATCAGCGAGAACTGCACGCGCGTCTTGGGAAAATGCTTCCAGATGAACTGCAGCATCAGCAGTTTGTAGAAGTCGGTATCCAGCAGCGACCGCACCACGGGGTCGAGTTCCCAGTTGTGGTTATGCGCGCGTTCGGCGAAGTTGACAATCATCGAAGGAGAGCGGCCTAGCCGCAGGTCTAGAGAGTCTAGAGGAAGTCAGCTGAAAAATGACAGTCTAGCAGTTCGCTGATTAAGCCGTGAACGCCTGCATGACCGTGGAAGAGCGGCCTTCAGGGCCGCGTTGAGAGGCGGAGAGAATGAGGGCTTCAGCCCGGGTGGCCTAGCTCTTCGCTCCCACAAACTTCCGCTCCAACCCCTCGTACACTTCCTCCGCCCGCCGCAGGGCGTCCTGCACGTTGTCGCAGATATTCTCTTCACCGATGACCTCGGCGAACTCCGCCTGATGAATGAGCTGTGCAGGTTGCTCGCGAGCCCCACAGAGAATCAAGGTTCGCTTGCTGGCGTGCAGTTGCTTGGCAATCTCTTCCATCGCGAACAGTCCTGTAGCGTCGAGCGCCGTCATATTCCGAAGCCGCAGAATGACCACCGGCGGCAGGGTATGCAGATTCTCGGTGACCGCCCATATCTTGTCGGTCGCGCCAAACAAGAACGGTCCGTGGATGCGGAAGATCGTCGCGTAATACGGGATGTCCTTATCCTGCAGAATGTGGACGCGCCCATCTTCCACGTAGTCCTCGGTCACCTGTGAAACGGTCGTTGTTGAAGCCACGCGGCTGATGAACAACAGCGCTGCCAGAATCATCCCAGCCTCGACCGCGACCGTTAAGTCGGCGAATACAGTCAGCGCAAACGTCACCAGCCAGATGCTGATATCGGTCTTGGTAAGCTTCAGCAATTGCGGAATCTCGCGCCATTCGCCCATGTTGTAGGCGACGACCATCAGAATCCCGGCCAGGGCTGCCATGGGCACAAAGCTGACCAGCGGGGCCGCAAACAGCAGAATGCACAGCAGCGTCAGCGCGTGGATCATCCCGGCCACAGGCGACTGTGCCCCTGATCGAATGTTGGTTGCCGTCCGCGCGATAGCTCCGGTCGCCGGCAATCCGCCAAACATCGGCGAGAAGATGTTGGCCACGCCCTGCCCAATCAATTCGACGTTCGGATTGTGCCGGTCGTTGCTCATACGGTCCGCAACCACTGCCGACATCAGCGATTCAATCGCGCCCAGCATCGCCACGGTGAACGCCGGCCCCAGCAACCCGTGAATCAGGTCGGTGCGGAAGGTGGGAATGTGCCAATGCGGCAGGCCGCTCGGGATTCCCCCAAACCGCGTCCCAATCGTCTCCACCGGCAGCTTGAAGAAATAGACGGCAGAAGTAGAAAGCAGCAACGCAACAATCGGCCCCGGGATGCGAGACGACAGCCCCCGACAGATGATGAGCGTCAGCAGCGTGAAGACGGCGAGGGCCGTAGCCTCAAACGAGAGCGTATGAAAGCTCCCAGCCAGCGCCTCTACGCGCAGCCAGAACACGCCCGGAACTTTATCGAGGTGCAATCCGAAGAAGTCTTTCACTTGCGTGCTGGCGATGAGCACCGCAATCCCATTGGTGAACCCAATGACGACTGGCCGCGGGATGAATTTGACCCCCGTCCCCAGGCCTGTGATGCCCATGATCACCAGCAGCACGCCGGCCATCACGGTGCACATGAACAACCCATCCACACCGTGGACTGCGACGATTCCCGCCACCACGACGACAAAGGCGCCGGTCGGGCCGCCGATCTGCATCTTCGATCCGCCCAGAGCCGAAATCAGAAATCCGGTGACAATTGCGCAGTAAATTCCAGCCTGCGGCGTCAGCCCCGACGCAATGGCAAAGGCCATCGCCAGCGGCAAAGCCACCAACCCAACGGTGACTCCAGCAATCAGATCGAGCAGAAATTTGTGACGGTCGTAGTCGCGCAGACACAGCACCGACTTCGGAAGCCAGTTTTCGTTCAGGAAAGCACGCGCCATCCTCACATTATCGCCCCGGTTACGGGAATCGGGTAGATGACTGAGGTGCGACCAAATCAATTAGCGGGGGAGGGCGACCGTGCGTGTACAACCGTTCGTGTACAACCGTGGAAGAGCGGCCCTTCGAGGGCCGCGTTCAGGAGCCTCGTTACCTCAACCGGCCTTTAGGCCCCGTGTTCATCGCGAGGCGCGCAACGGCTCTGACGTCCCTACGGGACTCGATTCATAATGTAGGGCCCTTACGCGGCGCTGAAGCGCCGCTCTTCCACGTCACTACTTGAGTCAGTTCGCCGTGATGATCCGCATGGAGGATGCCGAACTAGAGAAGAGGTTTGGAGCGGAGTATCGTTACTACCGAGACAGAGTGCCGGCCGTACTGCCGAAACCGCGCTGATCGACTCCATGGCCCAAGATGCCCACGCCCGTGCGCTGAAACTATTTCAGGAGCTACTTGAAAGCCTTCCCCCAGGGACGGCAGTTGTGGAGTCGGAACGGACCCGGAACGACGACGGCACAATCATTCGCCTTGTGCCGGCGAACAAGCGCGCCGCTCAGTTCGGCGCCCATATCGGGGATGGCCATCCTTTCCTCGTCGACGTATTCTTTGGCAGCGGCACGACGTTTGAGCTGGAAAACCAAAATGCCGACGAGTTGATCGGCCTTGTCCGTCGATTGGGCCTCGCCGTGATTTCTGGAAAATGTGAGCAGCGGTTCGGTTTTCTCGGGGTCCGGGGCAAGATTCAATTGGATGGAGAGATCAGGTATCGCGCCACGCATTATTTTTATCCGCGGTTGTATCCAAAGACCGTTCGCTACGAGCCCTACTTGATGACGTAGCTGTAAATTAGGCAGTCCTACTCTTCCCGTTATAATCCGACTTGGCTGAGAGCTTCCATGCGTTTCGAACTCTTCATCGCGACGCGGTATCTTCGAGCAAAAAGAAGGCAGGCCTTCATTGGCATCATCACCGGCATATCCGTCGCCGGAGTCGCGGCCGGAGTTGCCTCGCTCGTAGTCGCGATGGCCATCACAAACGGCTTTCGCCAGGACCTGCAGCAGCGTCTGCTCGGTTCGACGTCGCACATCAGCCTGCAGCGCATCGCCGACGACGGCATCCAAAACTGGCCCGCTCTCATGGACCGCCTCTCCAAAGAGCCGCACGTCGTCGCGGCCGCGCCCGCCATTTTTGAGCAAGTCCTCATCTCGCGCGGACCGCGTGCGCGCGGTGCCGTCCTCAAAGGAATGATCCCCAAGTATGAGCGCAGAGTCGGAGACCTGCTCAACTCCGTGAAGGAAGGATCCGCCGCCGAACTGGAGGAGAGTCCAGCCCCCAGCCAGAGCGCAGGGGATACTCGTTTGGGCACGGGCGACACGCCCACCCAGTCCGACGGCATCACTCAAAAAGATTCTCCCGATTCTCTGGAGGGCGTCCAACACCGCGTCGCTGCCATGCCTCCCATTGTTCTCGGCAAAGACATGGCCGACAACCTCGGCGCCACCGTGGGCTCCGTTGTCCTGGTCGTGAGTCCTCAAGGCGAGCTCACTCCGTTCGGCATGGTCCCTAAATACAATCGTTTCCATGTGGTGGGGATTTTCAGCTCGGGCTTCTTCGACTACGACTCAAGTTGGGCCTTCGTCCGCCTGTCCGATGCGCAGAAGCTCTTCGGCCTGGGCGACCTGATCTCCGTCGTCGAGTTCAAGATCGATGACATCTTCAAGGCCGACCAGATCACCACCCAGCTCGAAACCGCCGCCGGCAAGGGATTCATGGCGACGAACTATCTTGAGCAGAATAAGGCTCTGTTCCACGCCCTGCGCCTGGAACGCCTGGTCACCTTCATTACCATCGGCCTGATTGTGTTCGTGGCAGCGCTGAACATCCTTATCTCCCTCATTATGATGGTGATGGAGAAGACCAAAGATATCGCGGTGCTGATGTCGATGGGCACCCGCCGCGCCCAGGTGCGCAACCTCTTTATTGCTCAGGGTGTACTGATCGGCGCAATCGGCACCGCTATCGGCCTCGTCCTCGGTTACGCCATCTCCTATGCCGGCGGACACTACCACGTGCTGACGCTGTCACCCGAGGTGTATTCCATCGACTATGTTCCATTCGCCCCCCGGGCGATCGACGGCGTCTGGGTCGCGCTGTTCGCCGTGCTGATTTCGTTTGTGGCGACGTTGTACCCGTCATGGTCAGCCTCGCGGATCCTGCCGGCGGAGGCCCTCCGCTATGAATAAGAACTTCATTGCCACGGATTTACACGGATTCTCACGGATAAGGCAGAAGCTGGAAAAAACAGGGCCTCACAAGTTGCTAAACGTTCTCAAGCCTCTCCGCTACTATGAAAACGCACTCCTGCACGACCCCTGGAAGAGCGGCCCTTCAGGGCCGCGTAAATCGTCTGAAATTAATCTGAGCTCTAGCCCCGGTGGTCGTCCTTGCTCTGGCGATCCAGGTTTTCCACCAGATCCCTCGCCCGCATCGCTCAAAGCTTCGGAAAATGCAGCTCTTAGACCCGTAATCGCAACCACAACTCTATTCGCGAGTGATCTTAATCACATGACGTCGACCAACCCGCTTGTACAGTTGTTTGCATCACGAATTTTCGGCTCCCGAAAGCTTGGAAACGATTCGCAGTCGCAAAGCACTAATCTAAAGAACGGATCGGTGGCGAATACTGCCGCAACAGTAAGTTCAAATCTTCCGCACATTAGCTCCTGGAACGAAAGAGACACGGCGTGCATCTAACGGAACAAGAATCGATGCTTCGGGTGGAAGGCTTGAAGAAAGTTTTCCGGTCCGGCGAGTCGGATCTGGTGCTCTTTGAGAATTTGTCGTTCGAAGTGAAGAGGGGCGAAATGCTCGCGATTGTGGGCGAATCCGGAGCTGGCAAGAGTACCTTGTTGCACATCTTGAGCGCTCTTGATCGAGCTTCGGCAGGTGACGTATACTGCGCCCACTTGCGATTGAATTCCTTATCGCACGACGCGGCCGCGGACTTTCGCAATCGGGAGACCGGCTTCGTCTGGCAGTTTCACTATCTGCTGCCCGAGTTCACGGCGGCGGAAAACGTTGCCATGCCGCTCCTGCTTCGGGGGCAGACCTGGCAACAGGCCGAGCCCGAAGCTTCACGCTGGCTGCGGGAGGTCGGACTGGAGCAGCGCGCGCATCACCGCTCGGGGGAGCTTTCGGGCGGGGAGCAGCAGAGGGTGGCTCTGGCCCGGGCGCTCATCACGGGTCCAAAGCTGTTGCTGGCCGATGAGCCCACGGGAGATCTCGACGGACGTACGGCGGAAGCGGTTTTTGAACTCATTGCGAGATTGCATCGCGAGCACCAACTCACCTCCCTCATTGCTACGCATAACTTATCGTTCGCGCGCCGCTGCCACCGTGTATTAAGGTTGCAGCGAGGGCGCGTCGAAGAGATTGCGCCGGAGTCTTTGCCGTCGTGAGGGACGTGAAGAAGTGGCCCGTTGTGGATGAGCAGCCTTTCAGGGCCGCGTTAGCCAGGTGAAGATGTTGCGGGCTTTAGCCCCTGAGGCGCAAGATGAGTACAAGAAAGTGCAGAAAACTTGGATCAGAGGTTGATCACCGAAAAGCTGGACAAGTTCCTTCGGTAACGTGATCAAAGGGTTGGCAGAGTCGTTTCCGCGCTTGGGATTTCAGGCTCTTTGATTGCATAATGTACGGATTGTTGCACGGATTAGCATTAGAATAAGGTGGGTAGGATTCAGGATCGGGTTCGTTAGGTCGGGTGAGCACGAGTTCTTCTCGACCAGGAAAGGTCAGGGGGAAGGGGCATTATGTTTGAACGCTATACGGAGAAAGCCAGGCGCGTCATCTTTTTCGCACGCTATGAGGCCAGCCAGTTCGGGTCTCCCTATATCGAGACGGAGCACCTGCTCCTCGGACTTCTGCGCGAAGACAAAGCCCTGACCAACCGATTTCTGCGCTCCCACGCCTCGGTCGAATCCATTCGCAAGCAGATCGAAGGACACACCACGATCCGCGAGAAGGTATCGACCTCGGTCGACCTTCCGCTCAGCAACGAGTGCAAGCGCGTTCTTGCCTATGCCGCCGAAGAAGCGGAGCGGCTGTCGCACCGGCACATCGGCACCGAGCACCTGCTCTTGGGCCTGCTCAGAGAAGAGAAGTGCTTCGCCGCCGAGATCCTGCATGAGCGCGGCCTGCGCCTCTCGACCATCCGAGAGGAACTTGCCCGCAGCACCCAGGAGAAAGCGCAGCCGCAGCGCCAGCGCGAAAGTTCGCTTCTGGCAGAGTTTTCCCGCGACCTGACCCAGGCCGCCATGGACAGCCAGCTCGATCCCCTGGTCGGACGCGAGGGCGAAGTCGACCGCGTCATTCAGATTCTCTGCCGCCGCACCAAGAATAATCCCGTGCTGATCGGCGAGCCCGGTGTTGGAAAAACAGCCATTGTCGAAGGCTTGGCGCAGCGCATCGCGGACGGTGAAGTTCCGTCCTTCCTGGCTGACAAGCGAATCCTTGCTCTCGACCTCTCGTTGATCGTCGCCGGCACGAAGTACCGCGGCCAGTTTGAAGAGCGCCTTAAGACCATCATGAAAGAATTGATGGAGAATCAAAACTCCATCATCTTCATCGACGAATTGCACACCCTCGTCGGCGCTGGCTCGGCGGAAGGATCCCTCGATGCCGCCAACATTCTGAAACCCGCTTTGTCTCGTGGAGAAATCCAGTGCATCGGCGCCACCACACCCGGCGAGTATCGTAAGTCGATCGAAAAGGATCGTTCGCTCGAACGGCGCTTCCAAGCCGTGAAAGTTCCGCCGCCCAACGAAACCGACGCGATCAAGATCCTGTTCGGCATCAAAGATCGCTACGAGAAGTTTCACGCCGTCACCTACACCGACGACGCGATCAACTTCGCGGTTTCGCATTCGAACCGCTACATCCCCGATCGCTTCCTGCCTGACAAGGCCATCGACCTGGTCGATGAAGCTGGAGCGCGCGTGAAGCTGCGCCAGACTTCGCTTCCTGAAGAGTTGACGGAAGTGCAGAAGCGCATCAAGTTCATCGTGCACCGCATGGAAAACGCCATCGCGAATCACGAGTTCGAAAAGGCGCGCTTCTACTCCGATGAAGAACGCAAAGAGCGCGAGAACCTGCGCGCCCTCCGCGAGAAGTATCATCTGGACGAATCGTCCACCGGGGTAGTGAACCGTGAAGACATCGAAGACGTAGTCTCGCGCTGGACCGGTGTGCCCATCACCTCGATCAAGGAAGAAGAAACGCAGAAGCTGCTTCGCATCGAGGAAGAGCTGCACAAGCGCATCATTTCGCAGGACAAGTCGATCAGCGCCTTGGCGCGCGCCATCCGGCGTTCGCGCGCTGGCCTGAAGAACCCCAACCGCCCCATCGGTTCGTTCTTGTTCCTCGGACCGACGGGCGTCGGCAAAACCGAAGTTGCGCGTACTCTGGCGCAATTCATGTTCGGGACAGAAAAGGCTCTGGTCCGCTTCGATATGTCCGAATTCATGGAGAAGCATTCGGTCTCGAAGCTGATCGGTTCGCCTCCGGGATACGTTGGCTACGAAGAAGGCGGCCAGCTCACGGAACGCGTGAAGCGTGCCCCTTATTCGGTGGTCCTGCTCGACGAAATCGAGAAGGCCCATCCGGATGTCTTCAACATCCTGTTGCAGGTCTTTGAAGACGGCCAGTTGACCGATGGTCTCGGCAACACGGTCGACTTCAAGAACACGATCCTGATCATGACGTCGAACATTGGCGCCCGCCATCTACAAAAACGTGAAGGCTTGGGCTTCCAGTCATCGAAGGAAGATATGGTCTCCGAGAAGGTCGAAGAACTGGTAAAGGGCGAGGTCAAGCGCACCTTCAACCCTGAGTTCCTGAACCGTCTTGATGAAATCATCCTGTTCCTGGCTCTGGGCGAGAGTGACCTCATCCAGATTCTTGAACTCATGGTCACGCAGCTCAACCAGAACCTGGCGCAGAAGGCGATCACGGTCACGGTTGCGGACGATGCCAAGAAGTGGATCCTCAACCAGACTTTGACCGACCGCAGCTATGGCGCACGCCCGCTGCGGCGCGCTTTGCAGAAGTACATCGAAGACCCGCTGTCGGAGGCGCTGATCCAGGGCACCATCACCACGCGCCCCGCCTTCATCGAGGTCTTCCTCGAAGACAACAAGCTCTTCTACCGTCCAGTCGACGCGGAGAAGACCGAAGGCGTGTTGTTGTACGAGAAATGACTCACGAAGCGGCGGACGCATTCGTCCGCCAGCAAGGCGAATTCAACTGCCCCGGACGAATACGTCCGGGGCTACGTATTTCGTTCTAGGCTGGGCGTCCGAATTGTCATCTTCGCCTCGGTCGGTCCGCCCCTCTGCGAAGCCCATCGATACTGCGGCCAGTCGCCGGCGATTCCTTTCCTAACCGGATTCTGCAAAATGTAGTCCACCTTTGGTCGCGGTCCCACTCCGGCAGCACCCCCCGAAAATTCGTCACTAAGGTGATGAAAAGGGGGTTTTAGGTCCGTCTGTCGACGTGGCAGGTTGCGCCTATAGAACTGCATAGCGAAAGTTGCCATACGGAGAAACAGAGAAACCTGAAAAGATACAAGTACTTAGGGAGAGTTCCCGTCACGGAATTCCGTAGCCCCCGGAGCATTTCGTCCGGAGCGCTCGCTGCGCTTCGCGGGGCGGACGAATGCGCCCGCCCCTACGAGATTACGGGAAACTTCCCTCCCACCTCCGGGTTAGACCTGAAATTGACACGTGGCGGGCTCGGCGCCAGGGTCTGCCAATCATTGGGGCGTGCGACCGAGGTGAAAGATGAAGTCCACTTTGCATGCGGCCCTAGCCGTAAGCGGGCTAGGCCTCGTTCTTTTTTTCAGCCTGAGCGCCAGTGCACGGGACGTTGTCCTGCCCGCCGGTACTCTTTTGCAATGTACGATGAACGAACCCAATTTCTCCTCGGCCACGGCTGACGTCGGAGATCCGGTACTCTGCCACTTGCGCAGCGTGACGGAGTTCGGGCAACAAGCCTTTCCGCGGGGAAGTTATCTGGTCGGACATCTCGAGGCAGCCAAGGATCCCGGCCACTTCTGGGGCAAGGGATATCTGAAGCTACAGTTCGATCGCATCGGCCTTCCCAGCGGCGATCTGCCTCTGGAGGCCAAAGTCATCGCCACCCGCGGCTACAAGGTCGACAAAGCGGGCGACATTGACGGCAAAGGACATCTCAAGCGCGACATCGTCGAATGGATGATCCCGCCATTGTGGCCGTGGAAGGTGATCATGCTCCCAGCACGCGGTCCCCGACCAACGCTGAAGGGCGAAACCGTGCTGAGTATGCGGCTGATGGACGATGTCGACATCCCGCAAACGGCGCAAACCTACGGGCCGAGCTGGCACTTCTTCGGAAGGCCTCAGCGCGATCCCTACCGACCCTCAGTCTACGACGATAGCAACCCGCAGCCCATGCTGCGCGAAGCTTCGGTCACCACCGGAACCATCCAGGTCGGCGCACAGGTTTCTTACGCCAGCCTGGTATCGCAAACCATAACTCCCGCACCCGTCAACGCGGCTCCTGGAATGCCCGTCTTCGTTCTGACCACCGGCACCATGCTGTCCGTCAGCGGATACGGCTATACCGACAACCGGATCACCTACTCCCTGGTCGGCGGCGGCTCCGGCGTCATCAGTACCAACGATGTCGACTGGACCACAACCACTCGTTTGAACGAACAACGTGGCGTACGTCTCACCCTTCACAATAGCCACGCGAACGCAGGAACTCCGGGCTTCTAGGTGTTCTCATGTGGGGACAGCCGCCTTCGGCTGTCCTCGCAAACAGCTCAGCCCGATCCCACCCGTCAGCGGAAAGTTGGCGGCTTTTTTCCCTTGCTGGCATCAGCCGGCACAACTCGTAGAATGCACCTATGCCCGGCCTGCCCGCGCTGAGAAATCGGTCCCACTTCCGGCTCTCTACCTTCGAGGATGAGATCCTCGTCCAGTGCTCGAAATGTCGGCGCTGCGCGAGTGCGAGGGCTCCGTCCTATGATCGCTCAAAAAGAAAGTACCTCGTTCACATCAGTTGTCTGCATTGCGCTGCGCAACACGACGCGGAAACCGATTTCGACTATTGGAATCAGCTGGATCTCTGGCTGAAAGTATCGTGCTGCGGAGATATGCTGTGGGTGTTGAATGCGCGCCATCTGACCGCGCTCGAAGCTTTCGTCGCCGCCGGTCTCCGCGACACCAGAGCCGGTCCTTCACGGAATGGCCCCGTCTACGGATTGTCGCCGACAGAGACGAAGGACCAGAAGGCAACCGCTGCCGGTCCGCAACCAACTCGCTCATGGCTGCGGATGAATAGTCATATGTATTCTCGCCTGCCGGCTTGGCTGACCTCCGCAAAGAACCGTCCCGATGTTCTCCGCGGCCTGCGCAAGCTCCGGACGAAACTCGTCCGCACTGCACCGAGTTGATTGCTCACAATCTTTTCTTGTGACCCCTTGCTTGCGTCGGGAATCTAGAACAGAGGCCATTCGGGGCGCAAAGACCCGAGTCGAGGATGAACCATGCACAAAGTCAACATCGCCGAAAAATTCTCCGCAATCTCCGAATACTGGAAGCCCTACATTGCCGCGGAACTCAACGGCCAACACGTGAAGCTCGACAAACTGAAAGGCGAGTTCGTTTTCCATCACCACGAGCACGAGGACGAAATGTTTCTCGTCGTGAAGGGCCGCTTCCGCATGGAGTTTCTCGACCGCCATGAATGGATCGAAGAAGGCGAGTTCATCGTGGTTCCGCGCGGGGTGGAACACAAACCCGTTGCTGACGAAGAATGTTGGATTCTTCTCTTCGAACCCGCTTCAACTCTCAACACGGGCAACATCGTTAACGAGCGCACCCTGAAGGAACTGGAGCGCGTCTAAGCGCGAGCCCGAATCCGCGTAGAATCAATTCATGGATCTCACCGTTTACTCTGCCGCCTGGTGTCCGGACTGCCGTGAAGCGAAGCGCTTCCTTGCCAAGCACAACATCCCGTACAAAGAGGTCGATGTCCAGTCCACTCCCGGCGCCATCGACGAGATCGTCAAACACACCGGCAAGCGCGCCATCCCCCAGTTCGTGATCGACGGCCAGTGGTTTCAGCCCTACGATCCCCGAAAAGGATTTCTCTACGACGAGATGGCGAAGCGCCTCGGAATCAAGAACCCGTAGCCGCAGGCGAAGGCTCATGGTTTTTTCCCCGTAACCCTCTGTGTCCTTCGTGTCCTCTGTGGTGAGTCCGCCGCAATCGCCCGTACATCGCCTTCAGTACCGTAGCCAACCCGCGCCAGACAAGCGAAGATACCTACTCCAAGTTCTCAGCGCCGCCAGTCTCTAGATGCAACTGGCTGAAACAAAAAGACTTGGCCCAAGGATTCCACTTCGACGCTCATGGCCGATTCCCAGATCCCCGAGTCACAGATCAACGAACCCGACCCCTCCCACGCACCCGAAGCACATCCTCCGCATGAATCTTCTGTGGTGTGCGACTCCTGGCAGCAAATGGTGCAGGCCGTCATGGGAATTGTGCTCTTCCTGGGAGCTCTCGCCATGGTCCACTATTACTCGCCCACGACAGCGCTCGGCGAGCCGCCCAGCGATCTGCAAAAACAGGTTCACGACCTGACCGCGCAGGTCGAGCAACTCAAGCAGGATCAGGCCATGCCCGCCGTCGTCCTGAACCGCTACCGCAATTCCATTGGATATATTTACGGTGTCTATCAAGTCGGCTTCTCGAACCAGCGCCCCGTGGTTCGCGCCCGCGTTTCCGGTACGGGATTTCTCGTCGGCAAGGGGTTGATCGCGACTAATCGCCACGTTGCCGAACCGTGGTATGGAGACTCTGAAGCGCAGAAACTTATCGATCAAGGCGCCAGTGGGATGCTTGAAAGCCTGGTGATCTTCTTCCCCGGCTCGCCCACCCCTGTGACGCTGTTGCCGGCATCGGTGTCGAAGACTTCGGATCTGGCAGTCTTGCGTGCCGAAAACACGGATGCCGTTCGCGCGCTCTCCATCCCTCCGCTCGCTCCTTCGCCCGGTGCGCCGGGACAGCTCGTCACCGTGATCGGATACCCCATGGGTATTGCCGGAATGGTTGCAAAGTCTCCCACGGGAATTTACGAGCGCATGGCCTATCGCCACAATGACATCAACGCGGCAAGTGAGTTGGCGGCCTTGTCGCTGATTCGGCCCTCCACCACCTGCGGACATCTTGGCGACCTGGTCGGCGACAAACTGATCTACGATGCTCCCACCGCTCACGGCGGCAGCGGAGGCCCGGTCTTTAACACGAAGGGCGAAGTGATCGGCGTCAACTCTGCCTACATGGATGGCTTCTCCGGTGGCACCCTCGGAGTTTCCGTAGACTCACTCCGCCCGTTATTGCAAGAAGCCCAGGCAAAACAGTAGCGCCGCCGTCCCTTCGACTTCGCCAGGGCAGGCTCCGGCGGCTGTCCTGATGGCGTCCCGCCATCAGCGCCGCAGCACCATAGCCCCCCGGATATCGGTTGCCCTAACCGCTAGCCATCTTCTATCGTATGAAACTCATATTTATCCTCGCCCGATGAAACTCCGCACGAAACTACTAATCTCGAGTGCTCTCCTACTGCTTCTGCTCGCCGTTCCCGGCATTCTCGAAGGCTGGCACGTTTATTCTGATGCCTGGCATGCGTACATTGTCGGGCCTCGCCGCAGGCCCTTGCGGGACGTCCAGTTCGCACGAACACCGCAGCGCATCAAACGCGGCGAGTACTTGGCGGAAGGAGTTCTTGGCTGTTTCCGATGCCATTCCGATCGAGACTGGAATGCTCCCGGCGCTCCGCCTGTTCCCGGCAAGAAGGGTGCGGGGCACATTTTTGCGGACGAAGGGCGGCCCTGGCTGGTGGCTCCCAACATCACCTCGGATGCTCAGACCGGAGCGGGTCGCTGGACGGACGACATGATCGCAAGAGCGATCCGCGAGGGAGTTGGCCATGATGGGCGGATCCTTCATCCCCAGATGTGGTACGGAGCGTTCCACGATTTGTCCGACGAAGACGTCGCATCCATCGTCGTCTACTTGCGCACCGTTCCGCCGGTGCGCAATCCTCTCCCGCAAACCCGCATTCCACTGGCTCGCAGAATGGGTTATGTGAATTTGCCGCAGCCCATCGACTCCCCGGTACCGGCGCCGGATCTGTCGACTCCGCAAGAACGCGGAGAATATTTGGCCAACGTCGCCGACTGCGCCGGTTGTCACACCAGTTGGTACCATCCCGATGCCCCCGTGTTCGCAAAACTGTTTGGGGGAGGGAACCTGCTCGAGGGCCCAGGCACCTTCAAGATCGTCAGCCCGAACCTCACCTCGGATCCTAGTGGCATCAGTTACTACGATGAAAATCTGTTCATAGAAGTCATGCGTACTGGACACGTCAAAGCGCGTTCTCTTCACGCCGTCATGCCTTGGTTTTGGTATGGGAAAATGGCAGACGCCGATTTGCGCGACATCTTTGCATACCTTCGCGCCCAGGAGCCGGTGCAACATTCTGTGGACAACACAGAAGCCCCAACCTTCTGCAAACGCTGCCTGGAGACGCACGGTGGGGGCGACAGGAATTGATTCGTCGCCGCGAACCCTGAATTTCCCTCATCCCCGAACTTGGTCCCCCGTGCCTCTGCAGTTTCGTGGATAATCATCCCCGTGGCTCAACTAGAGAATTTCCGCCTCAAGGTCTTTCGCACCGTCGCGGAGCATCTGAATTTTCGCAAGGCCGCCGAACATCTCTTTCTCACCCAGCCTGCCATTACCTTGCAGATCAAGGCGCTTGAAGACGATCTCGGAATCCGTCTCTTCGATCGCGCCGGAAATCGTGTCTCCCTCACTCCGCAAGGTTCCCTCCTGCTCGCCTACGCGAAAAAGATCGCAACCCTTGCCTCTCAAGCCGAGCAACAACTTGGCGCGCAGGATGGAAAGGTCTCCGGCGAGTTATCCCTCGGTGTGTCCACGACGATTGCCCAATACGTTCTCCCGCGCTTGCTGGGAGCCTTTCTCGCCGAACACCCCCGCGTGCACTTCTCGCTGCACAGCGGCAACACGGCTCAGATCGTGCATCTTCTGCTCGACAACAGACTGTCGATCGGCCTTATCGAAGGCCCCGCTCGCGACCGCGGCATTCGTACCGAACCCTTCATGCAGGATGAACTCGTCTTGATTCTGCCTCCGGCTTTCGCTGCGAGTCACATGTCGCGCGCCCAACTCCTGGCCTCCAATCTTCTGATGCGCGAACAAGGTTCCGGCTCGCGCCGCGTTGTCGAACTCGCCCTCGAAAAAGCGGGATTGCCTCTCAAATCGTTCAAGAACGTGATGGATCTCGATTCCACCGAGGCCATCAAATCCGCCGTCGAAGTCGGTCTCGGCATCGGATTCGTTTCCCGCTGGGCACTCTCCAAGGAACTGGAACTGGGCGCACTGAATGTTGCCGAGGTGGCCGGTCTGAAGATCGACCGTCATTTTTCCTTGATCTCACGCACCGGCCCTGACCCGCAAGGCCCCGCGGCAGCGTTCCGCACTTTCGCGCTCGAACGTGCTCGCCTTCTCGTCGACACCACTCGAAAGGCCACCCGCTCGCCTAAGTCCAGCCGATAAGCGCAACTAATCGCTCATCAAAACTACTGCTTGGACGCCGATCTTTCCGTCGCTCAAACTCTATCCATGAGCAAGAGCATATTCGTCGTGGCGCTGATCCTGGCTGCCACCGGTCTGGTCTCGCCGCCTCTAGCTCTGCTCGGTGGCCTCATCTACGGATTCGCCGCCGCGCATCCGTTTCAAGTCGAAAGCAAGCGCCTCGCGAAATTCCTTCTGCAAGCCTCCGTTGTCGCTCTTGGTTTTGGCATGAACCTGCATCAGGTCCTGCAAGCCGGACGCTCGGGCTTCCTCTACACCGCCGTTAGTATCACCACGGTTATGCTGCTGGGATTGGGATTCGGCTATCTGCTGCATGTGGGAAAGAAGGCCGCATTCTTGATTAGCGCAGGCACCGCCATCTGCGGGGGCAGCGCGATCGCAGCTGTCGGCCCCATCGCTGATGCAAGTGAGGAAGAGATGGCCGTCTCTCTCGGCACGGTCTTCATTCTCAACTCCGTCGCCCTGTTCCTCTTTCCTGTTGTCGGGTACGCACTTCACATGACGCAGGCGCAGTTCGGCCTCTGGTCGGCGCTGGCCATTCATGACACCAGTTCCGTGGTCGGTGCGACCGCCAAGTATGGCGCATCCGCCCTCGCCATCGGGACCACGATCAAGCTGGCACGCGCTCTCTGGATCGTGCCTCTATCTCTCGTTACCGCGATCACACTGAAGAGCAAAGCCCGCATCCAGTGGCCCTGGTTCATCCTTTTCTTCTGTCTCGCCGCGCTGCTCAATACTCTTCTGCCATCATTCAACCCGGCTTTCGGATTTCTCAACCGCGTTGGCAAGATGGGCCTCACCGTCACTCTTTTCCTGATCGGCACGGGCCTGAACAAAGAAACACTCAAACGCGTCGGCACCCGTCCGCTTCTCCAGGGACTAACCCTCTGGATCATCGTCGGAGCCGGCACCCTAGCCCTCATCCTGTCTCACTGGATTGGCGTGTAGCTGCGCGCGTGCAAAAGCGTACGTGTGCGCGATCATGTTGCGTATACAAGCGCCTGCACAACCGTGGAAGAGAGGCCCTTCAGGGCCGCGTAAAGCGCAAAACTCGGACGGGCTTTAGCCCCTGAGGGAACTCGCCCAAGAACTGTCTAACGAGAAGAAAGAAAAAAGCCGGGAAGCAATCGCCTCCCGGCTCAAAGCTCCTGCCCTGCCTAGAATCCCCACCGCAGCGAGAACTGAATCAACCGTGGATTGCCGACAGTCCCCAGGATCTTCCCGAACGGATTGTTCTGGGGATTTGACAGGTTCGCCAGGTACGCCTCGATGTCGGTCACCGAGGGGTTGGCGAAGTTGGTGTGGTTCCACAGGTTGAAGAAGTCTGCCGCAAAGCGGATGTCCTGCCGTTCCCCGATCTTGAAGTGCTTCAGGAACGACACGTCCCAGTTCTGCTGGAACGGTCCGTGGTAAATGTTGCGCCCCAGATCCCCAAACCCTGTCGTGCAAAAATTAGGGTCCGTCAGGCACTGCGTCGGATACAGTTGTGGCGCCGGCGTGAACGCTGACCCGTTCAGATACCCATTGGTCAACCGCGAGTGAATATCTCCACTCGAGAGTCCGCTGGCGATGCTCGCTCCCGGAGCCAGACTTGCGCCCAGCAAGGGCGTGCTGCCTTGTCCAAGAAAGCCCGTGCCCGCGCTCGAATCATAAACCGAGAACGGCAAGCCCGACTGGAAGATCGTCACACCGCTCACCTGCCAGCCGCTGAATGCCGCCTTCTTCGCTCCTGTGGCATGGGCGAAGAAAGGAAGGTCATACGCATAGCTGAGGGCGAGCCGGTGTGGACGGTTGAAGTCGGAGATTCCTCGAGACGCGTTGATGTTGCTCTGATCGTTGTAGGCGGTGTTAAAGGCCGTGTTCCCGGTCGAAGTGGCGTCGATGTTCTTCGCGAACGTATAGGCCGCCTGGAAATAATTCGCCGCCCACCGCCGTGACACCGTTGTCTGCAGTGCGTTGTAAATGGAGTACGCGTCGTTGGCGAAAATCTGGTAGCCGCTGTATCCGTTCAATCCCGGCGTCGGCGTTCGCGCAATCGCGTTGGCAAACGTGTTCGTCGTGATCTGATAGCTGTTGCCGCTGGCGTCGGTGACCGTGAACGGAGTTTTGGACGCATCCACCGACTGAATTGCATCGCGCGTTTCCCGCAGGTGAATCCCGCGCGTTCCCACGTATCCGACTTCCCACACCCAGTGCCTGCCCAATTCGCGCTGCACAGTCAGGTTCCACTGTTGCGTGTTCGGCACGACGAAGTGCCGCGGCACCTCCAGCACAAACAAGTTCTGCGTGCTGTTCACGCCCGGGCCCGTGCATCCGCCATACGTCGCGGCGCCGTTCGTATCCGGAAAGCTCGTCAGTTGCGCCAGGCACGGCAGCCACGACGCCGACAATTGTCCGGCCGCCGGCACCGCATTCGGATTCACCGCTGGCGTTCCGGTAAAGAAGTTCGACATCGTGAAGCCCGGCGTCTGTCCAAAGAACACAATCGGAATGAACGGCGACTGGAAGCTCAGCTGGTCGACCGCGCCCACGTCCTCACGCACGTAGTAGATGCCGTAGCCGCCGCGCACCGTCGTAGTATGGCGTCCTGCCAAATCCCAGGCGAACCCAAGCCGGGGACCCCATCCGGTCGAGACGCTGTTCTTGAACGTCGATCCCGCGGCATTGCCCGTCAGGCCCGATACTCCAAGCTTGTCGACGCAACTCGGATAGATGAAGGGATACGTCCCCGACTTCGTCAGGTCCGACTCGATGTTGCCGATGTGGCAATCTCCGTCCGTCCAGGCGCCCAGGAATTCGGTGCGCAGACCCAGATTCAGGGTCAGGTTCGCCGACGCCTTCCAGTCATCCTGCGCAAAGACCGCTGAATTGTTCTGACGGTACTTGTGGTTGTAAACGCCGCCGCCACCAAAGCTGAACTCCGGCGTCCCGCCTACAAAGTTCCCAAAGTCTGTTTCCGTAGCCGAAGTGTTCGTGAAGAAGAGCTGCCCGTTAAATACCTGCGGGAACGATTTGTCGAGGTTCACCCGGATGTACTGCCCGCCAAATGTAAGCGTATGCGCGCCCTTCACCCAGCTCAGGTTGTCGACAAAGTTGTAATTGTTCTGCGTCTGCGATTGGTTCGCCTGCGGCGTTGGTCCGAACTGGAATCCCGACGTCGCGAACGTGAATTTGTAAATGCTGCTCGTCAGATTGCTGGTCGGCCGGTCGATCCCCACATCGGCGACCGTTACCGGATTTACGTTGGTTGCGCTGTTGTCGATGTGAACCAGGCCAAAGCGGAAATCGTTGACCAGTCGCGGAGAAAACACGTGGGTCTCCGAAACCACGAAGACCCGGTTATGAATGGGAAGTTGATAGGGGAAGTTCAAGTCCGTCCCGCTCGCCGCCGCGCCCAGAGAGGCCTGCAACCCGCCGGCTCCGAACGGAATGTCCTGTTCCGAGTCCGAGAAGAAGAATCGTGCTGCTATCGCGTCTTTCGAGTTGCGGAAGTCATGGTCCCAGTTCGCCGTGAACTGATCGTCGGTAAATTTGCCTGGTTTGCTCACCGTAAATTGCACGGGCGAGCCAGCTGGAGTTCCAGCAGCAACATTCGGCAGCGGGAACAGATATCCGTTGGCAGGCGCGCCAAACTGGTTACTCTGAAATGCCAGCAGGGATGCTGCGACCGGATCAACGCTGGGCACACCGAAGTCCGCCGCCAGTTGCGCTTCTCCGGCCGGACCTCGGTCCGCTGCCGGCACGTACGGAATAAATGTGCTGATCAGCGTTCCCGGAGAGTCTCCGCTGCGCTGCCGAGTGCCCTGATAGTTCACGAAGAAGAACCCAAGCTTGGCTCCGGGGCCTAACGGACCACCCAGGCTGCCGCCGAAAATGTTTTGCTGGATCACCGGCCGCGGCGACCCGCTCCCCTTCAGGAAGTACTCGTTTGCGTCCAGTGCCGTGTTGCGGAAAAACTCGTACGCATCCCCATGAATCTGATTCGTGCCCGATTTCAGAATCGCGTTGATGTTGCCTCCGCCATTGCGTCCCTGGCTGGCATCGTACAGCGACGTCTGGACTTTGAACTCTTGCACGACATCCGGATTGGGCAGCGGCGTGTTCGTCAGCTCCGCCACGTTGTAGTCGGTCGCGCTAATGCCCTCGATCAGGTAGTTGTTATTGTCCTCACGTTGTCCGTTTACCTGGATGCGTACCTGGCCGCGTCCCAACTGCGCCGCCGCGTTCAATTCGCTCTGCGCGCCCGTCGATAAAGTCAACAATTGTTGAAAGTTCTGTGTTGCCAGTGGCAAAGCGCGAATCGTCTGGCTGTCAATCGCTTGCCCGGTCGTCGCGTCGCTTGTGTCCACGGCCTGCACTTCCGCTTCGACCTCGATCTTCTGCTGCACCGATTTTGTCGAGAGCTTCGCAATCATGCGTGTTGTCTCGGTCACACGCACCACAATGCCGGGAAAGGTCCCCTGCGCGAATCCCGTACTCTGAATGCTCACCGAATACGTCCCCACCGGCAGCAAGGGCGCCGTAAACGACCCGTCGGCCCCGGTCGTCACCGTGCGCTCCAGAACATTGGTGTCCTGATTCGTGATGCGCACCTCGGCATTGGCGATCATGGCTCCGCTCGGATCTTGCACGGTTCCGGTGATGGCGCCAGTGGCTCCGCCTTGCCCGAAGACTTGGGTAGCCAGTGCGAAGGCGATGAGAATGAGAGCAACGACCCTGATTGATTTACTCGGCATGGCTTTCTCCCTAATTGTGTAACCGAAACTTCACTCGAAAATTGGCGCGGATTTCAGAACTCAGAACGTCGACAACAACCAACTGGACATCGCCTGGCATGGATCTGCGACGGCCGCTTCCGATCGCATCGTCCACTGAAGAATGGTTGATCCCCTGCCATAGCTATATCAGTACAGCTCTGTCTGAATTTGCTTGCGTGGAGTGAAAGAAGCTTATCGAATGCGAGCAGTCGTTGGCAAGAAAAGAACTAGCACGTAGGTAACATTTAAGTTTCGGGACCAGTCATTGCGGTTCGCCGTTTTTACCCCTCACCGAATTCCCGGTAGCGATCGAGTATGTGCCGCTGCGCGATGACGCCCTCCAGTCGCCCGAAATCGGCCCGGCTCACTACTGGAACCAGAGGCCACCGGTCTACATACCGCAGCGCCGTCTCCAAAGAATGATCGGGATGCAAATCCGGAATCCGTCGGATCGGTAAAATCGATGCGAGGGCAGCTTCTCCTTTGCCCTCGTCCGCCATTGTACGAAGGTGCTTCTTCGTGACGGTACTCCAACCAATAGGATGCAGGCGAACCAGGAAGTCCTCTACCGGGGCCGGATTCGTCCTCTCCAGAGCTTGCTCCACCGTGTCCTCCGCATCCAGCAATGGCCCCTCGATCGGGCGCATTGCATCTTCCACCCGCAGGATGCCCTCTTCTCTTTGTTCTTCCATCGACGGCAATTCCAGACCGTCCTGCCTCGTTAGCAAATCGAAAATCGCAATCGGTTGCAGACCGCGGGAAATTACATAGGCAATCGTGTTTGCCACAATGACTGGCACAATGATCGAATAATTCCCGCTCACCTCCAGCACCATGAACACGGAAGTCATCGGTGCTCGCAGAAATCCGGCAAATAAAACGCCCATGCCCACCAGAGCGTACGTCCCCGGCGACCCGCTCAGGTGCGGCAGGAACACGTGTTGTGCCGCGCCCACGGCTGCTCCCAGCATGGCCCCAATAAACAATGTCGGCGCGAACATCCCGCCGGGAGTTCCGCTCACGAACGAAAGCAGGGTGGCGACGATTTTCAATACCGCCAGCATAGCCAGGAACTGCCACGTGAACCGTCCATGCATAGCCTCGTCAATGGCTTCGTAACCCGCCCCCATGATCTGAGGTGCGCCCAGAATCGCCATGACCCCGATCAGCAGCCCAGCCATCGCGGGCTGAACGTACTGTGTCCACCGTGGTAGTTTCCTGCACAGCGGCCGCAACGACGCGATGCCCATCGAAAACAGGACGGACGCCAACCCGCCTGCAACGCCCAGAATGGCGTATGCGATCAACTCCGAAGGACGCTCCAACTGCACTGCCGGAATTCGGAACAACGACTCCGACCCGAGGAACCACCGCATCACCACCACGCTCGATACAGCTGACAAGACGACTGATCCCAGAATGCCCGCCGTCCAGCGTCCGATGACTTCTTCAATTACGAACAACACCGCCGAGATCGGCGCGTTGAACGCCGCCGCCAATCCGGCTGCGGCACCGACCGGCGCGATCAGCCGCATGCGATCTCTGGAAAGCCGCATCTGCCGCCCCAGGCCTGAAGCCAGGCATGCGCCGATTTGCAGCGACGGATCTTCGGGCCCCAGCGAGTGTCCGGAGCCGATCGCGAGCGCTGCCGTAATAAACTTGCCGATCGCCGTTCGAATGGGAATGTAACCGTTGTAGATGTACAGCGCCGCCTTGGTTTGATTCACCCCGCTCCCGCGCGCCTGCGGGAAGAAATGAATCACCAGCACCGCGATCACCAGCCCTGCTAGTGTGGGAGCCAGCAGCATGCGCGATCGTGATAGTGTGGCTCCCGATCCCAGCAGGTACACGCGGCACCAATCAATGGCAAACCGAAAGCACACGACCGCCAACCCGGAAACAACGCCGATGAACACTGAGAGAACAAGAAAGAAGCGATCTTCGCGAAACACGGATCCTAAAAGCGCCCTTGGGGAGCGCCCGTTGCTCGGCTTCGCTGCCGAGGGTGCGGCTTCCGACAGAACTCCGGTTTGTGCGTTCGACTGCAAATCCAAGTGCCTTTTCCCCACTGTCCCGAGCGTCGTGCATCCTGAACAAAGTGACTGCGCCGCGAAGCGAAGCAGTCATGCAGTCGAAGGACCGCGCGCACTCTTTGACTACCGGCAGCCCCGAAAAGAGTTCCCACGTCGATGCGCGGTTAGTTCCTCTCGTGCAACTCCGCGATCAGAAGCAGCGCCAGATCCCTCCCCGCAGGAGCCCCGCAGGCGATGCTCGTTCGGCGCTCAATCTTGAATACCAGATCCATCGCCGACTCCACCAGATCCGGATCGCGCTGCAATCCCCGCTGGCTCACCCGCGGCTTCATCTTCGTCCAGATTTCCGCTAGCGTCATTTGATCTGACGTCGCGGAGGGCTCCGAACCCGGCGCACTACCGCACGCTTTGATCCGCTCCCCCGCCGTCGCAAAAGCTTCGACCACCATCTTGTTGCGCTGTTCCATCGAGATCTGCCGCTGGAAGGGGTCCATCTCCAGTACCAGGTCCGTGGTCTTGAGACGCGCCGCACTCTCCGCATCCCCGGCAACGGCGGCCACTGCCATTTGCAAGTATTTTCGGGCCTCCGGATATCGGCTAAGTTCGAACGCGGCTCGCCCCGCCCCCGCCAGTGCTGCCCGATTGTGCCGGTCGTTTCTCAAGCCGAGCCGGTACGCCGCAAGTGCGCGTTCGTAATCCAGCGTCCGCACAAATAGGTCCCCCAGGCGCACTTGTTCGGGGGCATCGTTGTCCACATTCTCAGCCAGCGCAATCAACTCCGACTCGGCCTGCGCCCGTGCGTTGCTTGCCAGGAGAAATTCAATCAATTCGAGGCGCGCGTCCCGCCGCTTGCCCTCTTGATCTTCCGGCCACGTCGCGTAGATCGCATTGTGGTAATAGCGAAGTGCGGGTTCCATTTGTCCCTTCTGTACCGCAATGCGCGCTAGTTCCAGATTGACCAGACCATTCTCGGGTTGACGGTCCCACAGGTTCACAAGGTAAGTGGATGCTTCGCCCGTCCGGTTGAGTCCGATGAGGGCTTGGGCAAGATTGAGTTGATAAAGATAGTTGTCGCGGGAATAAAGCAGCGCCGACCGGAATTCCATGACCGCATTGTCGTAGTGGCGCGCGCTAAGCTCAGCGACGCCGCGCGTAAACCACCGGTCTCCCAGGAAATCCCGTTGCGCGTGATACACACGCGACAATCCCGTCACCGCCAGGAAAAAGATCACTGCCAGCACCGCCAGCAGCGCGAACCTCACCGGCTGTTGCCTGAGATATCGCCGGAACTCCTCCCCTTTTCCCGCAGCCATCGCGTTTCCCCGCCTCTCACGATCTTGGTCATCTCGACATCTATGCCATCTCGATATCTATGTCATTTCGACCCCTATGTCATCTCGACCGGAGCTTGTCCTTCCCGGAGGGAGGTCAAGCGGAGTGGAGAGACCCGGCGTTTTGCTGGATCTCCGGCTGATCCTCGCGCTCACTTGGCAACCGCAAGCCACCCTGGCTCACGAACATGTTCGTCGTGAAAACGCAGCTGCCGTGCCGCAAGAATCGCTGCGCGCCCAAGATATCCCACAACTTTGCGCTCGTCCGCGCGATCCACCACCGGCAATCGTCCAATGTCGAATCGCAGTAACTTCGCCGCAGCCTCCGACACGAGTTCATCAGGATACGCGACGACCGTATATGTGCTGCCCGCTTCTAACACAGTCGCCCTGCCTGACGAATCCTCATCTAACGCCCGCAAAATGTCGCCGCGCGTAATGATACCCGCTAGCTTGTCTTCTTTGTCCAGGATTAACAATGCTTCATGACGCGCTACCGCCGGATCGTGCCGCGCAATCCTCCCTGCGAGTTCTCCCACTCTTGTATCGGCATGGATCACTGGCGCATCCTTCTCCATCGTCTCCCCGACTGTGGCCTGGGTCAGTGCATCCGCTTCATAGTCCTGATGCACCCGCAGCCCGCGCCGCGCCAGCTTCTCTGTCATGATCGAGCTGTTCGGCATAAACAGCATCGCGATCCCATCCGCAATCACAGCCACCAGCATCAACGGCAGGACCGAGTTATAGTCGCGCGTAATCTCGAATGCAAAAATGATGAATGAGAACGTCGCGCGCGATGCTGCCCCGAAAACTGCACCCATGGCCACCAGTGCAAACGCTCCCGGCGAAAGATGTGCCGAAGGAAATAGGTGATTCCCCACCATGGCAAACAGCCCGCCCATCGCCGCGCTCCACATAAAGGTCGGAGCCAAGAGCCCGCCTGACGTTCCCGATCCCAGCGAAATCACCAGCGCCGCAAACTTCGCGATCATCACTACCAGCAGGATCTTCCACACCAGTTGCCCGTTGAGAATATCCCCGATCGTGTCGTATCCCACGCCAAACACGCGCGGCACAAAGAACCCGATGACACCGAGCGCCAGCGCACCCGTGGCCGGCCACCACAGTTCATCGTACGGAAGCTTCTCGAATAAATCTTCGACCCAATACAACGCCTTACTCAGCCCCACCGCGGCCAGGCCGCAGAGCGGTCCCAGCAGCAAATAAAACGGCAGCGCGTGCGGGATCCCGAAGTCCATCGTGCCCACTGTAAACATGGCCCCCGCTCCCAGCAGTTGCATGTGGACCGCTGTTGCCAGCGTGCTCGCGATGACCAGCGGAATGAAGGACCGCGACTTAAACTCAAACAGTAGCAACTCAATCGCAAGAATCACTCCAGCGATCGGAGTGTTAAACGTCGCCGACATGCCCGCAGCCGCGCCGCACGCCAGCAAGACTTTTCTTTCAACGGCCGTCGTGTGCAGAACCTGCCCCACCAGCGACCCGATCGCGCCTCCCGTCTGGATAATCGGCCCTTCAGCGCCAAACGGACCGCCGGTCCCAATCGCGATCGCCGCCGAAATCGGTTTCAGAATCGCCACTTTCGGTTCAATCCGGCTGCGCTTGGTCAGCACCGCCTCCATCGCCTCGGGAATCCCGTGTCCCTTAATCTTCGACGACCCATACTTGGCCATCGCTCCTACGATCAACCCGCCCGCTACGGGAACCAGAATCACCCACGCGCCAAGATGATGCGACCCCACACTCCGGAAAGTGGTTGACCACTCGTGGAAGAAGAACAGATTGGTGAACAGCCCAATCAGCTTGTACAGGGCATACGCCACCAACCCCGCGACGAGCCCGATCGCACCTGCAAGAAACGACACGAGCACAATCCGAAACTGTGCCGGAGCCGAAGGTGTCATAGGCGATGCCGCGAGTGTCTTGCTAGCCATTGAGATTCCTTGGAACGCTGGTTCTAAGTTGGAACCCTTCGGAGGTGAGACTTCAGGTCGAGCAAAAGCGACAAACGCGGCTTCCACACCGAACGTGTACCTCACTGTGGAAGTGCGGCGCTTCAACGCCGCGTAATGCATCGCGTATTAGTGCGGGCTTCAACCCCTGTGAGCCGCTATCCCCGCGACTTCACAGCTTCCTTCTCCGGCATCAACCGCTGCAATGCCTCCACCAGAACGGGAGCCGCGCCGCGCAGTTCCTCATGATGATGCAACGCTAACTCCCCCAGCACTCGCTCTCCCTTCGAAGTTAGTGCCAGCAGCACCTCGCGCCGGTCGTCCTGCGCGCGCTCCCGATGGACATATCCTCCACGCTCGAGCCGGTTGATCAACTCCACTGCGCTGTGATGCTGGATCTGCATCCGGTTCGCCAGTTCCCGTATGCGCGGCCGCACGCCTTCTGGCATCCCCTTAATCGCCAGCATCAGCTGGTATTGCCCCCGCTCCAGCCCCGCAGCCTGCACCGCCTGCTCGCTGAAGTGCAAGAACTTCCGAATCTGGTACCGAAACTCGGCGAGAGCCTGATAATCCGACAAGCTGAGCTTCCTCATGCCGCCGATTGTATCGTGCCGCGATAGTCCATGCTTAGTATATCGTGAAACGATACATAAGAAAAGGCGCAGCGGGTGCGATTTCCTGCGAGATGAAGGAATCACAGTTTTCCTTCGTGAGCCTTGGTGTCCTTAGTGGTTTATGTCTTTCCGCGCCGTCCAAAACTAGCCTCTTTCCCGCCATCCATTTAGAATCCTTAGTCCGCAGATTTCGCCGCACCCACAGGAGACCTCCACCGTGATTCCGCGCTATACCCGCCCCGAGATGGCCCGCATCTGGAGCGACGAGAACCGCTTCCGCACCTGGCTGGCCGTGGAAGTCGCAGCCACCGAAACTCTCGCTGAAGCCGGACTCGTCCCCAAAGACGCCGCTCGCGCCATCCGCGAGCGCGCCGATTTCCGCGTCGAACGCATCCACGAGATCGAAGCCGAAGTCCGCCACGACGTCATCGCCTTTACCACGGCGGTCGCCGAGATCGTTGGCCCGCACGCCCGCTGGTTCCACTACGGACTCACCTCCAACGACGTCGTCGACACCGCGCAGGCCTTGCTCATCCGCCAGTCTTCGCAAGTCATTGCGCAGGACCTCCAGCGTCTTGCCGAAGTCCTCGAACGCCGTGCCTGGGAATTCAAAGACACGCCCATGGTCGGACGCACCCATGGCATTCACGCCGAGCCCATCACCTTCGGATTCAAAATCGCCAACTGGTATTCCGAAACGCAGCGCAACATCGCGCGCTTCATCGCCGCAGCGGAGGACATGCGCGTAGGAAAGTTCTCCGGCGCGGTCGGCGTCTTCGCGCACCTCACGCCGGAACTGGAAGAGAAGATCTGCGCGCGCCTGGGATTAAAAGCCGCGGCGGTTTCCTCGCAAGTCATCCAGCGCGATCGTCACGCGCACTACCTCAGCACGCTGGCCGTGATCGCTTCTACGCTGGACAAGATCGCCACCGAGATTCGTCACCTGCAGCGCACCGAAGTCCGCGAGGCCGAGGAGTTCTTTAGCGAGAAGCAAAAGGGATCCTCCGCCATGCCGCACAAGCGCAATCCTGTGACGCTTGAACAGATCAGCGGCCTCTCCCGCGTGGTTCGCAGCAATGCCCAGGCAGGACTAGAGAACGTCGCCCTCTGGCACGAGCGCGACATCTCGCACTCGTCCGCCGAGCGCGTGATTCTGCCCGATTCGACGACGCTGGTTGACTATCTCCTGACCAAGACCACGAACGTCATCGATACGATGTTCGTCTATCCCGAACGCATGCGCGCCAATCTCGAAAGCACGCGCGGCCTGATCTTCAGCGGACAGCTTCTGCTCGATCTCGTTGAGAATGGCATGAGCCGCGAAGATGCCTACCGATTGGTCCAATCGCACGCGATGCGCTCCTGGAAAGAAGGGCTGAATTTCCACGACCAGATCTTGGCCGACAAAGAAATCACCAGCAAAGTCCCCCGCAAGCAGATCGAATACGCCTTCGACCTCCCGCGCCAGCTGAAGAACGTCGACAAGATCTTCGCGCGTGTATTCACCAAGAAAAAAGGCGCCAGCCCAAAGCCAGCGCCCAAGAAAAGCCCGAGGAAGAAATAAGCGAGTGCTCCGACCGCCATTCCCAGATTCCTCTGTGGCCTCAGTGTCCTCTGTGGTGAAGACTTCGCTCTTGAAGCTCTCAATCCCATAACGGCCGCGCCGACCCGCCCAGCAACGCCCCGTTCATATTGAAGAGGTGGTTGGAAGGATATGGAAGGTAAAGACGGGCCCCACCCTTCTCGCGCATTTTGCGAGAGGGTGGGGATTTGATCTCGTCGGCGGACTAGATCCTCACTCCAGCACGTCCACCATATCCTCCTCATACGCCGGATCCACGCAAGCCTGAATCTCAATCACCCTCAACAAATCCCAGGCCTCCCGATACCGCGCCCACTTTGCCCGCTTGCTTCCCGCCGTGAAGTGCAGCGTCGTCTTCTTCCCCATCGCCGCGTACGGAATGATGTACCACTCCCCCACCGGAATCACCCACACCGCAAAAAAGTCCACCGTGCCTTTCTTATATTGCTTCCTCCCCGGCCCCATCACGTTCAGGCTGTACTCATTCCCGCGCCGGCAATAAATCGTCGACTTCACCTGCACCCGCCAGATCGGACCGCCATTCTCCACCGCCACGTCATACCGCCCCGACTCCCCAAACGGCTTCAACACTCCCATCCCCAGCCCCTTGGCCCGCGCCATAAAACAAAGCTCCGCCCACTCCCCGCGCTCCTTGCAGTCCGCAATCCATCCCGAATTGTTTTTCTTCCTCTTCATGCCCCTGTCCGTTCGCCATTCCACTTTCTTATGATTTGTCATTCCGATTTATGGTTTTGTCATTTCAACCTATGATCTGTCATTCCGAGCGAAGTCGAGGAACCTGCTGTTTCTCGCCCGCGTCCGATTCCCCGCTCCCATCCCCACTATTCACCTTCTGAAATGCTCAGTAAAGGTTGACTGAACATACTTCCACTGAGGAAAACTTCCAAATTCTGTGGAAAACTCCATGGAGAGGCAACAGGGAAGGGCTCGACTTCAGTCGGGCCGTAAGCCGCATAGCTCCTGCCGGCTTTAGCCGCTGAGGTTCGCTCCTGAAATGCTGCCAGAGAGATGGAACCGAGTCCCCCAGGAACGACATAGCCGGTGCCGTCCTATTTCGTTTCAGATCCCGTAGCCTGATCGTGCACCGAGGCCAACTGCTGAGCGAGCAGGTCGGCGAGCAGCTTCTCTAAAGCCGACAAGTCGAGGGTCTTCGCGGCCCACTCTTGGTCCGCCGCTTCCAGAGCTTTGTAGTAGGGCGTCTTATCGCGCGCAATCTGCTCGGGGATTGTTCTTTTGCCTGGGAGGCGATATCCAAGGCGAAGGCAGAGGAGCAAATACGAAAATGCCCGGGCGGTGCGACCGTTGCCGTCGGTGAATGGATGGATCCAGTTCAGCTTCCACAGGGCATAAGCAGCCAGGTGCAGTGGCGTGCTCTTCTCCCAGTTGTCGTTCACATAGTCACACATGTGTTCGATCTCTTCTGGGACAAGGTGCGCGCCAACCGGCTGATGTTGGCTGCCCTTGATCTCGATCCCGGCTGGCCGCCAGTTTCCTGCATAGGAACTCAGCCCATCGAGAGCAATGCGGTGCAGATGCAGGAGTTGAGAAGGACGCAGCTTGAACTTGTGTTCCGGGTCAGAGAAGTACTGGATCAGCTCGATAACGGCGTCAAATTGGCGGACGCCGTTCCGAGCCTCGACCTTTGCTTTCTCGTTAGGATCGACAACCAGCTCGGCTTCTAGAGCCTCGCTATGCCGTTCCAGTTCCTCGCTCATCCTTCGGAGCTCCTAGCGCGTCGGCCTCTTGATCGACCATTTCACGCGTGATGCGAGGATTCTCAATCTTCGTGTTCCCGTAGGCGAAGCTGCGGCGCTGTTCTTCCTTCTCTTGCGGCGTAGGAACGTTCTTTCGGGCTTCATCCAGCAATTGTTGCAAGCGCGTTGGCATAATTACCCCCTAGGAATACCGCTGAACCTTATCACAGGAGGCACTGCGGAAAAACAGGACTTCACTGCGTCGGAACCAGAGTTCTATCGGCTGTCTCATTTTAACCCGGCCGGGACCTTCAGGTACGTTCTCCGGTCCAAGCGCAACAGTCAGAAACGCCCCAGTCGAGCAACTGCGCAACAAAAATAGCCCAGGACTTCAGTCCTGGGTCATAGCCAGAGAAAGGAACCGAGTCCCGATGGGACGGCAGAAAACGCGGCACGATTTCGAAACACCCGCTGGCAGCAGCACTCCCCGCCCTTGCAAAGGACCCAAGGACGGGGCACCCTCGGTTTTGTAGCGGGAGAGGAAATCAAAACCAAAGGCTGGGCCACCCGCCTCGATCTTGTTGAGAATGGCATGAGCCGGGAAGACGCCTATCGATTAGTCCAATCGCACGCCATGCGCTCGTGGAAAGAAGGACTGAATTTCCACGACCAGATCTTGGCCGACAAAGAAATCACCAGCAAAGTCCCCCGCAAGCAGATCGAATACGCCTTCGACCTCCCGCGTCAACTCAAGAACATCGACAAGATTTTCGCCCGCGTCTTCGGCAAGAAAAAAGGCGCCAGCCCAGAGCCAGCGCCCAAGAAAAGCCCGAGGAAGAAATAAGCGAGTGCTCCGACCGCCATTCCCAGATTTCCTCTGTGTCCTCTGTGGTGAATACTTAGCTTCTGAGGTCGCGAGAGGCTCTGCCGTCCGGGGTGGGATCCTAACCCGGCACCTTCGCCTCCGCCCAATAGCGAAAGTTGCGCAGCGTAGCCCTCCCAGATCCGCTGGCGTATATTGCCGGCCGCACATCGAGGAAGCCGCCCAGCACGTTGTGCTGCATCCCTGAGATTTCCGCGGATTCCTGCATACGCTGCCATTCTTTGCCGGGTAGGCGGAAGTAGAAATCCACCTCTTGGCGGTCGTTCACAACTCGCAGCGTGGCGCGGGTCGTGCCCTTCTGCACCCGGCTCGGCACATAGCCATTCGCCAGCCGCACTCCCACACCGTCCGGACCCAACATGATGCCGGTCGCGTGCTGCGGATCATAAAACAGCATCAGCCCGCACTCGCACCCCGGCTCGGCTTCAACGTCGATCTCCACCGTGTACGAATGTCCCCCGACTGCTGTGGTTAGAGCCGGAGAATCCGCCAGCCCCTTGCCTCGCGCAGCCAGCGTGAGTGCGCCATTTCCCACGCTGAATCGCGACGTGTCGTATTCGTGCCAGAATCCCCACTGCAGCCCGAGTTCCGGCCTGGAGAAATCGTCCGAAGGATCGAGTAACGGCTGCTGATTCATTCCTGCGACCGGCAGCGGAAGGGCTGCATCCGCAGTCATTCCGTCCGGCACGCGAAACCAGCCATCGGCGGTCCACTCAATCGGCAGCAACAGTAGTTGTCGTCCCAGCGTCCGATACCCGTTCTCATACGAGTGCACCGTCATGTACCACTTGCCACCCGGAGTATCTACCAGTCGTCCGTGCCCCACGCTCATCCAGCGATCGTCGCGCGAATGCGTATGCGCCACCGGGTTATTGGGCGAGAACTCCCATGGCCCATCGGCATGACGGCTGCGGGCGCTGATGACCGAGTGACTGGTAGAGGGGCCCGCCGTCCCGCCTTCAGCCACGTTCAGGTAGTAGTAACCATCGTGCTGCAGCAACTTCGGTGCTTCCAGGCAAGTACATTCCATGCGAATCGTGGCGGGCATCGGCCACGGTTCGAAGACGACGCGCGGAGCGGTCTTCACCGCCAGTCCGTCGGCGGTCAGTTCGGCCATCTGTCCCCCGTTCATGTACAAGAAGCGGCGGCCATTCTCTCCGATGTGTGCGGGATCAATCGCGTTGATGCCGAGATCGACCGGCTCGCTCCACGGTCCTGTAGGATGATCGGCGTGCACCACGCGCAGCCGGTTGTCGGCCGGGAAGTAGATGTAAAACCGTCCCTCATACTCGCAGAGATATGGAGCCCAGACGCTCCCGTGGTAGCTGTGCAGCGCGGCTGCCACGGGACGCCAGTTGATCAAGTCCCGCGAGTGCCAGATGAGCAGCCCGGGGGCGTAATCGAAGCTGGAATGCGTAAGAAAAAAATCGCCGCCTACGCGGATCGGGCTTGCGTCGGGATGGTCGCCTCCAAGAATCGGATTGCGGTACGTGCCGGACCCAACCTGCCCCAAGGCCATGCGAGCCTGAGGACCAACCGCCAGCGCCGCGGAAACAGCAGCAGTATTCCGAACAAATCGTCGCCGAGTGATCATCGCGCCGCAAGTCTATCCGCGCCCTCATGCGGAAGTAAAGGCATCAGCCCAAGCGTAGTGAAAATCGTAGAGCGGTCAGACCCAGAAAACCGCCGCTATCGGGTCCTGTGAAAGAGCGGCGCTTTAGCGCCGCGTTAATGCATCTCCCAAGGCACAGGGCTTTAGCCCCTGTGGAAGCGGATCCAGGTGCAACACTCCTGCCGCCGACGAATACGGATACACTTCCGCCCGTGCCGCCAACCCCGCCCGCACGGGATTCATCCTGACGTATTCGCGATGACTCTCATAATCCGCAAAATCGCGGATGCGATGATTACTGAAACTCGCCTGCCACACTGGAGGCCGTGCCTTCAACCGATACGAAAATCCTCCTTTGATGAACTGCATAACGCGCTCAAGAGAGACATCGCCCGCGGGCGTCAACAGCGCGTGCACATGATCGGGCATGATCACGAATTCGTGGAGAAGAAATTTTCGCTCATCCCGGTAATGCGCGAGTGTTTCGATCAGGAGGAGGGCCGTTGCCTCCCGCCGGAAGATGGGCCGGCGATGAGCCGTAACGGTCGTGACAAAGAAGACACGGTCGGAGTCCATTTCGAAATGTTCGTGCGAATGGGCGAGCCCTGTCTGTGAGAGATGTCACAATTCGCGGCGAGGATTCCAAAACGGGACACAGGGCCTAAAGGCCGGGTCTGCCTGGGTGCCCTCAACGCGGCCCTCAAGGGGCCGCTCTTCCACGGGATTATCGGTGGCATCGCTCGTAGCGAATGCATTGCCGGGAACGGACTGGTGGACGAGAGGCAGCGTCCCGTGGCGCACTGAGTGCAGTGGAAGAGCGGCGCTTCAGCGCCGGGTAAGAGGCCAGAGAAAATGGAACCAAGTCCCGTAGGGACGGCAGAAACGTCGCGCCTCGCACTGAACCGCATCGCCGGCGCCGCCCGACAAAGCGTGTGTGAAGCAAGCCGGCGTGGGACCGACACTCCCGTCCGCGTCGAGCGATCAAGCACACCCGCGCTCACACGCCGATCCGAAGAAGAGCGACTCCTCAAAGTCGCGCAAAACATGGGAAGGTGGAAGAGCAGCGCTTCAGCGCCGCGTCAGACACCAGAGAAAATGGAACCAAGTCCCGTAGGGACGGCAGAAACGGA
>Ga0335083_10001149_pt1 | contig 37148 bp, 25 predicted proteins | sample Lox_Sample_42_FD_206716 | JGI IMG/M metagenome (GOLD analysis project Ga0335083, IMG submission 206716) | Soil microbial communities from Loxahatchee National Wildlife Refuge, Florida, United States - Lox_Sample_4.2 | ecosystem: Environmental > Terrestrial > Soil > Wetlands | place: USA...
GACGGATTCGCCGCCGCGTGCGCTTCCTGCGCAAGGCCCGCGAGCTCGCCTACCGCGACCTCGGAGGCCTGGTCTTCAACCTGCACCGTTACGGGCAGCGAAACGACGCGCTCGTGCTGGCCAAGCTGACGACGCTGGGACACATCGACTCCGAGCTGCGGGCCCTCGAACGGACGCTTCGTGAACCGCAACCGCTGACCGTCCTCAGCGAAGCCGGCATCACGGCCTGCGCCCGCTGTGCGGCCATCCACTCCAGCGAGGATCGGTTCTGCCCGAACTGCGGCCTTCCCCTGCACCGCCACGCCGACCTCCCCGCCGACCTGCGCGCCGGCCCCACGCCCCCGGCGGCCGAGCCGGCCCAGCCCGCGGCCGCGCCGCCCGGCCCGCCGACGGCGGGCGTCGCGACCCCCGTTCCGCCGGCGCCTCCCCGCGGCTCGCAGGCCACGTCCTCGTACGAGACCGTGACGCCCCCCGTCCGCGAGCCCCAGCAGCGGCCCTCGCCCCACGCCGCGCCGGTGAACCCGGCGACGGCCGAGCACCCCGCGGCAACGCCTCCCGGCGGGGTGCCGGATGCGTTGCCCGAGCCCAAGCCCGCGGTGGCTCCCGGCGCCGCTCCGGGCGACGACGAATCCACGGCCATCATCCGGCCGCCCGCGAACCGCCAGTGAGCTGGCCGGGTCAGCCCGCCGCAGCCGGGGTCACGCCCGCCGGCGCCGACACACCGATCGCCCCCGCCGCACCGGGCGAGCCCGCGGGGGCGGCGCCGGCCGAGGCGTGCCCGCTGTGCGGCTCCCCGCTGCAGCCGGACCAGGACTGGTGCCTGCGCTGCGGCGCCGCTGCCCACACCCGGCTGTCGGCCACACCCAACTGGAAGGTCCCGCTGGTCGCGGCGATCGTGATCGCCGCGCTGTTGATCGCGGTGCTGGCAGCAGCGCTGGTGAAGCTCGCACACGGCTCCGGCCCGGCGCCGCCGGCGGTCACGACGACGATCACCGCGCCGGCCGCCGCCGGCACGACCACGACGCCGGGGACGACGGGGTCCACTGGGAGCACCGGGACCAACGGGACGACTGGAACAACCGGCACGACTGGAACGACCGCGACGTCGACGGCGACCACGCCGGCGACCGGCGTGACGCCCTCTCGCTGAATCGCTGGGGATGGCTTTCGGCCGATGAGCCGGTCCGCGGCGAGGTCACTGCAAGCCGAGGTGGCGGTCATCGGTGCCGGCGCGGCCGGGCTGTATGCGGCGTTGTGCGCCGCGCGGGAGGGGGCTCGGGTGGTGCTCGTGTCGGCGGCGCCGCTGGCGCGGACGGCCAGCTACTGGGCGCAGGGAGGCCTGGCTGCGGTGCTCGCCACGGACGACAGCTTCGAGCTGCACCTGGCCGACACCGAGCGGGCCGGCCGGGGGCTGGTGCGGCATTCCGCCGCCGAGATCCTGGTGCGGGAGGCGCCATCGCGTGTGCACGACCTCGAGCAGCTCGGGGTGCGCTTCGACGCCGATCGCTTCGGACAGCTCGCCCTCGGCCTCGAGGGGGGCCACTCCGTGCGGCGGGTGGTGCACGCCGGAGGCAGCGCGACCGGCCGGCGACTGGTGCGCCAGCTGTCCGCGCTGGCCGCCGAGGACCCGCACGTGCACGTGCTCGAGGGAGTACGGGCGACGGCGCTGTGGTGCCGTGGCGGGCGCTGTATGGGGGTCGTGTGCCACGACGGCTGCGTGATCGGCGCCCGGGCCACGATGATCGCCACCGGGGGCGCGGCCGCGATGTGGGAGCGCACCACCAACCCCCCCGGCTCCCAGGGGGTGGGGCTGATGCTCGCGCGGGCGGCTGGGGCCCGCCTGGCCGACCTCGAGCTGCTCCAGTTCCACCCCACGGCCGTGATCGGGGTACGGGGCCGGGAGGGCTTCCTCGTGACCGAGGCGATCCGTGGCGAGGGGGCGACGCTGCACGACGCCTCGGGGGAGCGCTTCGTGGACGAGCTGGCTCCGCGGGACGAGGTCTCCAGGGCGATCTGGGAGCGACTGGCGGAGACCGGCGCCGCGTCGGTGGGGCTCGACATGCGCGGCGTGGATCCGGCCCACTTCCCGAACGTGTTCGGGTCCCTGCGCGAGGCGGGGCTGGATCCAGGCAAGGAGCTCGTGCCGGTGGCGCCGGCGGCCCACTACATGATGGGCGGGATCGTCGCCGACCTCGACGCCGCCTCGACCGTGCCGGGCCTGTACGCGGTCGGTGAGGCCTCGTGCACGGGCCTGCATGGAGCCAACCGGCTGGCCTCCAACTCGCTCAGCGAGTGCTTCGTGTTCGCAGCCAGGGCGGTCGAGCACGCCTTGCGTGGGGCTTCCGGGACGCCGCCGCCCGCGCCCGACCCCGGCGAGGACGAGGCCCTGCGGGAGCTGCCGGCGCCGGCGGTGGCGGACGCCGAGACCCGCCGTGCGCTGTGGCAGAAAGCCGGGATCGTGCGCGACGCGGCGGGCCTGGAGGAGCTGCTCGCGATCGACCACCCGCTCGTGCGGGAGATTGCTCGCTGCGCGCTGGAGCGGACCGAGTCGCGGGGCGCACAGGCCCGCTCGGACCACCCCGAGAGGGATCCCTCGATGGACGGGCGCCACGTGGTCGTGGACGCCTCCGGCGGGCTTGCCTGGGAGTCGTGGACATGAGCGCTCCTTTTCCCGCGCGGCCGTGTTGGGGGATGGGAAAGGTCTTTGGCTATCCGGGAGTCTCAACAAACACTGGCGGGTGTGCTCCTGAACCACGGATCTCGTTTGAAGGCGAGAGGGTAGGAGTCCACACCATGTATCAATTCAGTCGAGCGATCTACCGGGAGCTCTCTCCGCGGATCGTCGAACCAGCCCACACCACCACGCCGGGCCGCAGCCAGACCGCGGTGCTCAGCGCCTGCGAGAACGTCATCACGCGGCTCGCGACCGAACCGCACTACTTCGCCCATCCGGCGCGAACCCTGTTCGGCGACGTGCGCAGCTACTTCTCGATGTGCGACCAGATCTACGTGCTCAACGTCGTGACCCGCTATCTGACGTTCGCCCAGCAGTACCTGATCGAACACCCGGCCGAGGGCTACGCCGCGATCAGCGGCGCCCCGCCGCAGTGCCGCGCGACCACCCGCAAAGGCTCCGCCTGCCAGCGGACGCCGCTGCCGCACAACGGCTACTGCCCGTCCCACCAGCACCTGGCGGACACCGAGGACCGCGAACCGCTGGCAGCCTGACGTACGCTCACGCCCAGTGCTACTGGGCGTGGATGTCGGAGGGACCTTCACCGACGCGGTCCTCGTCGCCGAGGGCCGCGGGCCGTTCACGGCGAAGGTCCCCACCACGCCCTCCGCGCAGTCGGAGGGCGTGCTGGAGGCGGTGCGGCTGGTGCTGGCCGCCGCCGGGGCCGAACCGGAGGATGTGACCCGCTTCGCGCACGGGATGACCGTCGCGACCAACGCGCTGCTGGAGGGGAACACGGCGCGCACGGCGCTGATCGCCACGGCGGGCTTCGAGGACGTGATCGAGCTCGCCCGCCAGAACCGTCCGCACCTGTACAGGCTCTGCGAGGCCGCGGCACCGCCGCTGGTGCCGGCCGGGCTGCGCTTCGGCGCCGAGGAGCGGATCGCCCCGGAGGGGATCCTGCGGGCGCTCGACCCCGAGCACGCGCGAGAGCTCGCGGAGCGGCTCGCCGGGGCGGGGCCGGAGGCGGTGGCGGTGTGCCTGCTGCACTCGTATGACGATCCGGCCCACGAGCAGCTGCTGGGGGCGGAGATCCGCGAGCTGCTCCCCGGGGCGTCGCTGTCGCTGTCCAGCGAGCTGGTGGGCACCTTCCGCGAGTACGAGCGCACTGCCACCACGGCGCTCGACGCCTCGCTCTCGCCACTGCTGTCCGGATACGTGGGGAGGCTCTCCGACGAGGCCCGCGCCGAGGGCCTGCCGGAGCCCCAGATCATGCAGTCCTCGGGGGGTCTGACCGAGTCGGCGCGCGCCGGATCGCACGCCGCGCTGACGGTGCTCTCGGGCCCGGCCGGCGGGGCCGGCGGCGCCTCGCTGCTGGCCGGGCTGGCGGGGGAGCCCCACGTGCTGTGCGTGGACATGGGCGGCACCTCCTGCGACGTGTGCCTGATCTCCGGCGGCGACGTGGGCGAGACCGCCGAACGGATGATCGGCGGCCGCCCTCTGGCGCTGCCCGCGCTCGACATCCACACCGTTGGCGCCGGAGGGGGATCGATCGCCTGGCGCGACGCCGGGGGAGCCTTGAGGGTGGGGCCGGTGTCGGCCGGGGCCGTGCCGGGTCCGGCCGGCTACGGGCGCGGGGGCGAGCGCCCGACCGTCACCGATGCGAACCTCGTGCTCGGGCGCCTGCTCGAGGACTCTCCCCTGGCGGGCGGGGTGCAGCTGGACCGCAGGGCCGCCGAACGCGCGCTGGCGGGGCTCGCCTCGGAGCTGGACCTCGGCCTGCTGGAGCTGGCCGAGGGGGCGGTGCGGGTGGCGGAGGCGGAAATGCTGGGGGCGTTGCGGCTGGTGACGATCGAGCGCGGGATCGACCCCCGCGGGCTGGTGCTGATGCCGTTCGGCGGGGCGGGTCCCCTGCACGCCGCGGCGCTGGCCGAGCAGCTCGGCATCTCGAGGCTCATGTGCCCGCGCGCCTCCGGCGTGCTCTCGGCACTCGGCCTGGCCGCCGCCCCGCCCCGCCGCGACCAGGCCCGCAGCGTGCTCCTGCGTGGCGACACCCTCACCCGGGAGCGCCTGGAGCAGGAGCGCGGCGCGCTGCTCGAGCGGGCCTGCGCGCAGCTCGGCTCACCGCCTGCGAGGGCCCGGGTGCGCCACGAGCTGCGCTACGCCGGACAGTCCTTCGAGCTCGCGGTCGACGAGGAGCTGGGCACCGCCGCCGGCCTCGGTCCCGAGGAGCTGGGGGCCGCGTTCGCGGCCGAGCACGAACGCCGCTACGGGTACGCCGACCCGGCGGGGGAGCTCGAGCTGGTGACGATGCGCGTCTCGGTATGGGGGCCGGCGCCGGAGCTGAGGCCCGCGGCGGGCTCGGCCGCCACCCCCTCCGCCACCTCCGCCCCGGCCGACCCCGCCGACGCCGCCGCCCCCGACGCACGGGAGATCGTGTTCGATGGAGTGGCGCTGACCTCCCGGGTGTTCCGTGGCGAGCCCGCGCCGGGCACCGCGATCGCAGGGCCGGCGCTGTGGGCGCTGCCGGAGGCGACCCTGCTCGTGCCACCCGGCTGGGGCGGTCGCGTGGACGGCTTCGGCAGCGTGGTGCTGGAGCGCCCCCGTAAGCGGGAAGGGGAAGCGCGGGGATGATCGACGCGATCGAACTGCAGCTCGCGACGGGGGCGCTGCGGGCGGCGTGCGAGGAGATGGCGGGCGTGCTGGTGCGGTCGGCGCACTCCTCGAACATCAAGGAGCGCCGGGACGCCTCCACGGCGGTGTTCGACGCCGACGGCCAGATGGTGATGCAGGCCGAGGCGATACCCGTGCACCTGGGAGCGATGCCGGCGGCGGTGGAGGCGGTGATCGGCGCGGCCCGCGAGCCGGGTGTGTCGTGGATCCTCAACGACCCCTTCAAGGGCGGCACCCACCTGCCCGACATCACCGTCGTCACCCCCGCCTTCCACGGGTCTCGTCTGGTCGGATTCGCCGTCAGCCGGGCCCACCACGCCGACGTGGGCGGGCGGCTCCCCGGGTCGATGCCGGCGGACAGCCGCAGCCTGCGGGAGGAGGGCGTGGTGATCTCCCCCCAGGTGCTCGACGAGGACTCGCTGGTGCGCCTGACGGAGTCGATGCGCCAGCCCAGGGAGCGCCGGGCCGACCTGCGTGCGCAGCTGGCCGCCAACCGGGTCGGGTGCGCGCGCCTGTCCGCCCTCGCCGGGGTGCTGGGGACGGACGGCCTGCGGGAGGCCACCAACGCAGTGCTCGACTATTGCGAGCGGCGCACGCGGGCGTGCCTGGCGGAGATGCCCGACGGCGTCCGCGCCGCGAGCGACACGCTCGAGGCCGGCCCCGGAGATCTGCGCTTGGCGGTGCGCGCGGAGGTGAAGGGCGATTGCATGACGCTCGACTTCAGCGGCAGCGCCGAGCAGCACGAGGGCAACCTCAACTGCCCGCTGGCGGTGACCCGCTCGGCCTGCCTGTTCGCCCTTCGGGTCCTCACCGATCCCGACATCCCGCCCACGGCCGGCGCCTATCGCCCGCTGGAGCTGGAGGTGCCGAAGGGTTGCCTGCTGAACGCCGAGCCCGGAGCCGCCGTGGCGGCGGGCAACGTGGAGACCTCCTCGCGGGTTGCGGACCTCGTGCTGAGCGCCTTCGGATGCGCCCAGGGGCAGGGCACGATGAACAACCTGTCCCTTGGCAACGACACGTTCTCCTACTACGAGACGCTGGGGGGCGGTCAGGGGGCCTGCGCCGACGCCGACGGGCCGAGCGGCGTGCACGTGGCGATGAGCAACACGCTGAACACGCCGGTCGAGGCGCTCGAGCGCGAGTTCCCGCTGCGGGTCGTGACCTACGGGATGAGGCGCGGCTCCGGGGGGCCGGGTTTCCACCGCGGCGGCGACGGCGTGGTTCGCGAGCTCGAAGCGCTCGCCGAGATGAGCTACTCGCTGATCGCCGAGCGCCGCCGCCACGCTCCCGCCGGCGCCGGGGGCGGGGAGCCGGGAGTGCCGGGGCGGGACCTGCTCGACGGGGAGCCGCTGCCGGGCAAGTCGACGGGAACGCTGCGGCCCGGCCAGCGGATACGCATCGAAACGCCCGGTGGGGGAGGATTCGGGCGTGCCCGCTGAGCGGATCGGCTTCCTTGGCCTGGGGATCATGGGCTCGCGGATGGCGGCCAACATCGCCGCCGCCGGCTACCCGCTGGCGGTGTGGACGCACACCCCCGGGAAGGCGGAGCGGTGGGCGGCCGAGCACGGCGCCGAGGCGCGCGACACGCCGGCGGAGGTGGCCGCCCGCAGCGACGTGGTGGTGAGCATGGTCGTGGACGGCGAGCAGGTGGCCTCGGTGCTGACCGGCGAGGACGGCGCGCTGGAGGGAGCACAGGAGGGGCTGGTGTGCGTAGACATGTCCACGATCGGGGCCGAGCGGGCGCGGGCGATCGGCGCGGCGCTGGGACGGAAGGGCGTGCAGCTGCTCGACGCGCCGGTGACGGGCTCCGCGCCGCGGGCCGAGGACGGGACGCTGACGATCATGGTGGGCGGCGACGCACAGGCGTTCGAGCGGGTGAAGCCGCTGCTGGAGACGATGGGCAAGCTGGTGGTGCGCGTGGGCGGGCTCGGGCAGGGTCAGACCGTGAAGGTGATCAACAACTCGCTGGGTGCGGCCAACGCCGTGGCGGTTGCGGAGGCGCTGGTGCTGGGCGACGCCGCCGGGATCGACCTGGACGTGCTCACAGAAGTGGTGATGGCCGGCTCGGGCGCCTCGATGCAGCTCGAGCTGAAGGGCCGGCCAATGCGCGATCACGACTACACGACCCTCTTCAAGGCCGCCCACATGCTCAAGGACGTGCGGCTGTGCCTGGAGGAGGCCCAGCGCGCGGGTGTGCCCTTCTCGAGCGCGGGCCGCGCACGCGACGTGTTGACGGCTACCGTGGGCCGCGGCCACGGCGACGACGACTACGCGGCCCTGATCGAGGCAATCGAGGGATTTGCCGGGCGACGCCTGAAGTAAGCAGCATCACTTTGCGTTCGAAGCAGCATCACTTTGCGTTCGTTTTGGGCGCAGAATTGCGTCGGTTTGCAGGCGATTTGGGATTTTCGCTGAGGTTTCGTATCTTTACGGCCTAGTAACGGGCGCCGTCTGACTTGTTCGGACGCCGTCCGGAAGGTCCCTGGTCGTCCCTCTCAAACATCGTCAATATCGCCATGCCAATCGCTTTCAGAGAGTGGGCCGTGACGGTCCGCGCGCTGGCCGAAGGGGAGCAGCTCGTGACCCTCCGCAAGGGCGTTCTGCCGCAGACCGGCAAGCCTTTCAGACTGCCCCACGAGCGCTTCTTCCTGTACCCGACCTTCGAGGACCAGCCCGGCGACCTGGTGCGCGAGTCCCACCAGCCCGAGCTGCGCCGGGCGCTGGAGGAGGGCGTGTGGAGCGACGGCGAGCCGCCCCTGCACACGTTCGTGTCGGGCACCCCCCTGCAGCAGCCGGACCGCGTCCGGATCCGCGCGTGGGCCGAGGTCAGCGGCCACTTCACGGTGCTCGACCCCCGCTGCGTGGACGCCCTCTCGCCGTTCTACGTGTGGAGCACCGACTACGCCCAGAAGCGCCTGCGCTGGCGCGGGCGCCAGCCCCTGCACGTGCTGCTGCTGCGCACCTACCGCATCCCCCGCCCGGTGACCGTGAAGGTCAAGGACGAGTACTCCGGCCCCAGCGCCTGGATCGAGCTGCAGCGCGACCTCCCCTTCGAGGGAACCCCGGTGCTCTCCGACGCCGAGTTCGAGCGCGCCTCCGAAGAGATCCGGGCGATCACCACCGACGCCGGCCAGCCCGTCCTCGCCTAGCCGGCGGCAGCGTCGCCAGGCGTCGCTTATCCGGCGGCGGCTTCGCCCGGCTCGCCCGACGGCGGGTGATGCTGTGCGCTGTAGGCGAGCGCCTCTCGGGCCGCCTCGGCGGCCGACTCGGGGACGAGCACGTCGCGGGGGCCGACCACCGGCGCGTACACGGCCGTGATCGCGCGCCCCGAGCTGAGCACGCAGGGGATCCCCTCCTCGAGCAGCAGCCCGGCGAGGAACTCCGCCTGCACGAGGTTTGCCGCGCGCGCCACCTTCACCGGGCGTCCTTCGGTGTAGATGGGGTTCACCTTGCGGCGTCTACGGCGGGTGGGGCCAGCGTCGTGCTCGCCCCTTTCGGGGTGCACGAGCGGCATCCCGCACGCTCTGCAGAAGCGCTCGACCTCGCGGTGCGGCCGCAGGCAATTCGGGCACTCGAGCTCCCAGGCCATCACTTCACCTCCAGCTCTGTTGCGCGTACGTCCCCGTCCTCGATCAGGTAGCAGCGCACCTCTGGCTGATCGCCGGCGAGCCCCACGATCACCCACTCCAGGCCCGGCCAGTTGGCGGCGAAGTTGATGTCGGTCTGGGACGGGTATGGGTCGGTGTGGGTGTGCGAGTGGTAGATCGCCCCGAGATCCCAGCCCTCCTGCTCGAAGGCGTCGATCGTGTGCAGCAGCTCCCTGCCGTCGATCTCGAAGCGCTTGCGGGAGGCGTAGATGTTGTGCGCGCGGTGCACCCGGGTGGCCTGCGCGGGGGTCCCGTCGGAGGCGGGCTCGTAGGCGATCATCCCGCAGCACTCCGCGTCGTACTCCTCGCGCGCGTGCGCGATCACGTCGTCGAGCATCGCGCGGGCTATGACCATCGGAGCTGCCCCGCCGTCAGCCGGGCGCCTCTACCACCAGACGGTGGACTCGAGGTTCTCGATCTCCTCCACCGGCAGCGTGTAGACGCCGCTGGAGAGGTACTTCCAGCCGTCGTCGGCGACCACGAACACGACGTTGCCATCGTCGAGCTCACCGGCGATGCGAACGGCGATGCTGGCGATCGCCCCGCTGGAGACGCCCGCGAACACGCCCTCCTCGTCGAGCAGGCGGCGAGTCCATACGATGGCGTCGCGGTTGGTGACGAAGATCTTGCGGTCGAGGAGGGAGATGTCGATGATCGGGGGGATGAAGCCGTCCTCCAGGGAGCGCAGGCCCTGGACGGGCTCGCCCTGCATGGGCTCTGCCGCGACGATCTTGACGGCGTCGCCGAAGGCCTCCTTGAGGCGCCGGCCGTTGCCCATCAGCGTGCCCCCGGTGCCGAGGCCCGCGACGAACGCGCTGACCTCGTCGAGCTCTTCGAGGATCTCCAGGGCGGTGCCGTTGTAGTGGGCGGCGGGGTTGGCGGCGTTGCCGTACTGGTAGGGCATGTAGCAGGAGGGGTCTTCGGAGGCCATCTCGAGCGCCTTGGCGACGGCCCCGTTGGAGCCCAGCTCGCCCTCGGAGTAGACGATCTCCGCCCCGTACATGCGCAGCAGCTGGGTGCGCTCCGGGGTGACGTTCTCGGGCATCACCACCTTCAGCCGGTAGCCCTTGCGCCGGCAGATCATCGCCAGCGAGATGCCCGTGTTGCCGGAGGTGGGTTCGAGGATCGTCTGCCCCGGGGAGATCGCGCCCTTCTCCTCGGCGTCCTCGATCAGCGAGCGGGCGACGCGGTCCTTGACCGAGCCGGTGGGGTTGCGCGACTCGAGCTTGGCCCAGATGCGAACCCCGGGCTTGGGCGACAGGCGTGGGAGCTCGACCAGGGGCGTGTTCCCGATCGACTGCACGATGTCGCCGTAACGCCCCCCGCACGGCCGGTTCCTGAGCCTCTCCACCGCCATTACTTTACGGAATATAGCGAGCCCGACCGGCTCCGCGGAGGTGCGCCATGAACGGCCCGACGACGAGGTCGGGGGCCCCGCGGAGGCGACGACCGAGGACGCCGCCTCCCCGACAGGGGCGTGTCCTCGCGGCCGTGCTGCTCGGCGTCGCCGTGCTGCTGCTGGCCGCCGCCTGCGGCGGGAGCTCGAACCGCCCCACCGGCTCGGCCACCACCACGGCGGGGACCGGCGCCACGGCCACGGTCGGCACCGGCTCCACGGCCACGGTCCGCACCGGCTCCACGGCCCCAGCGGGCACCGGCGCCACGGCCACGGGGGGTACCGGTGGCGACCCGGTGGCGACGGGGGCATCTTGCACGAGCCGGCCGGGGTCGGTGTGCGTCACCGACCGCGCCCGCGGGCACACCGTGCGGCTGCTCACCGGGTGGACGCTGACGCTGCGGCTGGGAGCACCGGGACGGACCTTCGGCGCGCCACAGCTGTTCGGGGCGAGCTCGCTGCAGGCGCTGGGGCGCCCGCGGCACTCCGGGAACGAAACGGTGGCGAGCTACCGCGCGGTGAAGCCGGGGACGGTGATGGTGAGGGCGACGGAGCGGCCGCGGTGCAATCCCGGCAGCGTGTGCCCGGACTACGTGTCGCTGTGGATGCTGACCGTGCGGGTCAGCCGCCGGCCATAGCCGGCAGGATCACGAGCGTGTCGCCGTCACCGACCGGCGTCTGGAGCCCGTCCAGGACGCGCACGTCCTCGTCGTTGAGATACACGTTGACGTAGCGGTTGAGCTCCCCCTCCGCCGAGAACAGCTGGCTCTCGGTGGCGGGGTGGCTGGTGGCCAGGTCGCGCAGCACCTCGCCGACGTTGGAGCCGGTCGCGCTCAGGAGCTTCTCGCCGCCGACGGACGCCCGCAGCACGGGAGGGATCTTGATCGTCGCCATCGGCAGGGGAGGCTAACCGGCTGCGGCGCAGAACGCCTCGTAGTCCGGGAACACGCCCATCTCGTCGTCGGTGATCTCGTCGGGGGCACGAGAGCAGATCGGGCACTCCGGGTCGCGGTGGACCTTCACCTCGGTGAGGGTGGCACCGAGCGCGTCGTACAGCAGCAGGCGCCCGATCGCCGGGTCGCCGATCCCGAGGATCAGCTTCACGACCTCGGTGGCCTGCAGCAGCCCCATCGTCCCGGGCAGCACGCCGAGCACGCCGTTGGCGCCGCACGAGGGCGCCAGCTCGGCCGGGGGCGGCTCGCGGAACAGGCAGCGGTAGCAGGGGCCGTCGTAGGGCTTGAACACGGACAGCTGGCCGTCGAAGCCGAGGATCGAGGCCGACACCACGGGAATCCGCAGTCGCACGCTGGCGTCGTTGAGCAGGTAGCGGGTGGGGAAGTTGTCGACCCCGTCCACGACCACGTCGTAGCCCTGGATGATCTCGACGATGTTCGAGGCGTCGATGCGCGTCTTGTACTTGACGACGTTGACCTCGGGGTTGAGGGCGTGGATGGACTCCTCGGCGGAGTCCACCTTGGGGATCCCGACCCGCTGGGTGGAGTGGATCACCTGGCGCTGCAGGTTGGAGAGGTCCACCTCGTCGTCGTCGACGATGCCGAGCGTGCCCACGCCCGCTGCCGCCAGGTACAGGGCGGTGGGCGAGCCGAGGCCGCCGGCCCCGAGCAGCAGCACCTTGGCGTCGAGCAGCTTCTGCTGGCCCTCGGCGCCGATCTCGGGGATCAGCAGGTGGCGGGAGTAGCGATCGCGCTGCTCGGCCGTGAGCGCGCGGGGAATCTCCACCTCGTAGCCGCGGTCCTTCCAGAGGGTGATGCCGCCGGTCATCGAGCGCACGCGCTCGTAGCCGAGGTCCTCCTGGAGGGTGCGTGCCGCATAGGCGGAGCGGTTGCCGGACTGGCAGTACAGGATCAGCTCCTCGCTGCGGTCGGGAACGAGGGTGTCGATGCGGGACTCGAGGTGCCCACGGGGGATGTTCTTGGCGCCGGGGAGGTGGCCCGTGGCGAACTCTTCGATGCCGCGGACGTCGACGATCGCCACGCCCTCACCGATCAGCTCATTGACCTGGGCGGGGTCAACCTCCTCGATCTGGTCCTTCACACGACGGAGAAGCTCGGCTCCGGAGACGCTCATCGACTCAAAACTCCTAAACCATGGTCGGGATTTACCAACTTCACAAAGTATAGCCCTGTGGATCGGCCCTTCCAAGGGCTGTCATACCCTCCGGATCGTGCCACCGAGACGCTCCCCGCGACTCCCCGCTCTGCTCGCCGGCGTGGCGCTGCTGGGGCTGCTGGCGCTCGTGCTCGCCCTCACCTCCGGGGGCAAGAAGGGATCCTCCTCGCTGGCCGTCAGCGGCTCGCCCGGCAGCGGCTTCGAGGGCGCCGCCCTCCCCTCCCCCGTGTCGGTGCCGGACTTCCGGCTGCGCGACCAGTACGGCCGCCCCGTTTCGCTCGCCGCGCTGCGGGGTGGCCCGGTGGTGGTCGCGTTCCTGTATCCGGGGTGCGGGGCCAGCTGCGTGCTGATCGCCGAGCAGATCCGGGGGGCGCTCGACGACCTCGCCCACCCGGTCCCGGTGGTGATCGTCGACGCCGGGCCCTCGCCGGCATCCCCTGCCGCGGTGAAGCGCTTCCTGCACGAAACCTCCCTCACCGGCCGTGTGCTGTACCTCGACGGGACGCAGGCGGAGCTGCGGTCGATCTGGCACGCCTATCACGTGGTCCCGGCGAGCGCCGGGTCCGCGGCGTTCGGGGCGGCGGCGGAGGTCAGGCTGCTTGACGCCGGCGGGCGTGAGCGGGTGGTGTTCGGCACCGAACAGCTGTCCCCGGACGCGCTGGCACACGACATCCGCAGGCTCCAGGCCGAAGGGTCACAGGGCGGCTGATACCCTAGCTCACAGGTAGGAAATCAAGCGATGATGTTCTCGACCAAGGCTGAGTACGGGATCCGCGTGATGGTGGAGCTCGCCCGCAGCGCCGGTGAGGAGCCGGTGCCGCTGGCGGAGATCGCCGCCAACGACGGGCTCCCGCTCGCCTACCTTGAGCACCTCGCGGCGCGCCTGCGCAAGGCCGGCCTGGTGGACTCCCGGCGCGGCTCCCGCGGCGGCTATCTGCTCGCCAGGCCCGCCCGCGAGATCACGATGGCCGAGGTGGTGGAGGCGCTCGAGGGCTCGATCGCGCCGATCGAGTGCATCTCGGAGGCCCCCGACGGCTCGATCGTGTGCTCACGCGAGACCGGCGCCGAACATGTCTGCCCGACCAAGCTGCTGTGGACGCGGGTAAGGATGTCGATCGTGCAGACGCTGCGCGAGACCACGCTGGCAGACCTGCTGGTGGCGCCGACCCTACCCCGGCCGGCGCCCTCACCGATACAGATCGCGCCGCTCGGCGGCGCCGCCTAGGAGGGCCATGGCCGACCTCGAGATCCGAGACCTACACGTGCGCACCGAGGAGCGCGAGATCCTCCGCGGGGTCGACCTCGACATCAGTCGCGGCGAGATCCACGCCCTGATGGGACCCAACGGGTCGGGCAAGTCGACGCTCGCCAACACGCTCATGGGCCACCCCACCTACGAGATCACAGAGGGCACCATCACCTTCAAGGGCGAGGACATCACCGAGGCCGAGCCCCACGAGCGCGCGAAGGCGGGGCTGTTCCTGGCCTTCCAGTACCCGGTGTCGATCCCCGGGGTGTCGGTGGCGAACTTCCTGCGCATGGCGATCAACGCCAAACGGGAGGAGCCGATCCAGGTCAAGGAGTTCCGCACCCAGCTCCAGCACGCCGTCGAGCTGCTCGACGTGGACCGCGCGTTCACCTCCCGGCACCTCAACGACGGCTTCTCCGGTGGCGAGAAGAAGCGCGCCGAGATCCTTCAGATGGCGATGCTCAAACCCGACATCGCGATCCTCGACGAGACCGACTCCGGGCTGGACATCGACGCCCTGCGGACCGTCGCCGAGGGCGTCCAGCGCCTGCACGACGAGCAGGGGCTCGGGGCCCTGATCATCACCCACTACCAGCGCATCCTGCACTACGTCCAGCCCCAGTTCGTCCACATCCTGATGGACGGGCGGATCGTGCTGGAGGGCGGGGTCGAGCTCGTGGAGCGCCTCGAGCGCGAGGGCTACGACCAGATACGCCAGGAGGTGGGCGCGACGGCGCTGGCCGGCGACGACGGTGTCTGAGCCGGTGCCGGTGCAGGTCAAGGCCGGCCGCCATCGCGAGGCGACCCTCTACCACGCGCTGGCGGGAGCCGGCGCGGGCGACGGGCGCACCCTCGAGCAGCTGCGCGCGAACGCACGGACTGCCTACGCGCAGCTGGAGCTGCCGGTGTGGCGCCGCTCCGGCTTCTGGACCACGAGCCTGCAGAGCCTCGACCTCGACGCGCTCGAGCCGTTCGAGCACGACGGCGCGGCCGAGCACGACGGCGCGGCCAAGCACGACGGCGCGGCCAAGCACGACGGCGCGGCGGGCGCGACGGGCGCGGCCGCGGAACCCTCCGGCCGCCTTCCCGACGTCGTCGCCCGCACCCTCCCGGAGCGCCCGCGTGCCGGCCGCCTGGTGCAGGGGGCGGACGGGATCGTGAGCATCGAGCTCGACCCGCAGCTGGCCGAGCGGGGGGTGATCCTCTGCTCGCTCGAGGACGCCTTCCGCGATCACGCCGAGCTGGCCTCGCGCTGGTACTCCAAGCGGCTGCCGATCGACCGGCACAAGCTCGAGGCCGCCAACGCCGCCTTCTGGCGGGGAGGCGCCTTCCTGTACGTACCCGAGGGCCTCGCGATCGAGGACCCCTTCGAGATCGTGTACGCGCTCGAGCGCCCCGGGGTGGCCCAGTTCGGACGCACGCTCGTGGTGGGCGCCACCGGCAGCGAGTTCAGGCTCCACGAGTACGACCTCGCCGACGACTTCGCCGAGTACCCCGAGGACGAGCGCCGGGCACTGCACGCAGGCGCCTTCGAGATGTACCTGCAGGACGGCGCCCGCTGCCGCCTCGCCCAGGTCCAGGACTGGGGCGCGGGCGAGGTATACGACGTCTCCACCCGCTTCGTCGGCGTGGGACGGGACGCCTACTGCCACTGGCTGCCGGCGCTGCTCGGCGGGCACCTGGTGCGCCAGCACCTCGAGCTCGCCGTCTCCGAGACGGGCGGCGAGATGGCCTTCCGGGGCATGTTCTTCGCCGAGGAGCACGAGCACCTGGACCTGTTCGCGGTCGACCTCCACGAGACGGGCCCCTCCGAGGGCGACGTCCACTGGCGGGGGATTGCAACCGGCGAGAGCCGGGCGAGCTTCGAGGGCCTGATCCAGATCGACCCCGGCTCCCAGCAGACCCACACCTACCTGCAGATCCACTCGATGATGCTCTCCCCCAAGGCCCGCATCGACGCGATCCCCTCCGTGCTCGTGTCCGCCGACGACGTGTCCGCCTCCCACGGCGGCACGGTCGGAGAGCTGGACGAGACGGCGATCTTCTACATGCAGTCGCGGGGGCTGGACAGGCCGACGGCCGTGCGGGTGATCGTGGAGGGCTTCTTCGAGGCGCTGATCGCCGAGCTCGCCGACGAGCCCCTGCAGGAGCTGGTGCGCGCCAAGCTCGCGCGCAAGCTGGCCCACGCGCGCGAGGACATCGAGTCCTATGCCACCAGCCGCTGAGCAGCACGGGGCGATCGGCCACGGCCTTGGGGTGCGGGACGATTTCCCGATCTTCAAGCGGGAGTTCGCCGGCAGGCCGCTGGCGTACCTCGACTCGAGCTCGACCTCGCAGAAGCCGCAGGTCGTGATCGACGCCCAGGCCGACCACCTGCGCGAGCACAACGCCAACGTCCACCGCGGCGTCTACGCGCTGGCCCAGGAGGCCGACGCCGCCTTCGAGGGCGCCCGCGGGCGGATCGCCGCCTTCACCGGCGCCGGCTCGCGGGTGACGCTGTTCACCAAGAACGTGACCGAGGCGATCAACCTCGTGGCCTACTCGTGGGGTCGCTCCACGGTGGGCCCCGGCGACGCGGTGCTCATCACCCAGATGGAGCACCACGCCAACATCGTCCCGTGGCAGGTGCTGTGCCGCGAGCGTGGGGCCGACCTGCGCTATCTCGAGGTCGACGAGCAGGGGCAGCTGTCGCTGGCGCAGCTCGATCGGGAGCTCGCCCGGGGCGACGTTCGGATGGTTGCCTTCACCCACGTCTCGAACGTGCTGGGCACGATCAACCCGGTCGCCGAGATCACCCTCCGGGCACGCGAGGCCGGCGCGCTGACGCTCGTCGACGGCGCCCAGGCCGTCCCCCAGATGCCCGTCGACGTCGACGCCCTCGGAGCCGACTTCTACGCCTGGACGGGGCACAAGGCGCTCGGGCCCACGGGCATCGGGGTGCTCCACGGGCGCCGCGAGATCCTCGAGCAGATGCCCCCCTTCCTGACCGGCGGGGACATGATCGCCTCCGTGGACCTCCAGGAGTCCACCTGGAACGAGCTGCCGTGGAAGTTCGAAGCGGGCACCCCGCCGATCGCCGAGGCCGTGGGCCTGGCGACCGCGGTCGAGTACCTCGACGCACTGGGCATGGAGCGCGTGCGCGAGCACGAGCTGGAGCTCACCGTGCAGCTGCTCGAGGGTCTCGCGCAGGTGCCGGGCGTGCGTGTGGTCGGCCCGCCCGCGGCGCAGGACCGGGGCGGCCTGGCGTCCTTCACGGTCGACGGGATCCACCCGCACGACGTGGCCGAGCTGCTGGGCCGTGAGGGTGTGTGCATACGTGCAGGGCACCACTGCGCGCAGCCCCTGATGCGCTGCCTCGGGGTGAAGGCGACCGCCCGCGCGAGCGTGGGGGTGTACAGCGAGACGCGCGACGTGCAGGCGCTGCTCGACGCGCTGCACGGGGCCCGTGAGCTGTTCGCCCTCGAGGGGGCGTCCCCGGCGAGGGCGGGCTGATGGACGACCTCTACCGCGACTACATCCTCGACCACTACAAGCACCCCCGCAACTTCGGGGAGCTCGAGCCGCACGACCTCGAGGCCTTCGAGCACAATCCTCTGTGCGGGGACGAGCTGGGGGTCCACATCCGCGTCGAGGACGACCGCATCGCCGACCTGCGCTTCCACGGCCACGGCTGCGCGATCTCGCAGGCGGCCGCCTCGATCTCCTCGGAGGAGCTCAAAGGGATGCAGCTGTCGGAGGCCGGCCAGCTGGGGGCCGACTGGCTGCTGGAGCTGCTCGGGATCCCGATCTCGGCGACCAGGCGCAAGTGCGCCCTGCTCGGATTGAAGGCCGTGCGGGGAGCCGTCACCGGCGACGACGCGTGGCCCGCCTGAGCCCACCGCCGGCCGGTTTGGGCGGGCGCGGCTCCGGCCCGGTTGGGCGGACCGCCGCCAGGTTTGGGCGGGCGCGGCTCCGGGAAAGCCCGCGATACAATTCCTACTTCAGAGCACAGGATTCGCAAACCCCCACCTGAGGACCCCAATGGCCACAGTTGAGAGCACCAAGATCGCCAAGCCCAGCCCGATCCTCGAGGACGACCAGGGCCAGCTCCGCGCCCGCCAGGGAATCTCCCGCGAGGTGATCAGCGAGCTGTCCAAGATCAAGGGGGAGCCCGACTGGATGGCCGAGAAACGACTGCGCTCGCTGGAGATCTTCGAACGCAAGCCGATTCCGAACTGGGGCCCAGACCTCAGCGGCCTCGACCTCGACGAGCTGGTTCTGTACTCGCCTCCGACGGCCGGCCGTTACAACAGCTGGGACGAAGTCCCGGCGGAGATGAAGCAGACCTACGAGGACCTCGGCATTCCCCAGGCCGAGCGCGAGCACCTCGCCGGGGTCGTGGGCGTGTGGCGCCAGGAGCCGGTGTACGAGGGCCTCAAGGAGGAGTACGCCAAGCAGGGGATCCTGTTCTGCTCGATGGACACCGCCATCAGCCGCTACCCCGAGCTGGTGCAGAAGTACTTCATGAACAAGTGCGTGCCGCCCCAGGACAACAAGTTCTCGGCGCTGCACGGCGCCGTGTGGTCGGGCGGCTCGTTCGTGTACGTGCCCAAGGGCGTCAAGGTCGACCTGCCGCTGCAGGCCTACTTCCGCATGGAGGGCGCCGGCGAGGGCACCTTCGAGCACACGCTGATCATCGCCGACGAGGGCTCGGACGTGAACTACATCGAGGGTTGCACCGCCCAGACCTACAGCGTCAACTCGATGCACTCGGCGGTGGTCGAGATCTTCGTCCACGAGGGCGCCAAGGCGCGCTACACCACCGTCCAGAACTGGTCCAAGGACGTCTACAACCTCAACACCAAGCGGGCCATCGTAGACGCCAACGGGACCGTCGAGTGGGTCGGCGGCTCGATGGGCGCCAAGTACGTGATGCTCTACCCCGGCTCCTTCCTGATGGGCGAGGGCGCGCGGGCAGACCACCTCAACGTGGGCGTGGCCGGCAGGGGCGTGCACAAGGACACCGGCGCCAAGGTGGTGCACCTGGCGCCCAACACGACCTCCAACATCCTCGCCAAGTCGATCTCCAAGGACGGCGGCATCATGGGCTACCGGGGGCTCGTGAAGATGGGCCACAACTCCGCCGGATCGAAAGCCCGGGTGCAGTGCGACGGCCTGATGATGGACGGCGAATCGCGCTCCGACACGTGGCCCGACATCCAGATCCAGAACCCCCACGTGACGGTCGCCCACGAGGCGACGGTGGGGCGGATCTCCGACGACCAGCTGTTCTACATGGGCTCGCGCGGGTTCACCGAGGACGAGGCCGCGGCGATGATCGTCAACGGCTTCATCGAGCCCGTGACGAAGGAGCTCCCGATGGAGTACGCGGTCGAGCTCAACCGCCTGATCCAGCTGGAGATGGTCGGCAGCATCGGCTAGCTCGGCGCGGGCGCCGGGCTGGAGGAGCTCCCGCGGGGACGCCGCCGCTTGGGCGGGGCGATCTGCGCGCGGGTGAAGCCCTGAAGCAGCCGCCTGACCCGCGGGGGACCGTCGTCGTCCACGACCACGCACCCGCCGGGCCAGTAGGGGTTCTCGGCCGGGGCGTCGCTGACGAACACCGACACGTACACCCAGCTGCCGGCGTTCAGTAGGCGCGCGCCCCCGGGTGAGCGCCACTCCGCTTCGGCGTCCCCGGCCAGGGGACCGGTGCGGTGGGTGTGGCCGAACACGACGTAGGGCTGCCCGAGGCCGAGGCGGTCGGCGACCTCTCCCATGGCTTCCAACCCCGCCCGGCGCAGCTCCTCGCCCGAGATGTCGCTGCGCAGGGGCCCGAGGCCCGCCCGGTTCAGCGCCGCCACCGCGAGCGGGAAGCCCGCCACCAGCGCGCGCGTGCGCAGCCGGCGGACGTGGCCGCGGGCGCGCTCGCCGTAGCGCGCGCGGGCGCCCCGGCCGGCCTGCGATGCGCCCTCGGCGGCCGTTTCCCCGCGCAGCGCCCGCCAGGCCGACACGGTGGCGATGCCGTTGAGGGCAGCGCCGGTGCGCTCGCCGCGGGCGACGGCATCCCGCCACGCGAACATCGGCGCGCAGATCGACTCGTAGTCGGCGGCTGTGTGCAGGCTCGAGGGGGTTTTGCCGAGGAGCCGCTCCATCGCCCCCATCGTGAGGCGCTCGAGGGTGGGGATCGTGAGGTGGCAGTCCAGATAGTGGCCGTGGGTGGCGTACACGTCCTCGCGCACCCACAAGCCGGGGTATGCCACCGTGACCCTCGCGGGGGCGCACCACCCGGCGACCGTCTCGAGCGCCGGCGAGGCGGCGGCCGCCTCCAGCAGCTGCTCGGGACCGAGGGGGGGCGGCTCCAGCTCCTGCCCGCGGGCGATCAGCCACGGTTCGACCAGGCCGTGGTCGTGGTTGCCGGCCGTGATCACGATCTCGCCGCCCGACATCACGGCACCGAGGTCCTCGAAGAACCCACGGGAGCTCGCCAGGGCGTCGCGGACGGGGCCGTGGCGGAGCTCGAGCACGTCTCCGAGCAGCACCACGCGGTCGACGTCCTCGAGTGCCGCCAGCAGCGGCTCGCGCAGCTCCCGGCGGCGCAGCACGTCCGTCCTCGTGAGGCTGCCGAGGTGGAGGTCGGAGACGATCAGCGTGCGCATCCGGCCACCAAGGCTAGCCGCGGCCCCGCGCCGGCTCGCCGCGGCCCGCGCGCCGCCAGGCTGAGGCCTCGCACTGGCTGGCCACCATGGCGCGCAAGGGACGTTGCAGCCTGTAACTGCGACGTCGACCGTATGGGAACCTTTACTCTCTCCGGATCAGGGAAGAACCGGAGGTAGCGCAACGTTTCATGGAAGAACAACGAACCGCAGGAGGCAGGGAAACCCGATGATCGCTCGCATCGTCACGTCCATTCGGCGTAACGCCGTCGCGTGGCTCGCCCTGTTCGTCGCCCTTACCGGGACGAGCATGGCCGCGTCGCACTACGTCGTCACAAACGTCAAGCAGATCAAACCGTCCGTGATCAAGAAGCTGCACGGGAATCGTGGCGCGACGGGCCCGCAGGGCCCCACGGGTGCTCAGGGCCAGCAGGGCAAAGAAGGCATCCCCGGAGCGTCGATCAAGGGCGAAAAAGGCGAAAAAGGCGTGACCGGTCAGAAAGGGGTCGAAGGCCAGGCGGGAGCGACGGGCCCATCCGGCGGACCGGTGGGGCCGACCGGCGAAGCGGGCGCGAACGGCGCCACCGGAGCCACGGGCGCCACGGGCGCCACAGGGCAGGCGGGCGCAACGGGCGCCACGGGAAGCGGAGGAGGTGGCGGCGTGAAGGCCTTCGCCCACATCAAGAGCACCGGCAAAGTGGCCGGCGCTGAAAGCGAAGGCTTCGGGAGCGCAATCATCAAAGTCGAACCCAAAAACGAAGAAGGGGAAGCGGAAGAAGGCGTCTACTGCATCTCGGGACTGGGCTTCGAACCGAAGAACGCCGTCGTCAGCGTGGACGCCAGCGAAATCCCGGGCGTGGAACCGATCCCCGCCACCCCGCTGGTCACGATCGGCAAGAGCACCACTTCGAGCTGTGCGGTGTCGACCCAGATCACCGTCGAAACCGACGAACTGGGCTTCGTGAAAGAAGGCTCCACCTACGTCCTCGTGGAAGAAGGGGCGCCGGAGGGCTTCTACATCTCGGTCAATTAGGCCTGCGCCGATCCCCTCGATCGGCCGAGAGCTGCGCCGAGCGCCCGTCGTCTGGAAGCTGCCGGACGGCGGGCGCTCGCAAGTTAAGGGTCTCCCGTGAGCCTTCGGCGCGCCAGGGCGCGCACCTCGCCACGCAGCCTTCGCAGCGCCGTCTGCGAAGCCCGGGTCGGGGCGCTGCAGCCCTGGCCGGACGGAGGCCGAATTGGTAGGCTTGCCCGGCGGATCCGGTGCCGGCCGGTACCGCGAACTTTCCACGGATGACGGGCTGTCTGAGCGTGAAAGCGGACGTGTTACGTCACGGATGACGAGGCGATCAGGGATGGCAAGCCGGGAAGGGCGAACACACGGATTCGGGGTGCCCCGATCGGTGCAGTGGATCGTCGTCGTGCTGGCTTTGACGGCGCCGATGCTCGGCGCCGCCGCGCCCTCCTACGGGGCCTGGAAGCGCGTCCTGGCGCACCGCTCCAAGACACAGCCGTACTATGCGTGCACCGTCCACAGGGGCAGGCGCTGCCACCTGATCGTCGACCCCACGCGCGGCTCGCACCGCAACGGCCCGGTGAGCGCCGGAGCGATCACAACGGGCCCGGAGCTCCAGGCCAGCCCCGCGTTGAAAGGCAGCGGCGTCGAAGGCGGCTTCTCGCCCGAAGACCTCCGCAAGGCCTATCTCCTTCGCACGGCCGCTGAAGTCTCCGGAGAAGGGCAGACGGTGGCGGTCGTGGATGCCTTCGACGATCCCCAGGCGGAAGCGGACATGAACGCCTACCGAGCGCACTACCACATCGAACCCGCCGCCTGCACGAGCGCCAACGGGTGCTTCAGCAAGATCAACCAGTTCGGGGGGACCTCCCACCCCGGCGCCAGCGTCGAATGGTCGGAAGAGATCTCGCTGGACCTGGACATGGTGTCGGCGGTGTGTCCGAAATGCCACATCCTGCTCGTGGAGGCTGCGAGCGAGTCCGCGGCCGACCTGGCGGAAGCAGTCGAAGAGGCCGTGGCAAAGGGCGCCACCGAGATCAGCAACAGCTACGGGTCGCCCGTGGGGGTCGAAAGGAAGACCGCAGCGATCCTCGCGGCGTACGACCACCCCGGGATCCCGATCACCGTCGCCGCCGGGGACGAAGGCTACGAAGTGGAAGAACCGGCCGACTATCCGAACGTGATCGCCGTCGGCGGCACCACGCTCGTCCCCGAAGCCGTCACGAAAGCCAAGCCGCGGGGCTGGAAAGAGAAAGTGTGGTTCCACGAAGAAGGGAGCGAAACCTCGGGCACGGGGAGCGGCTGCAGCGAAGAAGAAAAGCCCTCTTGGCAGAAGGACCCGGCCTGCGCGGGGCGCATGAACGACGACATTGCGGTCGTCGGCGACCAGGAAACGCCGGTGTCGGCCTACGACAGCTACTGCGGAAAAAGAGAAGGGCAGATCTTGATCTGTGAACAGCCGTGGATGCTCGAGGGAGGCACCAGCGTGGGCACCCCGCTGGTGGCCGGCGCGATGGCCCTCGGCGGCAGCTACATGCGCTCCTTCGATGGCGCCCATGCGCTGTACATCGACTCACTGCTCAACAAAGAACCCTTCAACGACGTCACCGAAGGCAGCAACGGGACCTGCACCCCGCCCACAGCCGAGGCTTACTTCTGCAATGCGGAGGAAGGCTACGACGGCCCAACCGGCCTCGGCACGCTCAAGGGTCCCCCGGAAATCCCGCAACCGAAGCTCACCACCGAAGGCGCGAGCGTGGGGGAATCCGGCGACGTCACGCTCAGCGGCAAGATCGAACCCAACGACGCGACGTTCAAGGAATGCCGCTTCGAATACGGCACCACGAACTCCTACGGGGCGAGCGCACCGGCGGTGTGCCCGCCGGAAACACCTGAATCGGGGCTCAGTCCGGTGTCGCTCAGCGCCCACGTGACGGGGTTGAACGCGGCCACGCTGTACCACTACCGCGTCAGCGCCGTCTACCAGGAGGTCCACGCCGTCTCGGGCACCTACAGCTTCACAAGCGGCGGGAAAGATGCCACCTTCACCACCTCCGGTGCAGCGCCGAGTGTGAGTACCGAACCAGCGTCGCCCATCGGAGCCACCGCGGCTACCTTGAACGCGAAGGTGAACTCGAACGGGTCGAGCACCGAATGCCACTTCGAATACGGCAAGACGCCGTCGTTCGGCGTGAGCGTGCCGTGCAGCCCCACGCCCGTCACGGGCCAGAACTTCGTCGCCGTGATCGCGGCTGTTGCGAACCTCTCCCCCCAGACGACCTATCACTTCCGGGTCGTCGCCAGGAACGCCACCGGCACGAAGGTTGGCAGCGAACTCACGTTCACGACCGGGGCCGTGCTCCCGGCCGTGGCCGCGAGCGCCGCCTCTGACGTGACACAGACCGAAGCCACGCTCAACGGCAGCGTGAACCCCGAAGGAGTGAAGGTCACCGAATGCGACTTCCAGTACGGGCGCACGACCTCCTACGGGTCGACCATCCCCTGTTCCACGGCCCCCGGGGAAGGGCAGGGCGCAAAGGCGGAGTCCGCCGTGGTCTCCGGGCTGCAGCCCGGGCGCTCCTACCACTTCAGGATCCTCGCACGCAACGCCAACGGGACCAGCGCCAGCTCAGACGAGAGCTTCCTGACCGCCACCGAACCGCCGGGCGCGCTGACCGAATCGGCGGTGGTCGGAACGAGCTCGGCAACGTTGGTCGGAACGGCGGTGCCGAACGGAGCGGCGATCAGCTCGTGCCGCTTCGAATACGGGACGTCCCCATCCGGAATCCTCGAAGCATCGGCGCCATGCGCTGCGCTCCCGGCGAGCAGCGAAGAAGGTACGTCCGTGTCCGCCTCGATCACCGGCCTCGCCGCCGGAACCGTCTACCACTACCGCCTCGTGGTGGCGAGCTCGAGCGGCAGCACCTACGGCGACACGCTCGCCTTCACAACCGCCCCGGCGACGATTCAGGGCTCGGGTAACCTCGAAAAGTTGACGGGCGACCATGCCCCGCCCGGCCCCGGTCTGGGGACGCTGGCGAGCAGGAGGCTCTCGGTGAGCGCCAGAGGGCGTCTGATCGTGCGTGTCAGGTGCTCGTCGGGAGCGAGTGCGTGTGCGGGACGCATCAGCCTGCGGGCGGCCATGGCCGTGGGCGCGAGCTCCCGCAGGCACCGCCACGGCAAGCGCGTCGTGGTGCTTGCCGCCGGGCCGTTCCGGGTCGGTGGGGGAAGCGTCTCGACGATCACCCTGCGGCTCTCACACGCCGCCAGAACCCTGCTTCACCGCTCCCACCTGCTCCACGCGAGCGCGACGATCACCCCCACCGCCGGCAAGGCCGCGCGCACGGCGGTCACGATCCGCTCCCGCTGAGCGCGGGCTCGGCGCCGCCCGCCTACCCGCTAACCCGCGCGCCTGGTCTACCCGCTGAGGGTGACCCTCTTCGACCAGCTCACGGCGGTGCCGCCCGCCGGGATGAAGACGCCCTCGACGGTGAGCTTCGGGTGCTTGGAACCCTTGAGCACGCGACGTCCTGCGAGCGTCAGGCGCAGCTGCTGGGTCCGGGCCGAGACGGTGCCGAACGTGCTGCGAACGCGGGCCAGCAGCACCGGCTTGGGCTTGGAGCTCGTTTTCGAGCCTTTCGACGTCTGATACCAGAGGAATTCGAGCTTGCCGCCGGTCGGAGGCAGAAACGAGAACGAGAACGAGCCCTTCTTCAGCAGCCCGCTGCGGCGCGCCTTCTTGAGCGCGGCCATGAGCTGCTTTTCGAGCGCGACGCGGATCTGGGCGGCGGTGGGGGCCTTGGTCGGCGGTTTGGTGAAGGGCGGAGCGGGGGCGACTTCGAGTTTCCTGACCGCGTGGGGAACGATCTGGGGAGTGTTTTCGCTCCACGCTTCGTAGGTGCCTTCGGTGCTGGTTCCCGTCACGAGACAGGAGATGTAGGAGCCGAGATCTTCCGCGCCCGGAACGTAGGTTTCTTCGGTCGCGCCGGCTATTTCCGAGCCGTTGAGGAGCCACTGGAACGTCAGCGAGGGCGAGGGCTTGCCGCGCCACAGTCCGGGTTCGCAGCGAAGCTCTTCCCCTACCTGGGGCACGCCGGCGACCCTCGGTTCTTCGACGACTTCGGGCGGGCTGCCGGGTACCCGGACGCGCGCGCTGACCGCCCGTTCCTGGCCTGCGGGATTGGTCGCGATCACTTCACAGGCCAGCAGGTGGCCCTCGTCGAACTTGGTGAGGACATACGTGCTCGAAATCGCGCCTTCGATCGGTCCGCCGTCGGTGAGCCACACGTAGCTGAGCGTCGGTTCGGGTTCGCCGGACCACTGGCTGTTGCACGTGAGAGTCGTGCCGGGGCCGGGTGATGAACCCGAGATGGTCGGAGCCAGGACGAGCTTGGGCGGCAACGCGGGGACTTCGACGGGTGCGCTCGTCGCGGAGGCACTCCCTTCGAGGTTCGTCGCCGTGATTTCGCACACCAGGCTGTGCCCCTTGTCGCTCTTCTTGATCACGTAGCTGTTTCCTTCGGCCACCGGGGCGCCGTCCCGCAACCAGCGGTAGCTGAACGTGGGCTTTGGCACCCCTTCGACGGAATCCGGCGCGCAGGTGAGGGTTTCACCCACCACGTGCGCGCCGAACAGGATGGGCGGGCCGACGGCCGGCTTGAGGCCCCTGATCTGGATCGGCTCGCTGTCGGCGTTTCCCGTCCCCACGGTGTTTTTCGCTTTCACGCGGCAGACGAGCTTCAGGCCACGATCCGCTTCGACGACCGTGTACGTGCTCGACGACCCGACCACCGTTCCTTCCCTCATCCACTGGTAGCCATAGCTCGTGACCGCAGGTTCGGCGTGCCAGCTCCCGGTCGAGCACATGAGCGTATGACCCACCGACGGTTCGCCGAAGGTCACGGAGATCACGGGTCGTTCCGTGTTCACGGGCAACGACGGTCCACTGGATTCGCCTTCGATTTCGATCGCATTGCTGACCGCGACGGCCGGGTTGCCGACCCCGTTGGTGGCGGTCACCTGGCAGGAGTCGAACTTGCCTTCGTCTTCGGCGCCAACCGTGTATGTGCTCGTCGTCGCGAGGGAGATCGGTTGGTTGTTGCGCAGCCACTGGTATTTCAGCGTCGGCGCCGGCTCCCCGGCCCACTTCCCCGGTTCGCAGATCAGTTTGCCGCCGAGTTTGCCCGTACCGGTCGCCATCGGAGGTTCGGTGTTGCTCGGCGGGCTTCCTACGACTTCGACTTCGTTGGAGCTTTTCGCCTTCGCTTTGCCCGACGCGTTTTCCGCGGTCACTTCGCACGAGAGCTTGTGCACCTGGTCGGCAGTCTGGATCGTGTAGCTGGCCCCTGCTGCACCTGCGATTTCTTCGTGGTCTCGCCACCACTTGTAGGTGAACGTCGGCGGCGGGGCGCCTTTCCATTTTTCCGGAGCGCACGTGAGCTGCTGGCCGACCGCCCCGGTGCCGAGGACCCGAGGCAGGACATCATTCGACGGCGGCGTGCCGGCGACTTTGAGGCTGTTGCTGCTCTGCTTGGCCGCCGATCCCACCGAGTTGGTCGCTGTCACCTTGCATGCCAGCGAATAGCCTTCGTCCGCTTTCTGGACCGTGTAGGTGTTCGCGGTCGCCGCTTCGATCGGCAGTCCATCGCGCAGCCATTCAAAGGTGTACGTCGGAGCCGGCACGCCCGTCCACGAGCCGCGTTGGCATTCGAGCGCTTCGCCGACTTTCGCTTCTCCGGCTTTCGCGCCGCCCGATACTTCCGGCGGGGAGGTGTTTTCCGGTCGTTTGGACGATCCGGTGCCGTACGTGTAGGAGTTCCAGCTTTCTTCTTCTTCGGAGCCTTCGTTGTTTTTCCCGAGCACGATGCACGTGAAGGTGTGGCCTTTGTCCGCGTTCGTGAGGGTGTACGCCGGGCCCGTCGCGAACGCCGATCCATCCCTGAGCCACGTGTACGAGAATTTGATGCCGGCGCCTTCCCAGCTCCCAGCAGCGCACACGAGCCGGTTGCCGGGCGCGAGTTCGACTTCGGGCGGTTCGACGTCGTAGGCAGGTTCCGCCAGGGCGACCGGGGCGCCCGCGGCGAGCAGCGCGAGTATGCCGCCGATCGCGGCCAGCAGGATGATCGTGCGCCGGCGGACACCGGCGCGGGGCACGGGTGATGCCGACAAGCTTCCTCCTTGAGTCTTGGTCGCCAGCCCTATGGAGCGCCTCCAAAAACGACCTTAGGGCCTCCGCGGGGGGCTGTCAAGCAACGACCGTCAGCGTGCTCCAAGCCCGCCACGGGGCCAGTGCCCGCGGGCGTTTTCGGGTCCGGCCAAAGACCCCGTGACGGGTGGTCGCCGAGGGCAGGGGGTCCCCTCCTCCAAGCGCGACGACAAGGGGCCCCGGGAGAGTCTCCCAGGGCCCTTGCCTTCAGGTGGCTGGGCCGCAGGCCCAGGTCTTGATGCCGGTCAGTGTTCGGGCGGTTCTTCCGGGAACGTCGGCTGCGGCGGAAGGACCGTGAACGTGTTTGTGTACGTCGTGTACGGCGCGTTTTCGAGGCTCGCTTCGATCAGGGACGTCCCTGAGGCGCACGAGCTGGTCCCGATCACCACGACGAACGCGTTGCCGTCGTTGTCGAGCGACACGCCGCTCACTTCTTCCTCGTCGTTGACGCGGTCCCACGGGCCCTCCGGAGTCATTTCGATGAACCGGATTTTTGGCTCACGGTGGCACCGGGCGTACAGCTGGGCGGCGTTGATGTTGACCGGTTCCTCGGCGAACACCGGCGGGAACTCGACCTGGATGATCGTTGCCACGGAGCTGGTGGTCTCGTCCTCGACCTTCGCCGCCGGGGTCGCGAAGACACCCGGTTCGGTCGGCCGGGGCGGGAGCACCGTGAACGCGGTGGTGGCCGTCGAGAACGGCGCCACCTGCAGGTGGGCCGCGATCAGGCTTTCGCCCGCGGCACACGAGGGTCCGCCGAACACCACTGCCGTGGCGTTCCCGTCGTTGTCCAAGGTGACCGTCGTGCTGGGTCCCGTCGAGGGTTCGAAGGCGGGCCGCACCTGGTCGCCGCCATCGGGTTCGGTTTCGGTCGGGTCGGCCCACCACAGCCGTCCGTCACAGCGGCTGTAGAGCTCGTTGCCGCTTATCGTGACTGCCTTCTCGGCGTAAACTTCTTCGCACTCGACTTCGATCACGTCCGCGACGCTCGAGGCGGTGCCGAACTCGCCCTGATCCATGAACGACGAGGGCAGCGCGTGGACCACGCACGTTTCAGGGTCGCTCGTGTGTGAGCTCGCCGGCTTTTTCGCTTTCTTGTGGTGGGCGACGTGCGCGGAAGCGGCACCCGTCAGCGCGAACATGCCGACGATGAGGATCGCGAGGCCCGCCACGAGATTGCGTCTTTCCATGACACCAGTCATTGGTTCCTCCAGTGGACTGTTTTCGTTGGCAACCCGCTGCTTCGGAGCGTCCCGAAGCGGATCTCCGGGAGAACCAAGCTCAATGGCCCCTCCCCCGCGGGCATGTCAGGCACACTGAATACCACTCCGAGGCCTCTCAGAGCTGCAGAAAGTCCGCAATTTGCGGGGTTTTCGGAGTCTCCTTGCAGCCTCCCGCGGCGTCTGCCGGGATGGCCCGTCCGAGCCAATCGGCGCCCGCGGCCAGTCGAGCCGATGCGTGCGGCCAGAGCCGATGCGTGCGGCCAGTCGAGCCGATGCCCGCGGCCAGTCGAGCCGATGCCTGCGGCCAGTCGAGCCGATGCGTGCGGCCAGCCAGGCCGGCGCCTGCGGCTAGCGCTTCAGCGTGAAGGTCTTGAGCGTGACGATCGGCGTCGTCTTGCCAGCAGGCAGGAAGCTGCACCTGGCCGTCAGCTTGAGCTTGCCGGCGCTCTTCAGCAGGCGGCGGCCCGCAGGCGTGAGGCCGACCTTGAGGGTGGCGCCCGACGGACCCGAGAGCGTGACCTTGCCGGCCGCGACGAGCACCGGCTTGGGCTTCTTGGAGGACTGCTTGGAGAGGCTGGCACCCTTGGGCAGGTAGTACCAGCCCACCACAGCGGTGCCGGCAGAGCCGATCTTGAAGACCGCCTTGTAGCCGCCCGTCTTCAGTAGCTTCCCGATTTTGGCGCCCTTGCCCGTGGGGGCCAGCGCCTTGGCGATCGTCGCGCCGAGCACCGCGTCGCTCGGCGTGTTGCCGCCGCCTTTACCGGTCGTCGTGGTCGACGTTTGCGGGGTTTCTTCTACGGGTTCCGGATCGGCGGTCCGGAATTGACCTTCGCCCACCGCCTGCCTGCCGTTGCCATGGTCGTTTTCGACGACGATCCGGAAGAGGTAGGTCGTGCCCGGCGTGACGTGGTTCGTACGGGCGAACATGTTCACGGGCCGATCCAACGGGAATTCGCACGCCGACGACGCCGCCGGATAGACGAACGCACACGGTTCCACCGCCACGAACGCACATTGGGCTTCTTTGCCGTATTCGGCGGTCGTGCCGTATTCGAACCGGCACACGCTCAGTCGCCCGCCGTTCGCATCGACGGTCGCGTTCATGATCGCGGCCGTACGGCTCGCCGAAGCGCTCGGTTCGGTCACGGTCGGGGGCTGCACTTCGACGACGAACCGCACCGGTGCGCTGTGCCCGGGAGCGTTGTTGAGCGAGCTCGGCTGTTCCGCGACGGCGGTGTATTCCCCGTCTTCAAGCGACGCGCCGACAACGGCGAGCGACGGAGACGACCATTGCCCGTTCAGGGGTTCGGCTTCTACCGAGGCGACGGGCTGGCCGCTCGGCGACGACCCCCGGTACACATGGACCGTGACCTTTTCGCGGGGATCGCTCGCTTCGCCGCTGAACGACGGCGCGGCGTCACTCGTCGGAGACGGCACGCCCCTCAGCGTCACGACGGGTGACTTCGTGTTGACGACGAAGGTGTCGGGCCTGCTTTCGCCTGCAGGGTTCCCGAGCGAGCTGGGTTGTGTCGCAAGTGCGGTGTACTGCCCATCCGGGAGCACCGCGGCGAGTGCGGCCGTCGTCCACTGTTCGTTGATCACCTTCGCCTTGACCGTGGCCGCGACTTCGCCTTCCGGCTTGGGCCCCTTGTAGACACGCACCGTGACTTCTTCCTTTGGGTCGCTCGCAGTGCCGCTGAACGCCGGCCTGTTGACGTTCGATTCCGCCGGGACTTCTGCCAACGTGACCGTTGGGGGCGCCGTATCGACTTCGAATCGCTGAGGTTCGCTCTCGCCCTGTCGTTTCGTGATGGAGCTGGTCTGAACCGCCACAGCGGTGTAGAGGTGCCTCGCGGACCCACTGAACAGTGACGGAATCGCACCCGTGGACCATTTGCAGGGCGATTTTGTCGAGCACGTTCCGGTGACGGTCGTTTCCACGGTGGAGACGATGTTCCCTTCCCGGGTGGGCCCTTCGAAGACCTCAACCGTCAGCGGCCCTTTTTCGCTCGAATGCCCCGAGAAGGAGGGAGACGTGTTCCTCGAGGGCGTTTGGGGACTTTCCAACGTGATGATCGGCGCCCCGGTGAGGATTTCGAAGGGGACTTCGCACGACCCCGCCGGGTTTCCGATGTCGCTGCTCTGTGACGCGACCACAATGTACGAACCTTCGGCAAGCCCCGGGGTGACGGGCCCCGCAGTCCATTTCCCGGATTCGCTCACGTGGGCTTCCAGGGTGAATTCTTCGTTTTCGGGCTTCTTTACTTCCTTGTAGACGCGGATCGTGACGAGCCCCGATTCGTTCGAGCTGCCGGCAAACGTAGGCGTTGTCTGGCCGGATTTCGCCGGCAGTTCATTGCATGTCAACGCGGGCGGTTTCGTGTAGATCCTGAAGATGCCCGACACGACTTCCCCGGGACCGTTCCCGATCGAGCTCGGCTCCGTTGCGAGCGCTGTGTATTCGCCGTCCGCAAGGGCCGCCGACGCTGTCACATGCCATTTGCGTTCGCTTACGGGTGCCGTCAGCGTGGCGGCAACTTTGCCCGAGGTGCTCGCGCCTTCGAAGATCCGCACAGTGACCGGTTCGGTTTCGCTCGCTTCGCCTTCGAACGCCGGTTTGCTCTGGTTCGACCGCAAAGGCGGGACTTTTGTGAGCTTCACGGTGGGCGGTGCCGTCGCGACTTCGAATTTCCAGAGTTCGGATTTGCCTTCGGGGTTCCCGATCGAGCTCGGCTGTGTCGCCTGCGCCGTGTATACCCCTTCCACGAGTTCAGTCGTGGGCGTCACCGACCAGTTCCCAGACGCCGGTGTTGCTTTCAGGGTCTGCACTTCTTTGCCCGCGGTACCCGCCCCTTCGTAGATGTGCACGGTCACCGGTTCGCTTTCGCCGAGCGTGGTTTTCCCTTCGAACGGCGGCTTGGTCTGGTTGGCGCGCGGCTGTTTCGGGCCGACAGTGATCGCCACGGCGGGGGCGTGGGTGTAGATTTCGAATTCGACCGGATTGAGCTTGGCTTCCGCATTGCCGATCGCGCTCGGCTCGGAGATCTGCTCCGTGTAGAGCTTGTCCGGCAGCGCCGTGGACGGACTCACCGACCATTTGCCGGCGGACGGCGTTGCTTTGAGGCTTTCCACTTCTTTGCCCCCGGTGCCGGCGCCTTCGAAGATCCGCACCGTGACCTGCGACGTTTCCTTGGGCGTCGTGATGCCTTCGAAGACGGGTTTGTTGACCTTGGAACGTTTTTCCGGTCCGTGTTCGAGTTTGAGCGCGGGCGGTTTCGTAAAGATTTCGAACGCGACCGTTTCGCTTCCGCCTTCTTCGTTTCCGATCGCGCTCGGCTCCGTCGCGCGGGCGATGTATTCGTCGTCGGCGAGCTGCGCCGCCGCGGTCACCGACCACGTCCCTTCCGCCGAGGGCGTCGCATTCAGGGACGTGACTTCTTTCGTGGTGCCGGGCGCTTCATAGATGTGGACCGTGATTGGCGTCGTTTCGCCGGGCGTCGTCGTACCTTCGAACGTCGGCTTGGACACGTTCGAGCGCGATTGAGGTCCGTGAGTGATTTGGACGGCCGGCGGCCTCGTGAAGATCGTGAAAGCGACCGTACCGCTCCTGCCTTCTTCGTTCCCGAGCGAGCTCGGCTGCGTGGCATACGCCGCGTAGCTTCCGTCGGAGAGCGAAGTAGTCGGCGTCACGGACCATTTGGCGCTCGACGGGGTCGCTTTCAGCGACGTGACTTCTTTGCCCGCTCCGCCTGCTTCGAAGATGTGCACTGTGATCTGGCCCGTTTCGCCCGCCGTCGTGGACCCTTCAAACGTCGGCTTGTTCTGCTTCGAGCGAAGGGCGGGAGGTTTCGTGAAGGTCACGGCCGGAGGCTTCGTGAAGATTTCGAATTCGACCGCTTCGCTTTCGCCTGCCGCGTTCCCGAGCGAGCTCGGCTCAGTGGCTTTCGCTGTGTACTTCCCGTCGGGGAGGGCGGCGATGGAAGCGATGTGCCATTTGTGTTCGGCGACGTTCGCTTTCAGAGACAGGACTTCTTTTGTCGTGCCGCCTTCGAAGATCGTGACGGTGACGGGTTCTGTTTCGCTGGCTTCGCCTTCGAACGACGGTTTCGTCTGTTTCGAGCGTTCGGCCGGGCCCTGGGTGATCTTCACGGTCGGCGGCCCGGTAAAGACTTCGAATTCGACCGCTTCGCTCGTGCCCGTGGCGTTCCCGAGGGAGCTCGGCTCCGTGGCCTGCGCGGTGTATGCGCCGTCCGGGAGCGCCGTCGTGGCCGCGGTCGACCATTTCCCGGACGATGGCGTGGCTTTCAACGACGTGGCTTCTTTGCCACCGGTGCCGTGGCCTTCGTAGATGTGCACCGTGACCGGGGCGGTTTCGCCGTTTGTGGTGGTTCCTTCGAAGGCGGGCTTGTTCTGCTTGGAGCGTTTTTCGGGAGGGTGTGTGATCTTCACGGCGGGCGCCCCGGTGAAGACTTCGAATTCGACGATCGCGCTTTCGCCTTCGGCGTTGCCGATCGAGCTCGGCTCTGTTGCCTGCGCGGTGTATTTGCCGTCGGGGAGCGCGCTGGTCTCGGTGACGTGCCATTTCGATTCGGTCACGGTCGCTTTCAGCGAAGGAAGCTGTTTTCCGCCCGTCCCCGGGCCTTCGTAGATGTGCAGGGTCACGGGTTCGGTTTCGGTTGCTTCGCCTTCGAAGGAGGGCTTGTTCTGCTTCGAGCGTGGTTCCGGTCCGTGCGTGATCTTCACGGTCGACGGTCCCGTGAAGATTTCGAATTCGATCGCTTCGCTCGCGCCCGCTCCGTTCCCTAGCGAGCTCGGCTCCGTCGCCTGCGCCGTGTACGCGCCGTCGGACAGGGCGGTCGTCACCGACGCCGTCCATTTCGCGCTCGACGGGCTGACTTTCAGCGAGGTCGCTTCTTTGCCCCCGGTGCCGTGCCCTTCGTAGATGTGGACCGTGACCTGGCCGGTTTCCCCCGGCGTCGTCGAGCCTTCGAACACCGGTTTGGTGACGTTCGACCGTTTCCCAGGCCCGTGGGTGATCTTCACCGCCGGCGGCCCGGTGAAGACTTCGAATTCGACGGCTTTGCTCGCGCCCGCTGCGTTCCCGAGCGAGCTCGGCTGGGTTGCCTGCGCCGTGTAGTCGCCGTCGGCCAGCGCAGACGTCGCCGTCACGGACCATTTCGCGCTCGAGGGGCTCGCTCTCAACGACGCGACTTCTTTGCCGCCCGTACCGGAGCCTTCGTAGACGTGGACCGTGACCTGGCCGGTTTCGTCGGGTGTCGTCGTCCCTTCGAAGGCCGGCTTGTTCACGTTCGAGCGTTCTTCGGGGACGTGCGTGAACGTCACCGCGGGCGCGCCCGTGAAGACTTCGAATTCGACCGGATCGGTTTTGCCGGCTTCGTTGCCGAGCGAGCTCGGCTGGGTCGCCTGGGCGGTGTACTGCCCGTCCGGCACGGCGGTCGTTGCCGCGACAGACCATTTGCTCCCCGAGAGCGTCGCTTTCAGAGCGGCCACTTCTTTTCCGCCGGGACCGGACCCTTCGTACACATGGACGGTGACCTGCGCCGTTTCGCCGGGTGTCGTCGTGCCTTCGAAGACCGGCTTGTTCTGGTTCGAGCGCACCGCGGGCACTTTCGTGAACACGAGCGCGGGCGGTTTCGTGAAGACTTCGAATTCGACGGGTTCGCTCTTGCCTTCTTCGTTCCCGAGCGCGCTCGGCTCGGTCGCTACGGCCGTGTAGAGGCCGTCTGCCAGGGCCGGGGAGGCCACGACCGACCATTCTTTCCCCGCCACCGCCGCCACTTCGAACGACGTCACCACTTTCCCGCTCGGCCCCGCGCCTTCGTGCACATGGACCGTCACGGTCCCGGATTCGCTGGCCGACCCCCGGAACGTCGGTTTGTTGACTTTCGAGCGCGCCGGAAGCGCCTGCAGTTCGACTTTCGGCGCCGCCGTGAGGATTTCGAATTCGACCGCTTCGGTTTTCCCGGCTTCGTTACCGATCGAGCTCGGCTGGGTCGCCTGCGCGGTGTACTCGCCGTCCGGCAGCCCCGACGAGGCGGTCACGGCCCATTTCCCGGCCGAAGGCGTCGCTTTCAGGCCGACGGCTTCTTTGCCTCCCGTCCCCGACCCTTCGTAGATGTGGACGGTGACCTGGCCCGTTTCGCCGGGCGTGGTCGTCCCTTCGAACGCCGGCTGGCTCTGCTTGGACCGTGCGGCCGGCACTTTCGTGTACAGGAGCGCGGGCGGTTTCGTGAAGACTTCGAATTCGACGGGTTCGCTTTCGCCCGTCGCGTTACCGATCGAGCTCGGCTCCGACGCCACCGCCGTGTACTTGCCGTCGGCAAGTGCGTTCGAGGCCGTCACGTGCCATTTGTGTTCCGCGACCGACGCCGGAAGGGACACGACTTCTTTGCCCGTGGTCCCCGACCCTTCGAACACGTGCACCGTGACGGGGGCGGTTTCGCTCGCTTCGCCTTCGAAGGTGGGCTTGTTCTGTTTCGAGCGTTTTTCGGGCGCGTGCGTGACCTTGACTTCCGGGGGCCCCGTGAAGATTTCGAATTCGACCGCTTCGGTTTTGCCGGCTTCGTTCCCGAGCGAGCTCGGCTGGGTCGCCTGCGCCGTGTATTTGCCCTGCGCCAGCGCACCCGTCGCCGCCACAGACCATTTTGCCCCCGCGGGAGTGGCCGTCAGCGCCACCGCTTCTTTGCCCCCCGTACCCGAGCCTTCGTAGATGTGGACCGTCACCTGGCCCACTTCTCCGGCCGTCGTCGTCCCTTCGAACGCCGGTTTCGTCTGGTTCGACCGTGCGGCGGGGACTTTCGCGAACACGACAGCCGGTGGTTTCGTGAAGACTTCGAATTCGACGGGTTCGCTCTTGCCTTCTTCGTTCCCGAGCGCGCTCGGCTCGGTCGCCTGCGCTGTGTAGAAGCCGTCGGCCAGCGCCGGGGAGGCCACCACCGACCATTCTTTCCCGGCCACCGCCGCCACTTCGAACGTGCCGACGACTTTCCCGGCCGTGCCCGCGCCTTCATGGACATGGACCGTCACCATCCCGGATTCGCTCGCCGACCCCCGGAAGGTCGGTTTGTTGACCTTCGAGCGGGCCGGAAGCGCCTGCAGTTCCACGCTCGGCGGTTCGGTGAACACTTCGAATTCCGCCGCTTCGGTTTTGCCCGCTTCGTTCCCGATCGAGCTCGGCTGTGTGGCTCGCGCGGTGTATTTTCCCTGCGACAGGGCCACCGAGGAGGCCGCCGCCGACCATTTCCCCGAGGAGGGCGTGGCTTTCAGCGCCAGGACTTCTTCGCCGCCGGTCCCGGACCCCAGATAGATGTGGACCGTGACCTGACCGGTTTCGGCCGGCGTCGTCGTGCCTTCGAAGGTAGGTTTGGTCTGCTTGGACCGCGACGGCGGTACTTTCGTGAACACGAGCGCCGGCGGTTTCGTGAAGATTTCGAATTCGACGGGTTCACTCTTGCCTTCTTCGTTGCCGATCGAGCTCGGCTCCGAGGCCACGGCCGTGTACTTGCCGTCGGCAAGCGCGCTCGAGGCCGTCACGTGCCATTTGTGTTCCGCGACCGACGCCGAAAGCGAGGCGACTTCTTTGCCGCCGGTCCCCGAGCCTTCGTAGACCCGCACAGTGACGGGTTCCGTTTCGCTCGCTTCCCCTTCGAAGGTCGGCTTGCTCTGTTTCGAGCGGGCTTCGGGGGCGTGGGTGATCTTGACTTCCGGCGCGTCCGTGAAGACTTCGAATTCGACCGCTGCGGTTTTTCCCGCTTCGTTACCCAGCGAGCTGGGCTGCGTCGCCTGAGCCGTGTACTTCCCGCTCGCCAGGGCGCTCGTCGCCGCGACGGACCATTTCGCACCCGAAGGCGTGGCTTTCAGGCCGACAACTTCTTTGCCCCCGGTGCCCGATCCTTCGTACACGTGGACGGTCACCTGGCCCGTTTCCCCCAGCGTCGTTGACCCTTCGAACGCCGGTTTGGTCTGGTTGGACCGAGACGCCGGCACTTTGGTGAACACCACCGCCGGGGGTTTGGTGAAGACTTCGAATTCGACCGGTTCGCTATTGCCTTCTTCGTTGCCGAGCGAGCTCGGCTCGGTGGCCACCGCCGTGTATTTGCCGTCCGCGAGGGCGTTCGTGGCCGTCACGTGCCATTTGTGTTCGCTCACCGACGCGGGGAGCGACACGGCTTCTTTGCCCCCCGTCCCCGACCCTTCGTAGATGTGCACCGTGACCGCAGCGGTTTCGCTGGCTTCCCCTTCGAACGACGGCTTGCTCTGGTTCGAGCGTTTTTCCGGGCCGTGCGT
>Ga0335083_10001150_pt1 | contig 37039 bp, 39 predicted proteins | sample Lox_Sample_42_FD_206716 | JGI IMG/M metagenome (GOLD analysis project Ga0335083, IMG submission 206716) | Soil microbial communities from Loxahatchee National Wildlife Refuge, Florida, United States - Lox_Sample_4.2 | ecosystem: Environmental > Terrestrial > Soil > Wetlands | place: USA...
TCCCTTCGCGCCGCATATTGCAGAAGAATTGTGGCAGGAGAGCGAGAAAGGCTCCGTGCATTCAGTCGCATGGCCTTCGTATGATCCCAAACTGCTTCTTGAGGACGAGGTCGTCATCGCCATACAAATAGACGGCAAAACACGCGACGAAGTGCGCGTCGCGAGCGGCGCCGACAAGGCAACGACGGAGAAAGCTGCGCGGGAAAAGGTCGCAAGTCGCCTGGAAGGGAAGACGGTCGCGCGAGTTGTCGTCGTGCCGAACAGACTGGTCAATTTCGTCACTTCTTGAAGACGCGGACTCCTCCGGGCGTATCTTCGAGCGTGTAGCCGAGCGATTCTATTTCCTTGCGCAGCTTGTCGGCGTTCGCCCAATCTTTTTCCTTGCGAGCGCCGTCGCGCGCGGAGAGAAGCGTTCGGATACGTTCCGGAATGGCGTCTTCTTCAACGAGCACGCCGAATTGTTTCATCCACAGCGCCTCCGCGACCGGGTCATCCTTGTCGAGTCCGAGGCCGAACAAACGATCCGCATCCAAGATACCCGCTTTCAGGGTTTCTTTCGTAAGTTCCTCGTCGCGGAGCATTTCCCACATGGCAGCGAGGGCTCCGGACGTATCAAGGTCGTCATTGGCGCGTTCATGCCAGCGTGCGCGATACATTTCTGGCGGCGTGCCGGCGCCTATATTCTTGAGTGAGTCGATAGAGCGGCGCAGTCTCAAGAACGCGTTCTGCGCCGCCTCTAACGCTTCCCATGAGAAATTCGACGGCGAGCGGTAGTGCGCGTTGAGAAAAAGGTAGCGCAACGAAAGAGGGGAGTAGCCACGTTCGATCACCTCGGAAAGGTACACGACATTGCCTTCGGACTTCGCTATCTTCGAACCTCCGATCTGCACGTGGGCGCGGTGTATCCAAAATCTCGACAACGGCTTTTTGCCGGTCGCGCTTTCCGATTGCGCTATCTCGTTGTTGTGATGGACCGGGATGTGCTCGATGCCGCCGGTGTGAATGTCTATCTGCTTGCCGAGCGTCGCATTTATCATCGCCGAGCATTCGATGTGCCAGCCGGGAAAACCTTTGCCCCAGGGCGAATCCCAACCGAGTTTCGCATCTTTCTTCCAGAGGACGAAATCGGTCGGATGATGCTTCTCTTCGCTCACCGCCACTCGCGCACCTTCTTTGAGGCCTTCGAGATCGACACCGCCCAGCTCTCCATAGGCAGGGAAGCGGGAAGTGTCGAAATACACGGCTTCTTTGCCTTCGTAGGCGTAGCCTTTCTCGAGAAGCGTTTGCACAAGCGCTATTTCGGCCTTGATGTAGGCGCTTGCGCGGGGGAATTCGACACGGGATGTATCCACATTGAGCGCGCGCAAGTCCTCGAGGAATACTGCCGTGTATTTCTCGCCGAGCTTGAGCATGTTCTCCATGGTCACGGCCATTTTTTCCTGCCGGAGGCCCTTGGTCATTTTGTCCTCGCCCTCGTCCGCATCGGAGGAAAGATGCCCGAAATCGGTTATGTTGATGACCTGCTTCACCTCGAAGCCGTTGTACTCGAGCACACGCCGGAGGGTGTCGGCGAAGACGAACATCGAGAGATTGCCGATGTGCTGCCGCGCGTACACCGTCGGCCCGCAGTTGTACATGCGGACCGTATGCGCCCGAGCGGGCATCGTGAACTCCTGCTTCGCGCCGCCCAGCGTGTTGAAGAAATAGAGCGGGCGGGCGTTGCGCGCGGACGAAGAGATGCGGCCAAAGAAACGCTTGAACGGCCACATATCAGAGCCACTCCTTACGCTTAAAGTACGCGAACATGCAGATCGACGCGATGATCATGCCGCCGACGATGATCCACCAATCGTAGGAGAGTCCCACGATGGGCGTGCTCTTGGTGTCCATGCTGAAGATGGCGGCGATGAGCGTCAACGGAAAAGTCGTGAACGCGAGGATGGTGAAGCGCTTCATCGTCTCGTTCTGCTTGGTCGAGAGGAGGGAGTTGTTGGTCTCGCGCAGCTCGTGGAGGAATTCGGTGTGGCGCATGACGTGGTTGTGGACCCGATAGTACTCGTTGGAGAGCGCGCGCAGGTAGGGGAGGAAGGGTTCGCCGAAGAACGCGGCGCCTTCTTCTTCGAGTGTGTGGAGGATCTCGCGGTGCGGTTCTATCGTCTGGCGCAGATTCAAGAGATCGCGCGCGCTTCTTGATATGGCCTCGACCATCCGTACCTCATGCCCGGAAAAAATGTGTTCCTCGATGACGCCCAGATCGTGCTTCACGTACTCGACCTCGTGCTCGATGGAGCGGTACAGTTTTTTGAGCATGAAAAAGAACATGAAGCCCGCGTGGTCGCCGATGTTGCTTTCGGCGAGGACGGAATTCACTTCGAGCACTTTCGAGAACTTGTGGAGCGGGTCGACGGTGTCGTAGCGGGTCGTGATGATGAAGCGTTTCCCAACGATGAAATCGATCTCCTGTTCGTGGGTTTTGTGTGAGTGATAGAGAGCCGGAAAGTGCATGACGATGTAAGCGTATGCCGGGTGGAATTCGGCGCGCGGCTTCGTTACCGGCAAGAGTAGTTCTTCCGCGACCAATGACTCCAATTGGAATTCCTCGGCTATCGCGCGTATCTCGTCGCGCGACGGCGACTCAAGGTCAACCCAGATGAGGCCGCCATGCTCGTAGCGGGATTGCATGGGGAAAGTATACCATGTGCTCTCGCATATATGGCTCTCCTGTGCGATAATGCCGCGAATGAACGACAACACGCATACCTTCAGACACATTGTCGTGCTTGCCGGGTGCGGCATCTTCTTGGTCCTTGTCGGATTCGGCGCGGGCTTTTTCGTTGAGCAAGAACGCACGACGAGCGGCGCTATCGCGGATGCACAAGAACCGCAGGGCGTCGATTTCTCGCCCGTGTGGAAAGCCTGGCACCTCATCGAACAAGACTACGTTCCGGTGGCTGTCGCCTCATCGACCCCTATAGCGACCTCTTCGCCGGATGTCGCCCAGCAGGAAGTGTGGGGCATGATAACGGGACTTGCTGATTCCTTGAACGATCCTTATACCTACTTCTTGCCTCCGACGGAGAATCAGCAGTTCTCTTCGGACATGAGCGGCACGTTCGACGGCGTCGGCATGGAAGTAGACGTCAAGAATGGCCAGCTTGTCGTCATCTCGCCGCTCAAAGGAACCCCTGCGGACAAGGCTGGCATCAAAGCGGGCGACTTCATTCTTTCGATAGACGGCACTTCGACCGTCGACATGGACGTGACGACCGCCGTACAAGACATTCGCGGCCCCAAGGGCACGCAGGTGACGCTTACGATACAGCGCTCCGGCTGGAGCGCTCCGCGCGACATCAAGGTGACACGCGACACGATAAGCGTACCTGAAGTCGAGGTTACCGCGCGTCCCGATGGCATTTTCGTTATCTCAATTGCGGAATTTACCGCCAACTCGCCGGACCTGTTCCGCACCGCGCTGCGCAAGTTCGTCGAAAGCGGCGACACGAAGCTCGTGCTTGATCTGCGTGGGAACCCGGGCGGTTACCTCGACGCGGCGGTTGATGTGGCAAGCTACTTCCTTCCTGCAAGCGACACGATAGTCACGGAAGACTACGACGGCCACCAAGGGAATATCGTGCACAAATCCTATGGATATGATGTCTTCGACAGTAACTTGAAGATGGTAGTGCTCGTGGACAAGGGCTCGGCCTCGGCCGCAGAGATCCTCGCAGATGCGCTGCGGTACTGGGGTGTGGCGCAGCTCGTGGGCACCAACACCTACGGCAAGGGTTCCGTCCAGGAACTCCTTCCGATAACCTCTGACACGAACCTGAAGATAACGGTCGCGCGCTGGCTCGGCCCCGGCGGCAGCCCGATCCCGACCTCGGGCATCGTTCCCGACGTTGAAGTCAACCTGACCGATGCCGACATCTCGGCCGGGAACGACGCACAAATGAAAAAAGCAGTCCAGCTACTCGGCGGCGATCCGAATGCTGCGACGAGCACGCCCGAGGCCGTGCAGTAGTATGAAAGTCATTCTGCTCAAGGACGTGGGCGGGGTAGGGCAGCGCGGGCAGGTAAAGGACATTGCCGACGGCTACGCGCTCAACTACCTCATTCCCTCCGGCGCAGCCGCGCAGGCGACCCCCGAGAAGGTCGCGGCGCACGAAGCGGCCCAGAAAAAAGAAGGGGAGCTCAAGGAAGCACAGCAGCAAGAGCTCACCGAGAAAGTGAACAGCCTCGAAGGTGGGCGCATCGAGATATCTGCGCGCGCCACGGAAAAAGGCGGGCTCTTTAAGTCACTCGGCGTCGCTGATATCCAAAAATCAATTCAGGTTCAAAAAAATATAGATATCCCCGCATCCGCTATTGGGCTGGAGAAACCCATCAAGGAGTTGGGGGAGCATGTGGTGCAACTAAAAACGCCGGGCGCGCAGGCCCGGCTCACGGTAGTCGTCAAAGAGTCGGACTAAACCACTTCGACGAGGCGTCGGGTGGAAGAGCGGCCATCGAAATCCTTTTTGCGTACGTTGCGGAAGCGCACGACGCCTTCGGCGAGCGCGAAGAGCGTGTGGTCCTTGCCGACGCCGATCCTGCGGCCCGGCAATATTTTGGTACCGCGCTGGCGCACGATGATCTCTCCGATAGCGACTTTCTGCCCGTCGCCGCGCTTGACGCCGAGGTACTTCGGATTCGAATCTCGTAGGTTGCGCGCTGTTCCGCCTGCTTTGGTATGTGCCATAGAGGTATGCTGTACTGGTGAACGGGGTCACTATACAGGCTTTTTTGGCCCACTGCAAGGGCCTTTTGGAGGACGGGGTAGGGCAGTGGGGGCTGGTTTTGCTCGTATTTCTGGTGGGAATAGGGGCATATGGCCTTGGGCGGCTTTCGGCGCTTGAAGAGGTAAAACCGCCCGTCTCGGTAGCCCAGGCTCCGCAGGAGGCGGACATTCCCGCGCTTCCGCCCGGCGGTTTCGTCGTCGCTTCGCGCACGGGTTCCGTGTACTACCTACCATGGTGCTCGGGCGCGCAGAAGATCGCAGCAGGGAATCAGGTGTGGTTCGGGAGCGAAGCGGCCGCGCAAAAGGCCGGCTACGCGCCTTCGAAAACCTGCAAAGGACTCTAGTCGCCGCTATGGCGACCCGCCGTGAAGGCGGGTACAATAGCCCCATGCTGGTCGTCGACGTCGAAGCTTCCGGGGTGGAGCCGTGGAAACACTCCATCGTCTCTCTCGGCGCGCTCGACCTATCGAATCCGAGCAACCGTTTCTACGAGGAATGCCGCGTGTGGGACGGCGCGCACATCATGGACGAGGCGCTGCAGGTCAATGGCTTCACCAAAGAGCAAATAATGGACAAAAAGAAGCAAAGTGAGGCGGATCTCATCCATGCGTTTTTGCATTGGAGCGAAGGGGTGGAGGAGCGCACGCTCGCGGGCCAGAATGTTTCGTTCGACAGAGATTTTCTCCGCCACGCGGCGGAACGAGCCGGTCACACCGACTGGCCGTTTGCCTACCGCACACTCGACACGCACACGATGGCCTACATGCACATGATAGAAAGGGGACTGCAGCCGCCGGTCAAACACCGCCGGAGCGCTCTCGATCTCGACGCCGTTCTCAACTATTGCGGCATCCCCGAAGAACCAACACCCCACAACGCCCTCACCGGCGCACTCTCGCACGCTGAAGTTATTTCGCGCCTCCTATTCCATCGAAAACTTTTGCCTGAGTTCACGCAGTTCGATATTCCCTGGAAGAAGTAAAAAAGAGGTAACTGACAAACGAAACGTTCTGTTGTGCTAAAAGCGACATCAAGTATTGCGCCGTGAAGGGGAGGGGATTTGGAGGCGACCCAGATCACTCAAAAGACCGTGACGTCGTTGAATGCAAAAGCCATCAACACGATGGTCAAGCCGTTCAAGACTATCAATACCAAGACGTTTTGCCAGCGCTGGGGCAGGGGATTTCTCAAGATGTAGATCGTGTAGATAATCGCAACGATCGCCGCGCCGATGAAGTTTCCTCGTATCATCGGCTCATTGTATCACGCCTCTCGTAAAGTCGTAGGGTCCGGAAGTGCTATACTAGGAGATATGAACAAACGACCGCTTTATGTGTACGTAATTGGGGTTGCCGTTGTGTGGGCAGCGATTCTCATTGCCTCATGGTCTGGAATCATCTGGACACCCTTCAGTTCGGTTGTCGCAGTGTGTGCAGGCTTTTCCCTCGGGATGCTCGCGATGTATATCGCGGTTCACATCTACCGGTGGAAATAACTTTTCCGCCGATAACATAAGAAGAGGGGGGGGGTTACTTCTCGGTCATCCTTGCTGCCTGTAGCTATAGGGGAAACTATATTAATAACTTCGCACAATATATCTTTTGCGAAGTATATACTTCGGCAAAGGGGTGCTCATGCCCCTTGAGGAGTGCTTGTAACACGCGATCGGATATTTGATGAAAGCTCGTGGATTCTCCATCGCTACTGTTCCGATGATATTCGCGAGTATTCTCATTACGAGGGCAATTCTGTTCGGTACCTCATGAGAAATAGGATGGGCTTTGTGTATAGTTCCCTACTCAATGAGCTTGACTATACATGGTTTTAGTTTTAAAATACAAGGCAGCTAATAACATAGCGGGGATACAATGAACTTCATGTACGACTACCACGCGATGCTCGGCGCGCTTGCGTTGGTCGTCGGCGTGGCGGGATACGTGCCTTACATCAGGGACACCCTGAAAGGTAGCACGAAGCCTCATCCATTCACCTACGGCATTTGGGCGTTCGTGGGGGCGATCTCATTCGTAGCACAGATCCTGAATAACGCCGGGCCAGGCGCCTGGGTATCGGGAATCCCGGTCCTGTTCGGCATCATCGTCGCGATTCTTTCCGTAAGAAAGGGCGAACCTCCCACCAAGCGCGACTTGAAGTTTCTAGCGGGGGCGCTTGCTGCGATCGTCATTTGGCGGCTCACGGACGACGCGCTGTACGCGGTATTGATCGTAATCGTGATCAACGTGTTTGCCGTTATTCCGACGTTCCGAAAAGCCTACGGGAAACCCGATGAAGAAACCGCCTTATCGTACTCGCTCGGCGCATTGAGGAGTGTCATTTCGATTCCGGCGCTCCTCAGTTTCAACGCAGTGACGCTCCTGCCTCCCATCTGCAACATAGTGTCAAATGTGGCACTCGTCTCAATGTTGCTGATCCGCAGGAAAAGTCTGAGGCGGTAAGGAAACGTCCCTATACGAAATCTCCCGGCAGAGCCGCAACGCTCTGCCGGAATTTCTTTATGTATTACGTGTATTAGTCCTGTAAAACGTGGTGTCTTTTCGAGGCGCCTTTATGTATGGGGTTGCTCGTTGGCTCAAACGCGGAGTGTGACTATGTACATACAGACGGTTGACCTACCGTAATTCTTGGAACACTATGCATACAGGTCACGCATCTTGGCCTGAGGTTATAAAACCACCTCAATAGAGTTCTCCTTCTGACAATGATGCCTCCCTGGGGCCCCGGAACCGTGATGCGACGGTTTTCGGGGCCCAACTCTTTGTATAATCGATACATGTACTGGAAAAGGCTCAACGCTCTCCTGTCCCCTGCCGAAAAGCGGATTTTTGAGAGGTTGGATAGCCCAGAGAAGATACAGGACTATCTGGATCCTCTAGGGGTCAATTTTGAGATGTCTGGAGAGACCTACATGTCTCCCAGGCGGGTTTTAAAGGCCAAAAAGGCCCATTGCTTCGAGGGGGCGCTCCTTGCGGCCGCGATACTGGCTTACCACGGCCAAAAGCCCCTTTTGCTCGATTTTAGGACGATTCCCGCCGAGGACGACCATGTTGTCGCACTATTCTATCGGAATGGCCGCTGGGGCGCGATAAGCAAGACCAATCACTACATGCTGCGGTATCGCGACGCCGTGTACGAGAGCGTCCGCGAGCTCGCGATGTCGTATTTCCATGAGTATTTTTTGAGGACCGGAAAGAAGTCTATGCTCGCGTATTCCGCACCGTTCGATCTTTCCACATACGCTCCCGAGCGCTGGGTCGTTGCCGAAAAAGACCTCGACTGGCTTGCCGAGGCTATCGACAACTCAAAGCACTTCCCTATCGCGCCGAAAAAAAACATGCGGCGTTTGCGAAAAGCGTCAGATGTGGAACAGAAAGCACTCAAAGTCCACGGACAAAAGCCGCCCAAAGGATACAAGGAGAGTTGATCATTGCGTGTCGTCAATGAAATTGGTCGCTGGCAGGTAGTTCAAGGGGTTCAGGTAGCCCGAGACTGGCGGCACCGGCATGGTCGCCTTGGAGCACGGCGCGGTCCCCTTTGTCGCTTGACCCAGTTGGATTATCTGCGTCACTGAGGAAACGTACACGCCGAAGTGCAGGTGAGGTCCCGTCGCGTAACCCGTTTCGCCGCTGAACCCGATAACGTCCCCTGTCGAAACTTGTTGTCCTTGCGTCACGCTTATCTGCGAGAGGTGCGCGTACATCGTATTGAGGCCATTGTTGTGCTCGATCATGACCCACTTGCCGAAGCTGTAGCAGCCTTTGACGAGGTCAGTGTTGCCGGTCGCGAGGATGGTGCCCGAGAGCGCAGCATGCACGGGTGTCCCGATGGGGGCCGCGATGTCGAGGCCGTTGTGTCCGTTGCCGCTGTAAAGAGCTTCGTGCGCGTTGGCAAAGGGCGTGTTGCCGAAATACTGCGTGATGCGGAGGGTGCCGTATATCGGCCACTGCAAAATGCCAGGCGTCGGGGCGAGGATCTGGTTCGGGTTCACCGCCTGGTTGTATTGCGCCTTAAGGTTCGTCAGTTCTTCCTGCAACTCCTGTTGCTGCGCCTTTTTCTGCGCGATGATGGATTGGTAGGTGGCTTCTTGTGATTTGGTTTGGGCCAGGAGCTGGCTCTGTGCGTTTTTTGTTGCCGAGAGCGAGCCTTGCTGTGTAAGAAGGGTCTGCTGTTGCGCCTTGAGTTGCGCGTTTTTCTGCTCTTGTGCGGTCTTCTTGTCGTTCAGCGATTGTTTGTGAGCAGAAAGATTCTGGATGTCGACGCCGACGGCAGCGTTCAGCGTTTCGATGTCGTGCACGTCCTGCCACGCATCCGAAAGACCGTTGGAAGACAACAAGGTTATCGAGAGTGGCTGGACCTCCGCCTCGTCGAGTTCTCGAAGCGCCTGCGCGAGCCCTCGCTGTTCGTCCGCTATCGAACTTTGGTCGCTCGCGATACCGTCGGAGAGCTGTTGTATCTGCAGTTGCGTCGTATTTATCTGCGTTTTCGTCAGGTTGATAGAGGCGGTCGTCTTTTTGATGGAAGTATTGAGCTGCGAGATCGTGTTCTGCAGCGTCTGGCTTTTTTTCGAAGCCGCGTCGAGCTCGGTCTGGTATTGGGCGATTTCGGTATTGAGCTGGTTTATTTGCGCGTTGTTGGAGTCTATTTTGGCCTGGATGTCGGACGGGCTTGCGGGCGTCGTTTGCGCGAATGCGATGCCGGTCGCCGCCGCGAAGAGCGCCGCAGCGAGAACAAAACGCGTGCTTCTCGCGATGCGTCGTTGCGTTCCGGTTTTGTACGTCATGGGCTCCAACGTCATTGTCCGGCGCGGCCCAACGCATCGATCGCAGTTCTGATCCTGCGTAAAGAAACTTCTTTGCCGACGGCCGACATAATAGTAAACGGGTCAGGGCTTTTTTTCTTACCCGATAGGGCATAGCGCAAGGGCCAAAGGACCTCCCCTCTCCCCTCTTTGTCGGCATAGGGCCAAATGGCCGATCTCGCTTTCTCGGCATCCGAGATGTCCGCGTCCGAAATTCCCTGGATGAATCCTGATACGGCTTCCAAATGTTTTGCCGCAACAGCCGCAGAACTTCCTTTTTGCGAAATGTCCGAGGCGACGAGCTCCGGATCGGAGAAGAAAAAATCCAATTCGCCGTCCGCGACCATTGTTCTCAAGTCTTGCCACGTGCTGATGCGCTCACGAACGACGTGGATGAGTTTGTGCGCGACGTTCTCGTTCCACGCGTGGTTGCGTTTTTGCAGTTCCTCTTCGAGGATACGCAAGACTTCTTCGTTGAAATCGTCCGCCCGCAGTCGTAGAAGGTGTTCCCGATTGAACCACTTAAGTTTTTCGATATCGAATATCGCGCCGGCTTTTTGCACGTGTGAAATATCGAACTGCTCGACCATTTCCTGCATCGTGAAAAGTTCTTGCTCGCCTCCCGGATTCCATCCCAGGAGCGCGAGGTAATTGACGATGGCTTCCGGGAGAAATCCTTGTGCGCGATACTCATTCACGGAGACAGCGCCGTGGCGCTTCGAGAGTTTGCTGCGGTCAGGCGCCAGGATGAGCGGGATGTGCGCGTACTGCGGCCGTTCGAATCCGAGAGCTTCAAGGATGAGTATCTGACGGGGTGTGTTGGAGATGTGGTCTTCTCCGCGGATGACGTGCGTAACGCCTGTGTCGTGGTCGTCTATCACCACGGCAAGATGGTACAGAGGGTCGGTCACGGAGCGTGCGATGACGAAATCCTTGAGCTCGTCGGTCTTGAAGGTCACTTCCCCGCGGACAAGATCATTGAAGGTGATGGTCGTGTTGGGATTCTTGAAGCGGACGACTTTCTTGCTCGGATCGTCCGTCGCGGCTTCGGCTTCGTATGCGGCTCCCGCATCGATAAGTGTCTTGACGTATCCTCGGTAGACCGCGGTGCGCTCGGATTGCCTGCGTATGTCCGGCCAGGCGTACGGGATCTTGAGCCACTCGATGCCCTGCACGATGTCATCTTCGAACTCTTTTTTGCTGCGCTCGATGTCGGTGTCCTCGAAACGGAAGTACATCACGCCGCCGTGGTGTGCGGCAAAGAGGTAGTTGAACAGCGCGGTGCGCGCGCTGCCAATGTGGAAATATCCTGTCGGGGACGGCGGGAATCGCGTAACGACCTTGCTCATACGGGTTCGTGTTCCAACGACGAGTCGATGAGGACCGCGGCTATCTTGCGCGCGGCTTGCGGGCGGGCGAAGGCGCGTGCCGCTTCGCTCATCTTCCCACGCAGATCCGCGTCGTCGACAATGCGTTTGATCTCGGCGGCGAGCACGTGCGGCGTGAGATTGCGCTGTTCGATGACGACCGCGGCGCCCGATCGGGCGTAGGAAAATGCATTCTCCGTCTGGTCGTGCGAGACGTCGGTTGGAATGGGAACCATGATTGAAGGCAATCCCCACGAAGCGATCTCAAAAATGGTTCCTGAGCCGGCGCGGGAGACGACGAGCGTCGCAATGCCGGCCGACATGCGCAGCGCGAGTGTATTCAAAAGGCCAAAGGGGGCATACCGAGCCTTGTGCGGTGAGTCTTTGAGAACGACGGCGGCAAGACGCGCGATCTGCTCGAGATTGGCGCTGCCGACCTGGTGGATGACGTTGTACGAGGCGACGAGGTCCGGAAGCGCGTCCAGCACGACCTCGTTGATGGCGACGGCACCTTGCGAACCTCCCATCACGAAGACGGTCGGAATATTCGGTTCGAGTTTTAGGAATTCATAGCCGCCTTCTTTGGTCGGAGTCTCTATCTCCTTGCGTATCGGATGTCCCGTCTGCGCGATGCGGTGGCGTATCTTTTCGGGGAACTTCACGGCGGCTTCCGGGTGTGCGAGCGCTATCCAGCGCGCGAACTTCGCCGACCACAACGAGACGCGGCCCGGCGTTGCATCGGCATCGTATATCGCGACGGGGATCTTCAGAAGCCGCGCGGCATAGAGGGTCGGAAATGCCGCGTAGCCGCCGGTCGAGAAGATAATGTCCGGGTAGATCGAGAAGAGCTGGAAGGTCGCCTGGACGATGCCCCAGCCGGTCGCGAACACCCCCAGAACGTTGAATATGCTGCCGTAGCGGCGCATTTTGCCCGCAGGCGAAGCGTGATACTCGATGTCGTGCTCCACGAGCGCGCGGGGATCAAAGGGAGCCGGTCCGAGGTAGATAAGTTCCGGCTCTATCAAGGTGCGCTCGCGTGAAATGTCCTGCACGGCCTCCGCGACCGCAATAAGCGGGTAAAAATGCCCTCCTGTCCCGCCACCAACCAACACTATCTTCATTCGCCCTATTGTACCTCAATTTCAAAACGCTTTCCCCCGCTTGATGTGAGACTTCTCGGAACGTCCCCCCGCCGCAACATACTTTTCGGGGTCGGGTCGTTTTCTGCTGAAAACGCCCTGCCTCTCGCGCCAAGCGCTCCGAGACACCCCGAAAAGTATGTTGCGGCGGGATATGCGTCGACTCTCTACAGTTCAGGTCCGCCGCGGCGCTGGTGCCTCGAGATGTTGAGCAAGATACCCGCAGAAGCGAGCGAGGTCAGCATGGCGCTGCCGCCCTGGGAAACGAACGTGAGCGGGATCCCCGTAAGCGGCGCAACCCCGAGCATCGAGGCGATGTTGAAAAACGCTTCAAAGGTGAGGTATGTCGAAATGCCTATGCCGAGCAGCATGCCGAACATGTCCGGCGCGCGGGCAGCCACGTAAAATCCGCGCAACCCGAACAGAAGGAACAGAACGATAAGCCCGATGGAGCCCACGAAACCGAGCTCCTCCCCCGCGACGGCGAATATCGAGTCCCCCATCGGCTCCGGCAAATACGTGAATTTCTGTATCCCTTGCCCCCAGCCGCGACCGAGAAGTTCGCCGGAACCAATCGCTATCAAGGATTGTTTTATCTGGTATCCCTGCGACGTCTGATCGGCGGAGGGGTTGATGAACGTCTCCACCCGCGCGCGGATGTAGGGTGTCGTCGCCACGAGAATGCCGAGGACGAGAACGGCGGACGCTCCCACGATGAAAAGGTGCGACAAGCGCGCGCCTGCGACCCAGAAAACGGCAAAGACCGCCACGCACAAGATACCAAGTGTTCCAATGTCGGGTTGTAGGATGAGAATAGCCGCAGGAATAAGGATGATCCCCGCAAAACCGCCGAGGCCCCACGTCCACGTGCTCACTCTCGCCCGCATCGCGGTGAAGTAGGCGGCCGCGAACATGATGGAACCGACCTTCATCGCTTCGGAAGGTTGGAAAGAAACATGCGCGACGACGATCCAGCGTCGGCCGCCCAAGAGCGTCGCACCGATGTGCGGGACGAAAACGAGCGTGGTCAATAGTATAGAAAGCACATAGAGGTATGGAGCGAAACGGCGCCAGATGCGGTAATCAATGATCGTGCACCCGACGAGCGCGACGAGCCCCGCGCCGACGCCAAGCACGAGATGGTTGAAGACGACGGACGGAATGTTGGTCGCACCGCGCGCGAGAAGTCCGAACGCCGCAGAAGCGAATATCATGCAGCCTCCGAACAAAAGTACCGCAAGGAGAAGTGCGAGCGGCGTGTCGATACGCAGTGATCTTTTCACGGTTATTTTGTCGCGAGGAGCGCAATAAGAACCCCGGCGAACGCGAGCGCTATCGAAAGCACCCAGTAGCGCATGACGACCTTGTGGCCGGGCCAGCCGATGGCTTCAAAATGGTGGTGGAGTGGCGCGATACGCAACAATTTTCTGCCGAAAAGCCGTTTCCAGAGCATTTGTAGCACGTCGGAGAGGACCGTCACGACGAGAAGAGCTCCGACGACGGGCAAAACGGCAATACCGACGCCGCCGCCGAGCTGGTCGGTCATGAAGGCGACCGTCCCGAGCGAGAGCGTGAGCGCCATTGTCCCGGTGTCGCTCATGTAAAAGCGGGCAGGCGGGATGTTGAACCACAGAAAGGCCAAGAGCCCGCCGACAATGGCGGCACAAAAGGCGGCGAGGTTTACCTGTCCGTACGAAAAGGCGATGAGCGTGTAGGCCCCGAATATCGAGGCAAATACTCCGCCGGAAAGACCGTCGATGCCGTCGATGACGCCGGAGGCGTAGAGGCACAGCGATATGAAGATGAAGAGCGGCACGATCCCCCAGTCGAGTTGGAGTGGGGTGGAAAACGGGATGTTGATCGTCGAAACGCCGAGCTTTGACCAGAACCACCAACCAATAAGAAATGAGAGCAAGAAGACGATGAGAAGCCGGTACCGCAGCTGCATCCCCTTCCCTCCAGGACGAATGACAAGGAGGTCATCCACAAGGCCTACTCCCGCACCCACGATGAGCGTTGCGAACGGTATCCAAGTCTCGCCACGGCTCAAGAAGTTGAGGCTCGACAATCCCTCGGTCGGTATCAATATAGCGAGCGCGACTAGGATGAGAGCGCTCAGAACAACGCTCGCCCACACGACGATGCCGCCCATGCGCGGCGCTCGCGTCTCGTTGCCGTTGTGCAGTCTGTTGAACTCTTCCGCGAGCGTCCCGTAGAGCGTGTGCTTGCCGGGAGTCTTTTTCCACGCGCGGTAGCGGTAGAGGTATCCGGTGACGATGGGCGTTATGGCAAGTCCTATCAAAAAAGAAAGGGTCGCGGGCACAAGCACCCGAACAAGGTCGGAAAACATAGCCCTATTGTACGGCCTTGCGGGCAGCGCGCAAAACCGATCCTAGGCATCGGGTAAAGGCCGTTACTTTGTCGAACTCCGTACTCATCTCAAATAGAACGTATATCACCACTGCGAAAAATACCTTGAGCAACTCGAATGTGTCACGCGCGAGGTTCGCCTAAGTAACAGCCTTTACCCGAAACGTCTTACTTCCCTCCCGCGATGGCTGCTTGCGCCGCGGGAACGAGTTGCTCCATGTCGCTGAAACGACCGTCTTCCGTCGAGCCGAGAACGACCGCGACGACCGGGTGACCGTCGCCCGCGTCGAAAACGACCGCGAGGTTGCCGCCAGCGAGATCGGTGTAGCCGGTCTTCCCCATCAAGATGCCCGGGATGGCATCGAGCGCCGCGTCGGTATTCACCGCCGTGATGCTTTTGCCGTCTATCGTGGAACGGGTCACGCTCGTGTGAGTGGTCGCCGAGAACGTCGAGAGGGATGTCGTCGCTGCATAAGCCATGAGGGTCGCGACATCGCGCGCCGAGCCGTATGCACCTGATTGCGTCGTCGAGAGATCGAGGCCGGAAACGTTCAGGAAGTAAGTGTTGGTGAGCCCGAGCGCGTGGGCGAGGTCGTTCATTCGCCAAAGAGTCGGATCGCTTGCCGAAGCATCAGAATACCTTGCGAGGATCGCTGGATCGGCCGCCTGTGCGAGCAGCTCCGCACCCTCGTTGGAAGATTCGACCAAGGTCACATCGATGAGATCCTGTACGCGCCACTTAGTTCCCGCGGCGATCTGTATCGGCGCGCCGTCCGGAGTCTTATGCGCGGGGATGGTGATGACGTCACCGGGTGGGAGCACTTGTGCAACGGAGAGCATGAGAGCGACCTTGGTGAGCGAAGCAAGCGGAAGCTGCGCGTTCTCGTTCTGTTTGTAGAGAACCTTTCCCGTATCGAGATCCAAGACGTAGGCACTTTTGGCTATCAAGGAAACCGACGAGAACGGATCAGGAGTGGAAGCCGCCGCGGCGGGCTCGCCTTTTTCAAGAGGGGTATACCACGCGCCTGCGAGCGCGTATGCGCCGAAAAATCCTACGGCGGCGAGAACGAGCAGCATGAGCGCTGTAGAAGTGGCGCGCAGCATGCGGCTCTCAATCGTTGTGGGAGTCTGCGGGTTCTGTTCCATGGCCGAATGGCTCGCTCGCCTGCTGAGATCTCTCGAACGCCGCCAATTCGTCGCGAATAGTAGCATATTCCGGAAGTTCTTGCGCGGAACGGACCCCGAGATGTGCAAGAAGTTCGACCGTCGGGCGGTAGAGATACTCGCGAGCGTCTTCCGGATTGCCGGTGCGTTCGACGAGCCCGCGCGAAAGGAGCGTGCGTATCGTCGTGCTCGAATTCACGCCGCGCACGTAGTCTATTTGCGCGCGCGTCGAAGCACCTCGGTAGAGTACGATGGAAAGAACTTCGAGGCCCGCGTCCCCTATTTCCTCGCCGAGCTCTTTTTGGAACGCTTTTTCAAGGGCGCCCTGCGTTTTCGGCGCGACCGCAAGAGACAATTCCGTCTCGCTTTTGACGAGCGTTACACCGCGTTCCGAAAGCGCCACGTCGAGCTCTTCGACGGCGCGGGAAAGCTCGTCTTGCTTGCATTCCAAGAGCTGCAGCAACTTTTTGCGCGATACCGGACCTCCTTCCGCGAAAAGGAATGCCTCGAGTCTTGTCGCGATGTCTGATGTCATACTCCGTATTTCGGCGTTCCCGCGGCACCCTCAAGTTCGATGGTGATGTCGCTGAAAAGTTTGTCCTGCGTAACGCTCGCGCTCCCAGAACGCACGAGCTCCAGCATCGCGAGAAAATGCACGATGCGCGATTCCCTGTCGGCTCCTTTGGTGAGGTCGCTGAAGCGGGCTTTGAACGCGCGCGTGAGGCGATCTTTGAGCGACACGATGACGTCCTCGAGCGCGAGGACCGGTGCTATGGCGGCTTGGATCACCGTTTCCGGCTTCGGGAGCGTGTTCAAGAGGCGCTGCATCGCGGAGCGGATGGTCGATCCGTTGGCTTCAGCGGGAGAGAACACGACGGGCCGCGCGGGAGTGTGTTTCGGAAAGAATAGCGGTGCCCTCCCCCATTCCTTGCGCAAGAGCTTCGCCGCCTTGCGGAAGAGCGCGTACATCTTGAGCCGGCGTTCGAGTTCTTCGACGCTTTCTCGCTCTTCTTCGGAAAGTTCAAGGGTCGGCAGGAGCGCGCGGGATTTGATGAGGAGCAAGGTGGACGCGACGAGGATGAATTGCGCCGTCTCTCCGAGCGGCATTTCCGGCAGCTTCTCGATGTACGCGAGATACGCGTCGCACACTTGCGAGAGCGACACGTCGGAAACGGGCATCTTCCGCTCCTCGATAAGGTCGAGGAGGGTCTCCAACGGGCCTTGGAAGGAGCCTGTCGCCAGCTCAAAACGTTCGCTCATGACTTTTTCTTTTTTATTTCGATACCGAGTTCTGCGAGTTGCTCCGGGGTCAGTGGTTTCGGCGCCTTCATCACGGCGGTCTGTCCACCGCGCGTCATCGGGAATGCCTGGACCTCGCGCAGGTAGGATTCGCCCGTGAGGTTCATGAGATTTCGCTCGATACCGAGCGCGATGCCGCCGTGCGGCGGAGCGCCGTACTTGAACGCTTCGAGCATGTGTCCGACGCGCTCCCCTGTTTCCTCTGGCGTGTATCCCATGATCTCGTACGTCGCTTTCAAAAGCTCCGGCTTATGGGTGCGAATGGAACCGCCGCCGGTTTCGAACCCGTTGCACACCAGGTCGTATTGGGTTGTGAGGATCTCTCCGACATTCTTCTTCTTCAACAGCCATTCGACATGCTCCGGTATCGGCATCGAAAAAGGATTATGCGTGAAGGTCCACGTACCGTCATCGTTTTTTTCGAAGAACGGGAATTTGTAGACCCACGCGTAGGCCAATACTCCCTGCGATCTCTCCTCCTCGGTCCGAAGATCGAATTTGTCGGCGCCGAATTTGGCAAGGGCCTCTTTGTGCGTAAACCGAGGGAATGGTTTTTTCTTGATCACAAAACCGAGGGCTTCCACGGTCTCGATCATCATCTCTTCGACCGTGTGCATGACGTCTTCCTGCTCGACGAATGACATTTCGATGTCGACTTGGGAGTGTTCGAAGCCGCGGTCGGCGCGGAGGTCCTCATCGCGTACCGCGCGAGCGATCTGGAAGTACCGCTCGAACCCAGCGACCATCAAGAGTTGTTTATATTGCTGTGGTGACTGCGGCAACGCATAAAAATTCCCGGGATGCCTGCGGGACGGCACGACGAAATCACGCGAGCCTTCCGGCGTCGATTCGGTCAGAAGGGGGGTTTCGATCTCGATGAAATTATGTGCAACAAGATATTTGCGGCACAGGCGCACGAATTCGCTGCGCAATTTCATGTTGCGCTGCATTCGCGGGCTGCGTAGATCGAGATACCGGTATTGCAAACGCGTTTCCTCGCCAACCTGCGCCGTGTCGGTCGAGATATCGAACGGCGGAGTTTCCGATTCGCTCAGTATCTCTATCTCGGTGATCTTGAGCTCAATATCGCCATTGTGCTTCCCCTTTTGAATATTTTTCTCCGGCCGCGCGTTCACTTCGCCGCGTATGGAAACCGCGTACTCAACGCGAGTGGTCTTGGCAGTTTCTATCGCGGCGCTTGAGGGCAAAACGACCCCCTGCACGCCTCCGCTCATGTCCCGTATGTCGAAAAATACCATCTTGCCTTGATCGCGGCGCACGCTTATCCAGCCGCAAATGGTCACGGTTTTCCCGATGTGTTTTTTGAGGTCGCCGATGAGTACGCGTTCCATATTACAGTGCGACTCCGACTTTCTGCCGGACGTCGGCCATTTTTGCTGACGCGAGAGAACGCGCTTTGTCACTCGCCTCTTTCAGTATTTTGTCGACCTCTGCATCTGAAATGTTCGCACGGCGTTCGCGCATCGGCGCGATGACCTTCTCGATGTCTTCGATGAGCGCCTCCTTACTTGCCTTGTAGTTGCCCTTGTTCGCTTTATAGACGGGGCCCAGTTCGCCCTCGCTCTTGAACAAGCGGTGGATGTTGTAGACGTTCTCGGGGCTTTCGCCGCCCGAATCGGTCACGATGGACATGACCGCTTTCGTTATCTCTTCGCGCGAACCAAAGAGCGGGATGGTATTCCCGTAGCTTTTGCTCATCTTTTTGCCGTCGGTACCGGGCACGATGGCGACCGACTTCAGAATCATTTCTTTGGGCTCTTTGAAGGCTTGCCCGAACGCATTGTTGAATTTTGTCGCGATCTCGCGCGCGTATTCGATGTGCTGCTTCTGGTCCTGCCCGACAGGCACGACGTCGCTGTCGTAGAGCAGAATGTCGCACGCCATGAGGACCGGGTAGTCGAATAGACCGACGTTGGTCTCAAGCCCGCGAGCCTCTTTGTCTTTGTACGCGTGTGCGAGTTCGAGGAACGACATCGTAACGAGGCAATTGAATATCCAGGTGAGCTCGGTGTGCTCGGGCACTTGGGATTGCTGGAACATCGTCGCCTTTTTCGGATCGATGCCGACGGCGACGTAGTCGCGAACGACATCGCGGATATTTTTGCGAAGTTCCGTGGGGTTCTTCAGCGTCGTCAACGCGTGGTAATCCGCGACCATGAGGAAGCTTTCGTATTTCTCGTACGCCTCGGCGAAGGGTTTCAGTACCCCGAAATAGTTGCCGATGTGCAGTGCGCCGGATGGTTGGAGGCCGGTAAAAAGTCTCTGCATGAGCACTCACTATACCGCATGAAGCTCAATAATAAAGCGCGAACCCTTGTCTTTTCCGTCAGACTCTGCCCATATCTTTCCGCCCATGCCTTCGATAAAGGTCTTCGCGAGGTAGAGCCCGAGACCCGTTCCGAGCAGGTTCATCTTCTGCGCGTCGGCACGCGAGAATTTCTGGAAGAGGTGCGGCAAAGTTTCCGGCGGAATGCCGACCCCGGTGTCGGCTATGGTGATGCGCGCCATGCCGTTGCGCTTCTCGATCTCCACCGTGATGTCGCCCGTTTTCGTATATTTGAGGGAATTATCCACGATATTGCCAACGACTTCGCGCAGCTTCGATTCGTCGGCGCGTGCGAGTAGGTTCGGAAAGTCCACTTTGACATCCAACGAGAGGCCCTTTTGCTCCGCATGCGCCCTGAATCCTTCGGCGATGCTTCGAATGGTCTTGCCGACGTCGACGTCGGCAATGGCGTAGGCTATCTGCCCGAGCTCAAGCTTCGATTTGTTGAGGAACTGGGATATGAGCGAGAGCACGGTGTCCCCATTCACCAGTATTTTCTCCGCGGCGTCTTTGGTCTGCGCGCCCGCCTCTCCCGTCGTCCCGTCGACGATGAGCGAAGCGTACCCGCGCATCGCCGTGATGGGGTTGCGTATCTCGTGCGAGGCGAATGTCATGAATTCCGATTTTTCTTCAGAAAGTCTTTCTATCTCTTCCCTTTGCTCGACTTCTTTTGTAACACTTTTGATCAAAAGAGCTCCGACGATGGCTACTGTAATCAGCAACGCTCCGTTGATTACGAGGTCGGAAAGGACGTTCGTGAGGATTAAGCGAATGAAGAGGAAGAGGAGGAGGGTGTACACAAGAAGTTCCGCAAGGATAGCTCTCGGATTGAACAGCCGGAATCGAAAAATTGAATACGTGATAACTACGGCGAACGCGAAAGTGAAAACCGGACCGCTCCAGATGTATTGGAAGTCATGGAAAAACGGTGAAGGAAGCAATAGGTTGTAATACATGCCGAATAACCCCGCGACCACGACGGTAGACGCGATAATCAACAATTGCACGCGTTCTACTCCGCTTGCCTGCGGGATCTTCAATAGGAGCCGCGCTTGCCCAAACAGGAAGAAAAAAAGGAATGATGCAGCAAAAAGCCAATACGCGAAAGGCTCCAAAACGACTTCCTTCCCCCAGCTATGGAACACGACATTTTCCGTGAGAACACCAGGGAACAAAATATAAATACTCACAGCGCTCACAAAGGTTGTCGTGATCAATGTGTGGAGACGATGTACCGGTGTGGGCTTCGGGAACAGAAATGAAAATCTGTAAAAGAAAAAGGCCAGCAATAACGCTGCAATATAAGAAAGCTTTAGCAGATACAGGGCGATCGGGACCGAATCTACCTGTCTAAAAAGCAAAATGATAAGGGCCCAAAACGTGATGAAAACAACGAAAAGAGCGAACAGTTTGTTGACGGGCTTATCGCGGTCCCGTTGATACACGAACCAAATCAGCCCCGTGTTCGTTATAGCGGTTACCGCAAGCAATATATCCGGTATCTGAAACAGCATGTTCCTAGAATAAAAAGATGCCCTCGCGCGTCGCTATAAAGTATAGCATCGCGCGAGGGCCGTGGGTCCTGACGGACCGGAAGATCAGAGTCGAACGAGCATTGCGCCGTACTGGGCGCCCGCTCCCACGGTGCAGAAGACGCACAGGTCCTCTTGCGAGATCCTGTTGTGAAAGCGATCCTCGTCGATCAGGACGAGAGTGGCAGCGGCCGCGATGTTGCCATAGTGGTCGACGTGCATAGCGACTTTTTCGATGGGGATCCCCTGGCTCTCGACGAACTTGGTCAGCACTTTCCCGTTGACCTGATGGAAGTAAAAACGCTTCACTTCCTTCTTCAGGTTGACCCGAGTTCGCTCCTGCAACCCTTCGAGCGCCTTCTTGGCGTACACGCCGAAAGAGGCAACGACTCCCCGACCGTCGATGATGTACAGCGGCTCGGATCGATTGCCGCGGGACTCGTAGTACATCAACTTATTTGTCGGATCAACGCCGTGGTAGCTCGCGAGGATCTCGGAGCCGGAGAGGATCTTTTCCGACCGTCGCAAAACGGCCGCACCCGCTCCGTCGCCGAAGATGTACATCGAAGCCCACACGTCGTTTGCCACGTAGCTCGCCCAGTCGTTGTAGTACCGGGACGGGCCGTTCGATGCGACGACCAACATGTTGTCCATGCCGTTGCCGGCAAGCATTTTGGACGCACCGATCATTGCGTGCACCGCGCCGCCGCAACCAGCATCCATTTCGTATGGGATCGCCGTGTCATGGAGACCGAGGCGCTTATGCAGGTCGAACGCGCTGTTGGAAAAGTGGTGCCGAGCGTCCCCCTTTTGGGTACACGACACGTACCATATTCCATCAACCTCGTTCGGTTTCATGCCGGCACTTGCAATCGCCTTCCGTGCGGCATCTTCGGCCATGTCGAGTTCGTCGGCGCCGCTGACCGGATGGCCTTCGGAATCGAGCCGCGTCATGAAGCGACGCTCCTTGATGCCGAGTTTCTCGAGCGCCCAATCGGCACCTTTGCCGTCCTTTCGGATGAGACCAGCAAGCTCTTGATTGGTTATCACAGTGTCCGGCATATGACTGCCGATTCCTACGATACCTATAGTAGGAATCGTGGCAGCCATGAGAAGCCTCCTGTTTCTGCCTATCTGCGAGCATTTCTGCTCCTGAGTGTCAGGGTATCACGGGGACACAATAAACACAACTGTCAACAAGCTGTGGATAAACCTCTCTGGCGCAAGTCGAGGCTTCAGCCTCCCACGTACGCAAGCGCGAAGTAGGCAAGGATGAACCAGAAAAAGCTGTAGGAATTGCCGAATACGAACTGCATGTGCGGACCGAACTGCCACAGGGAGGAAAGCACGGGCGTTTGGATCCAGACCACTACGAGTACGGCCGTCGCGGCCGCGCCGGCGATCGCGGCGTTCAAAAGCGAGCTGTAACGGTCGTAAGCGAAGAACATCTGATGAAAGCAGACGAACAGTATCGCCTCGATGACCAGAAAGATGACGAGTTGGCCGATCTCGCCCTTGAACGAAGCCGTGAGCGAGCCGACCAGTATCGTCTTCGGGACTATCTGGAAGAGGTAGAGAGTTATGGGGAGTGACAACGCGAGCGCCGTCGCGCGCGTGGGGCCTGAACGGAGCGAATCGGCGGAAACGATGAGAAAGAAGATGCCGATGACGAGCACGTCCAATGGAACGCTCGAGATCGCGGAAGTCGCGCCCTGGAAATCCATTCCGGAATTATATCCTAATGACAAGCGCAAAGCGGACACCTCTGTTCATTTCCGGAGCAGAGCTACAACCCCTCCTTCCGCAATTTTTCCACCGCCTCGCGAGCGCTTTTCGACAATTTCTTCGGAAATTCGATCTGCACGTTGACCAATAGATCGCCGCGGCTGCTCCTCCCTGTCGGGACGCCCTTGCCGCGCACACGGAGCATCTCGCCGTGAACGATACCGGGTGGGACCGTGAGGCGCTCCTCTCCGTCGAGCGACTGGACCGCATAAGAACCTCCGAGGAGCGCGTCGGTGAGCTTTATCGAAAGTGTCGTCACAAGATTGCTGCCCTCGCGCGCGAACTTCGGGTCGGGTCGCACGTGCAATTTCACATAGAGATCCCCCGCGTTCCCGACGGAAGTGGCTTCTCCCCTTCCGGGCATCCGTATCATTTCCCCATCCTCGACGCCGGCCGGCACGATGACCCGTATCTCTTCTTCTCGCTTCAACACGCCGGCGCCATGGCATGTCTCGCAGAGGATCTCCGGCACTTCGCCTTTCCCGTGGCAGTGCGGGCATACGCGCTCCTGCGTGAATGAGCCGAAGAAGGAATTGCGCGTTTCCCTGATGGAACCTTTGCCGTTGCAGGTCGTGCACGTCACCGTTTTCGAGCCTGGTTTCCCGCCGGTGCCGTTGCAGGTCTGGCAGAGTCCGAGTTTCGAAATGAGAACACGCCGTTCGACGCCGAAGATCGCCTCGCGGAACGTGAGCTCGATGTCTATCGAGATGTCGCGCCCGCGCCCGGTGCGCACCCCCCCTTGCCCGAAAAATTCCGAGAATATGTCGCCGAGGTCGAACTCGAAGGCTTGTCCGTTGCCCCCGAAACCCTGAAAATTGGAGAAATCGTACCCGCCGAAACCCTGTCCTCCCGCCCCGGCAAAGGTCCTGCCGTGGGCATCGTACTCCGCACGCTTCTTTTTGTCGGAAAGCACCGCGTAGGCCTCGCTCACTTCCTTGAACTTCGCCTCGTCGCCGCCTTTTTTGTCGGGGTGATACTTTTGTGCAAGTTTTCGGAACGCTTTTTTGATATCATCCTCGCTCGCGTTCTTCTGCACGCCCAAAATGTCGTAGTAGTTTTTCATGCCGAGTCACTATACTACTCGGAAATGTCCCGCAACGCAAAACTCTCGGCGCGCTACTGCTTCGGAGGCTCTTCCGGCGGTTTTTGCTCGCTCTGTGGAGGCTGCTGTTGCTGGTTCATCGCCTGCCCTATCGCGCTCATCGCGCTCGAAAGAGCGTCGCTCGCGGATTTGATGGCGGACGAATCGGTGCCGTTGCGTGCAGCTTTGACCGCATCTATCTTCTCTTGCACGTTCTTTTTGATATCCTCGCTTACCTTGTCGCCATGCTCGCGGAGCGCCTTTTCAGCGGCGTAGACGAGATTGTCGGCGCTGTTCTGGGCTTCGATGAGCTCCTTTTTTTGCTTGTCGGCATCGGCGTTCTTCTCGGCATCTTGTCGCATTTTCTCTATGTCGGCTTCAGAAAGTCCTGAACTTCCCTCTATCCGGATCGATTGCTCTTTGCCGCTCGTTTTGTCCTTTGCTTTGACGGTCAAAATGCCGTTGGCGTCGATGTCGAACGTGACTTCGACCTGCGGCATGCCGCGCGGCGCAGGCGGAATGCCGTCGAGATTGAAGCGTCCCAGCGACTTGTTGTCGGCCGCGAGCGGGCGCTCGCCCTGCACGACATGTATCTCGACGGACGGCTGGTTGTCGGAAGCCGTCGAGAAGACCTGCGAACGAGAGGTCGGAATGGTCGTGTTGCGGTCGATAAGCTTCGTCGCGACCCCGCCCAACGTTTCGATGCCGAGAGAAAGCGGGATGACGTCGAGAAGGAGTACGTCTTTGACGTCGCCTTGCAGGATGCCGCCCTGGATGGCCGCGCCTATCGCGACCACCTCGTCCGGATTGACGCTCATGTTCGGCTTTTTGCCGAAGTAATCCTGCACGGCTTTTTGGAGCGCGGGCATACGCGTTTGACCACCGACGAGGATGATTTCGTTGAGGTCACCGATCTTGAAAGGTGACGCTTCCATCGCGCGCTTCGTTATCGTCATCGCGCGGTCAACGAATTCTCGCGAAAGTTCTTCGAGTTTCGCGCGAGAAAGCTTGATGAGAAGGTGTTGCGGTCCGGCCGCGGTCGAGGTGATGAACGGGATGTTCACTTCCGTGTCGAGCGCGCTCGAGAGTTCTATTTTCGCCTTCTCCGCGGCTTCGTCCAGACGCTGGCGCGCGAGCGGATCATTGCGCACATCGATGCCGCTTTCCTTTCTGAACTCATCCGCGAGCCAGTCCATTATCTTCTGGTCGATGTCCTTGCCTCCCAGGTGTGCATCGCCGTCGGTCGAACGCACCTCGATGACATCGTCGCCGACCTCAAGCACGGAAATATCAAAGGTGCCGCCGCCGAAGTCGAACACGACGATCTTTTCGTTCTTTTTCTTGTTGAAACCGTATGCGAGCGCAGCCGCGGTCGGCTCGTTGATGATGCGCTTCACGTCCAATCCGGCGATCTTGCCCGCGTCGCGGGTCGCGGCGCGCTGTGCGTCGTTGAAGTACGCCGGCACCGTGATGACGGCCTCCGTTATCGTTTCTCCGAGCCGCGCTTCCGCATCCTGCTTCAGTTTTTGCAGTATCATCGCGGAGATCTCTTCCGGCCGGTACCATTTGTCCCCCATTTTTACCTCGATGCCGCCGTTGCCCGATTTGCGCACCTCAAAAGGCACGGATTTTATGTCTTTTTGCACGCCCGGCTCGTCGAACGTGTGGCCGATGAAGCGCTTGATCTGATACACGGTATTCTGCGGATTGGTGACGGCCTGCCTGCGCGCAAGCTGGCCCACCAATCGCTCCCCCGTCTTCGAAGTAGCGACGATGGAGGGCGTCGTGCGTGCGCCTTCCGCGTTCTCGATAATGTGCGGTTCTCCGCCGCTCACGTATGCGACAGCCGAATTCGTAGTACCCAAGTCGATGCCGATGATTTTTGCCATAGAAAAACGGTATACACTTCTTCGGCGTGCTTGTCAACGCGAGGCTGAACCTCGCACTTACCTTTTTAGGATGACTTGCGCGGGACGGATGATACGATCACCCATCCTGTAGCCGTATCGTAAGATCCTTACAATTGTTCCTGGTTCGCCCGGCATATCATCAGTTTCTTGCACGGCTTCGTGGAGCGCGTGATCGAATTTTTCGCCGACTTTGCCGAATCGCTTCACGCCCTGACGTAAAAGTGCGTCCAGAAGTTGATTTTGTATCTGGCTGACCCCGCTTCGCCACTCCGGTGCGACCGTTTCCCACGAAGGAGAGCCCGCGGCAAGGTCGAATCCGTCGAGCGCGGGAATGAGGTCTTCGATGAACGACTCCACGGCGCGCTCTCCTTGCCGCTTTGCCTGTCGCAGCGTCTCTTGCCGAGAATTTACCATGTCGGCTTTGGCTCTTTGCCAGCCGTCGAGATATTCCTGCCGTTCTTTCTTGACCTTCTCAAGCTCGTCTTTGAGCTTCTGGAGTTTTGCTTTTGCAGCGCCAACGCTCCCGAGTTCATCCTCGGGCTCGAAATCGAGGTCTTCACGCTCGTCACCTTTTTTCATGATGGGAGTATAGCAAAACGGAGCCGCAAAAGTTAAGCCTCGGAGTCAGGTTGGAACTGCTCCGAGGCCGGACGACCGCATAACCTGGTTCGCTGGGAAAGTGGGTTGGGCGAACCGCGGTGTCCTAACGACAAAGATCTAGCGCTTCGACCATTGCGGAGCACGTCGAGCGCCCTTGAGGCCGAACTTCTTGCGTTCTTTGGCGCGCGGGTCGCGCTTGAGGAAACCGCGGACCTTGAGATCTTTGCGCTGTTCCGGGACGATAGCGACGATGGCGCGGGAGAGGCCGTGGCGCACGGCATCCGCCTGCGCTTTGTGTCCGCCGCCCTTCACTTGCACCGAAACCTCATAGGCGACGCCGAGAGTTTGCATCGGCGCAAACGCCGTCTTTACCATACCTTCGAGCGGGAAATATTCGTCAGCTGGTTTTCCGTTGACCGTCATCGACGCCGATTTTGCGGGAGAGATGCGCACGCGGGCCGAGGCCGTCTTGCGGCGTCCTATCGCTTCGGTGTAGTCGTTTTTTGCCATACAAATTTTATTCGGTGACGATAAGGTTTTTCATGCGCGAAGTTTTCATGGTGTTGCGCGGAAGCATGCGAGAGACCGCACGACGGATGGCCTCGCCGTTCCCTTTGCGCGACGCAAGGTGCGAAAGCGTCTCATACTTGATGCCGCCCGGATAACCGGAATAGGTCGTGTAGGTCTTTTGCAGGCGCTTCTTTTCGGTGACGTGGAGCTTCGAGGCGTTGACGACCTGCACCTTGACCTTGGAATCGATGTGCGGCACGTAGTCGGCGCGGGTCTTCCCCATGAGCGCCTTCGCCGCAGCGGAGGCAACGCGACCGAGCGTCTTCCCTCCCGCGTCTATCGTATATGTCTTTTCATCTGCCATATTATTGTATGAATTCGATGCGAGCCTGTTCGCCGACGCGCTTGCCGATGCGTCCGAGCCGGACGATCCGGGTATAGCCGCCCGAGCGCTTCGCGTACCGCGGCGCAAGCGTTTCCTTGAGCTTTCTCGCCGCCTCAGGAGAGCCGATGCGCGAAATGACGTTCTTCTGCGCCGCGACGGTTCCCTTCTTGCTTTCGCTCACCAGTTTCTCAACGAACGGACGAAGTTCTTTCGCTTTGGCAACGGTCGTTGTTATCCCTTCCCGCAAAACCAACGAGCGTGCAAGCGAACGAAGCAAGGCGGTATACTGCCGCTTCGTCCGATGAAGTGTTCGCTTGGCGCTGTGGTGTCGCATATCGGTTATTGAGCTCGCAGGGTGAGACCGAGGTTGGAAAGGGCGCGCTTGATGTCCTGCAAACCTTTCTGACCCAAGCCTTCGATGGCGAGCAGGTCGTCCTCGCGCTTGCGTACGAGTCCGCCGACGGTGCGGATGGAGGCGTTGTCCAGCGCGGCTTCGACGCGTTGCGGAAGCTGCAGTTCGGTGATGCGTGTTTTCAGGATCTCCGCATCCATCTGAACCCCGCGCTCTTCGCGTGTCGCGGCGTGACCGGATTCGGAAAGAGCTGCCATTTCGGGAACTTCCTCTTCCTTGAAGCCGACGACGGCCTTGAGCTGGTGGATCATCGTTTCGATGGAACTCTCGAGCGCTTCGCGCGGGGTGAGCGTGCCGTCGGTCTCGATGAGCATGCGGAGGCGGTTGAAGTCGGTACGGTCGCCGACGCGCATGTTCTCCACTTCATAGTTGACGCGGCGGATGGGCGAGAAAATGGCATCGAGCGCAATAGAGCCGATGTCCACACGCTCTTTTTGATGCGCTTCTTTCGGCACGTACCCAAGCCCGCGCTCGGCGGTAAGTTCCATTTCGAGCGTCGTCTTGCCGGAAATATCGGCGATGTGTTGCTCGGGGTTGAGGATCTCCACCTGGCCCGGCAATTTCAAATCGGCGGCGGTCACCTCTTTCGGGCCCTTCACGCTCAAGGAAACGGTCTGCGGCTCGTCGGTCAAAAGGCGGAAACGGATCTTGCGAATGTTGAGGAGTATCGTGACGACATCCTCTTTCACGCCTTCGATGGTCGAGAATTCGTGCGCGACGCCGGGGATCTTGACGTGCGTCACCGCCGCGCCGCGAAGCGAAGAGAGTATGATGCGGCGAAGCGAGTTGCCGAGCGTGTAGCCATAACCCGGGTAGAGCCCGTCTATCTCGTAGGTGCCGCTTCGCTCCGACTCGGAGACGACACGGGGTTTGCTCGGAAGCGCGATGAAGTAATCGGACATGAAGATTGGAAAATTACAACACTAATAAAAAATGCCTCAAATGGAAATAAAACGCCCGCCAGTATACCACTATCTGCTGTAGAACTCAAATACGGTCGGATAATCAAGTCCCGCCTCGATCTGGCTGTACTGCGGCTCGCCCGAAACTTCGACGGAAAGGAGGTTCGGGTCGACGGAAAGCCACTGCGGAGGGACTTTCTTGTCCTCCTTCTCGGCAAGACCCGCATACAGAGGACTCGTACGGACGCTCTCTCGGATCTCAAGTTTGTCGCCCTTTTTGAGGCGATGTGAGGGGCTCGTGATACGGGTTCCGTTCACTTTCACGTGGCCGTGAGAGACGGCCTGGCGCGCGGCCCTTCGGCTCGGCGCGAAACCCGCTCGATACAGGACTGAATCCGCGCGCATCTCCAGCGCGCGATGCAATTGCGTCGAAGGGTCCTTCTCGTGCGTCGCCTCCTGCGCGTAGTTGGAAAGCTGGCGCTCGGAGAGTCCGTAGGTGTAACGCACGCGCTGCTTCTCCAGCAACTGACGGCCGAAGTCGCTCCCCCCGCGCCCGCCGCGGCGCTCTTTCTTGGAGCGGGCTTCCGAGAGGGCGAATTTTTGCGTTTGCGTCTGTTCGAAAACGCCCGCGCCAAGGCGCTTCGCTATTTTGTATTTTGATTTGATGCGGAGCATAGAGGAATTAGACGCGACGGGGTTTCGGCGGACGAGGGCCGTTGTGCGGGATCGGGGTTTGGTCGGCGATCTTCGTGACGTCGATGCCCTTGCCGGCAAAGCCTCGCAACGCGGATTCGCGTCCGGCGCCGACGCCGCGGATGACGACGTCCACTTCCTTCACGCCGATGATGGCCGCCTTGTCGCCGAGGAGCTCGCCGACCTTCGCCGCAGCGAACGGTGTTCCCTTCTTCGCACCCGAGAAGCCGAGACTTCCGGCCGAAGACCATGCCACCGTGTTCCCGCTCTTGTCCGAGAGGAGCGCCTTGGTGTTGTTGTAGGTCGCGTGGATATGGAGCGTTGCCGCGGTGATGTTCTTTTTCGCGACACGCGCAAGAGACCGAGATTTGAGTCCCTGGTCGACGCTGCCGCCGCTCTTTCTGATGATGCGTTTCTTTCCCATATATTATGTTTTCTCAAGCTTGCGGCGGCCGGAGGTCATCGTGGTGCGCTTGTTGCCGCGGACGGTGCGGGAATTCGTTTTCGTGCGCTGGCCGCGCGCCGGCAAATGTTTTTGGTGACGGGTCCCGCGGTACGCCTTGATATCGCGCAAGCGACGGATGTTGCCGCTAATTTCTCGTTTGAGCTCGCCTTCGAGAGCGAATTTTTCGATAGCTTCGCGGAGCGACGACTCCTCCTTCGCGGAAAGTTCCGCAGGGCGCTTCCCCGCTTCGATGCCGAGATCGGAGAGCGTCGCGAGCGCGCGAGAGCGGCCCACTCCATAAATAGAAGTGAGCGCTATTTCGAGGCGCTTTTCCGGTACGGTGACTCCAGCGATGCGAAGCATAGCGATTATCCTTGGCGCTGCTTATGACGCGGGTTGGTGCAAATGACGCGCAGCCGACCGCCCCGGCGGACAAGCCGGCAGTGCATGCAAATTTTCTTGACGGATGCTTTTACTTTCATATGTTCTTTGTGGTTTTAGTTCCTCCTCGTGATCCGGGCACGACCGCCGTACGGATCCAGTTGAAGCTGGACCTTGTCGCCGACGAGCACTTTGATCCGGTGCAGACGCATTTTGCCGGCCAGGTACGCGAGGACGATCTCGCCGGTCTCGAGCTTCACGCGAAATAAGGTGTTGGGAAGCGCCTCTTCGACGATTCCTTCCACGACCTCTTCGGGTGCCATATCTGCGCGAACCACAATAGCAGCAAGCCTGTCAGGAGTCAAGAAACGCGGCCTTATTGTGCGACCGTAGGAGCCACGATGACCACTTTGATATCAGCAGGGTTGGACGGGAACGACGTCTTCCAGAACGGCTCGATGCGGGAGTGCGCCTCCTGTATGCCGGGGAAACTGCCCGTTATGGTGCCGAACGCGTTCTGGTCGTGTCCCGCGAGCGCGCGAGCAAGCGCCTGCGCGTCCACTTGCCAGACCAAGGTCGCGGTCCCGGAGAGCGTGAAGTTGAGCGGAGCAGTGCCGAGCGTCGAGGAACTCTCGTCGGGCGATGTCGCCGAGAAGCCCTGTCCTTCCACGAGCGAGAGCGGTACGCCGTCGGAGTTTTCGCCCACCGTGAGCGCGATCGCCTGACTGAACGAATTGGCATCGAACACCGGCGTTTGAATGTGCGCCGCTTCATTGACCTGCACGCTGCCGCTCGCGGCGCTCGTTTGCGGCAAGTCTTGGTACGAGATCTGGATGAGCTGCGGAAGGATGACGGTGGTCGTGCCGCTTTGCGCGCTTGCAGCGGCTTGCGCTTTTTGCGCGAGTTGCGCGCGGAGCGCCGACTGCGCATTGGAAAGCGTGGTCGGGTCCACCGCGGGTTGCTGTCCAGAGAATCCGCCGGTCGTCGAAGCGGTCGACTGTGCGTAGACGTTGGAGTACATGGCCGGCGTAGATTGGAGGCCGGGGATGGTGAAGCGCGAGACGGGGCCGATATTGTATTGATCGCCGGATTGATCGGCAAAGACGGTCACCGAAACATGGCCTGGCGTCGAGCCGCTCTTCCCGGGGATGACAATGGCATCCGGCACGCGGAAAATGAGACCGGAAGGTGTCGCGAAGCGGGTGTTGGCTATGAGTTTGACCGGAGCGGATGAGTAGTCGTTGTAGACGGTAACGGTGCCTTGCGCTTTCGTGTCTACCTGCTGCATCGCGCCGGCGGAAACCGTCTGTGAAGCCTGTAGGTCGGAGTTGATGAGCGTGTAGGCGAGCGTGCCGGTCGCGGCGGTCGCCGCAGGGTATGCGGTGAATTGCGACGTCTGGTCGAACACGATCGTGTGCGAGCGCGGCGTGACCGTGATGGTCGTCTTTCTGAGCGCGAAGAGCGCCAGCCCCGCCAGCACGAGAACAACGACGAGGGCGATGCCCCACAGCCACCACGAACGGCCGCTTCCGGTCCTGCGAGGCTTCGGCGGAAGCTGCTGGACGCCGAAATTGGAAGGGTCGCGGACGTCGTTGACCGACGGCCGCACAGGGCGCGAGCGGCGCTCCGGACTGTCTATGCTTATATTGCGTATGCTCCTCTCCATGGAGGGGTCATCCATTTCCGCTTCCGGTTCGGGAGCCGGCTGCACCGGCATTTTGCGCGGCTGCTGCGAAGCTCCTTGGCGCGAAGGACGCGGAGCGCTCCCTTCCGGCGGCACGATATCCTGAAAATAATCTTTTGCCATAAAACGAAAGTATACCACGCACGGGTGCGGCAGAACCTAGGAATCCGACTCGATGTTGACAAGCGCACAGCCCAACGCAAGGCCCGTGTCCGCGAAAGAACTCGGAATTTGTGCGACCGGCAACAATTCCCCTGCGGATAGCGATGTGACCGCGAAAGGCTGGGCCGTCGCGGTGAATTGCGTGAAGTCGATGCGCGAAAAGAAGCGCGAAAGCCAGCGCGAAAGTTGCGAGGGCGCCAGCAGTACCAACGTCTCGGGAAGTTTGCGTGAACCCGAGAGTTTCGCGAACGTTTCGCCGAATATGTGGGCGAGCTCCGGCTCGAATTTGGCGACTGCCTGTTCAAGCTCGTTCGCCGCATCCGACTCGCTCTGTTGTCTTTCGATCATATCGAGAAGGGCGACCGTTTCTTCGACCGGCTTTCCCTTCGCGAGACTCGATGCGATCTGACGAACTCCCTGCGGGATGGAGTCGCGGCCTTCGAGAATGCCTTTGCGCACGGAAATGAGGTCGGTCGCCTCGCCGCCGACTTCGACGATGAGGTAACTGCCGTCGCCGAGGAGCCGCTTCGCCACCGAGAGCGCGGCGCGTGCGCCCGAACGCCAGATCACCGGCGTCCCCGGTAGGAATTTTCCGAGAACTTCTTTGGCGCCGTTTTGCACCTGCTGGTCGCAGTCGCTCATGAGCGTGAAGACGCGTATCGTCTCGGCCCGTTTCCCCGCCGGCTCTTCGGTCGCGTAGCCGTTCAAAAGGACCCGAACAACGTTGGCCTCGAACATGGCGCTCGCGTCGATCTTTTTTTGGTCGGCAAGGGCCTGCTTGGCGAGACCGGAGATCATCGCATCGGTGATGGTCGCTTCGCGTTTCAACTCTCCGAGCGCCGCTCCCGCGAAGGAGTGCGTCCACGGCGCGCCGACGACACAATAAGACGAAGAGATGCGCGGGCCTTTTTGTGCCGCATATTCCGTGAGTGCTTTTTCGCAAGCGGTCGAGAGGGCCTGGACGACGCCCGTCGCGAGCGCGTTATCGGAACGATTTTCGAACGGCAGGCTCTCGCGCGCGAACGCATAGAGTTGCGGCGCGCGTCCTGTTCTGAAAACGGCGAAGCCTGCGCTCGCGCTTCCGATATCCGCAACGGCGACGACCTTGCCGCCCAAACTCGTTCCCATGCCAAACATCCGCCCTATTGTATCACCCACGTTCGTCGGGCAGAGAGCAAGCGTGGTATTACAAAATGACCGCTTTTATTCTTCGGATCCCCGATGCGACCGCCTCCTCTTTCTGTATCTTGAACACTCCGGTAAGTTCGCGCGTGTTGGAGACGTGCGGTCCGCCGCAAAATTCTATCGAGAAGGCATCTGCGAACATCGGATCTTTCTCGGTCGCGCCCTTTGGTCCGACGGAATAGACGGATACGACATCCGGGTACTTCGCGCCGAATTCGTGCTCGGCGCCGAGCGTTTCGGCTTTCTCCTTGGGCAGTGTTGAGCGGATAACCGGTAATTCCTCTTTTATTTTCTCGTTGACGATGCGCTCCGCTTCGGCGATCTGCTCTTTGGTCATTTTCGTGCCGTATGAAAAGTCGATGCGCAGGCGTTCTTGGGTGATGTTGGACCCCCTTTGGTGCACTTCGGCCCCGAGCACAAGCTGGAGCGCTTTCAGCAACAGGTGGTGCGCGGTGTGCAGGCGCGTCGTCTTTTCCGAAGTGTCGGCGAGACCGCCTTTGAATTTCTGCTCGCTCCCGGCGCGTGAGAGCTCCTGGTGCCGTTTCATTTCCGTTTTGAATCCTTCGACATCGACGTCTATCCCCCGCTCGGTGGCGAGCTCGAGCGTCATCTCGAACGGAAATCCGTACGTCGTGAAAAGGGTGAACGCTTCCGAAGGCTCGATGTGGCCGGTCGCCGCGACTTTCTCGAATTCCTTCATACCGTGTTCGAGGGTCTTGCTGAACTGTTTTTCCTCGTTCCAGATCTCTTTGGTTATCGTCTCGTACGCCTCTTCGCTCGCGAGTTCCGTATACGCCTGCTTGTACTTCTCAATGACGATGATGGCGCATCGATTGAGGAGGCTTTCTTCTTCCTGGTCCTGCTGCGCGCCGATCTTCAACGCATGCTGCGAGGCGCGGCGGATGAGGCGGCGCAGCACGTAGCCGCGCTCGGTGTTGGAAGGCCTCACGCCATCGCCGAGCATCATCGTCGCGGCGCGCATGTGGTCGGCGATGATGCGGAATGAACGGCGGTAGCGCGAATCGTTGTAGGACTTACCGGAGAAATGTTCAAGGAGCGCTATCATATCGGAGAACACGTCTATCGAAAAAACATCCGGGTTCTTTTCCGAAGCCGCGGCGATGCGCTCCAACCCCCCGCCGAAATCGACGTTCGCCTTGGGAAGAAGCGCGAACGAGCCGTCCTCTTTTTTGATGTACTGCATGAACACCGAATTTCCTATTTCGAGGAACCGGCCGCAATCGCAGTTGGGATGACACTGCGCACCGTATTTCTCGTCGTGCGGCGTACCGAAGTCGTAGAACACTTCCGAATCAGGTCCCCCAGGTTCTCCCGCCGGCATCTTCTCCGGCGTACCAGCACGACTCCACCAGTTCTTTTTGGCGTCGTAGTAGAAGATGCGGCCGTCTTGCATGCCGAGGCGATATCCATCTTCTTCGCTGCCAATGACGACATCTTTGGCATCTATGCCCTTGTTGGCGAACAACTCCTTCCAGATGCCCGCCGATTCGGTGTCACGCGGCACGCCATTGTTTTCATCTCCGATGAAAACGGTCACGTACAAACGGTTCGCGTCGATGCCGACCTCGTCGGTGAGAAATCCGAAAAACCACGGAAGCTGATCTTTCTTGAAGTAGTCGCCGAGCGACCAGTTACCAAGCATCTCGAAGAACGTCGTATGGCGGTTGTCCCCCACTTCGTCGATATCTTCGGCACGAAAACTTTTTTGACTATCGACCAATCGATTCCCTTTCGGATGCGGCTCTCCGAGCAGATACGGTATCAGCGGCTGCATGCCGGAACCCGTAAAAAGGGTCGTTGGGTCATTCTGCGGCACAAGCGATGCGCTCGGAATGATGGTATGTCCGCGGGCTTGGAAGAATTTCAGGTATTTTGAGCGTATCTCGTTGATAGTCATTCGCATAAAAGTAACGTGTTTTGCGAAAAAAGAAAGGTCGTATCTCCCCTCATATTGCGAGAATTTGCCGATAACGTAGGCGTGTGGCATAGTCCTGTCGAGCGCAATTTACGAAAGGAGTGACGCTCATGACAGAGTTCTCATTCAGCGGGATGGCACAGATCGTTCTCCCGGCCCTGACCAAGTTCTTGAAGAATAATCAGGTCTCCCCCGAAATGGTCGACAAGTGCCTGGACATCGGATCTTTCGACCTGCCCGAGGTTGATGCCGAGGCACCGGAGATGCGCGGCAAGTTCCTCAAACAGGTCAAGGCGAAGCTTCGGAGAGCTTTGTCTTCGACGGCTGTGGAGAAGCTCACGGTCAACCAGGTATTGGCTCTGGCGCTGATCGAAAACGATCACCCGTACGAACGAGCCGCGCAGATCTGCGCCTGCCAGGTCGGCACGATCAAATCAAGGGTCAGCCGCGCTCGGTGGGTGCTGAACCCCGAAGCGATGAGGGTTCGCGTGCACAAGAAGAAGTAGCCGACGTGCGGCTTTGAAACCCCTCCTGTGGCTCCGGCTGCAGGAGGTTCCTTGTTGCCTCTGAATACATCAGGAGCTACTATGCGCCGCGATGCAGTACGAACTACACACATTAAAGAACGGTCTGCGCATCGTGCTCGCGCCGATGGAAGGCACGGAGACGGCGACAGTGGTCGTTATGACCGGTACCGGCTCGCGGTATGAGACGGCAAAGGAGAACGGGCTTGCGCACTTTTTGGAGCACATGTTCTTCAAGGGCACAAAGAAACGCAAAGGGGCGCTTGCGATAAGCGAAGAACTCGACGGGGTCGGCGCCGTCTACAACGCCTTCACGGCGAAGGACAGAACGGCCTATTGGGCGAAAGTGAGCGCACAGTATCTCGACACGGCGCTCGATGTCGTTTTCGACATTTCACTCAACTCGACACTGCCGGAAAAAGAGATAGACAAGGAGCGCGGTGCCATCATCCAAGAGATAGACATGTACGAAGACATGCCAATGCGCACGGTAGACGATGTCTTCGAAAAACTTTTCTTTGGTGCCGAACACCCGCTGGGTCGCACCATTCTGGGGCCGAAGGAAAATATCCGGGCTTTTACGCGCGCGAATTTCGCAAGCTATCACAAGCGGCAATACACGCCGGCCAATACCGTCGTCGCCATCGCAGGCTCTTTTGATAAGAAGAAAGTCCTGGCCAAGATCGAAAAGGAGTTCGGCTCCCTCAAGAAATCTAAGTCCTCAAAGGCACTGTCTTTTGCGGCGAAGCAAACGGAGTCTCGGGTCTCCATAAAAGAAAAGAAGACCGATCAAACACAACTCATTCTTGGCGTTCCGGCGTATCCATACCTGCACAAAGATGAATACGCACTCGCGGTGCTTTCGACGATACTGGGTGGCGGCATGTCGAGCCGACTTTTTATCGAAGTGCGCGAGAAGCGCGGGCTCGCCTACTCGGTGCATTCGTGGGCAGAAAAATACCCGGACACCGGCTACTTTGCGGTGCAGGCGGGTGTTGAGCACGGAAAGCTGGAGAAAACCGTCGAAACTGTTCTTGCCGAGTTCAAGAAAATAAAGGCGAAGAAGGTCTCTACAGCAGAGCTGAAGAAGGCCAAGGCCTACCTCAAAGGCACAACGACTCTCTCGCTCGAAACCAGCGACGAAATAGCCGAAAAGGCCGCCACCTCCCTCATCGTCATGGGCAAGGTCCGCACGCTCGAAGAACGCCTCAAGGGGATCGATAAAGTCACTGCAGCCGACGTCCAGCGCGTTGCAAAAGATATCCTCAAGACAGAGCGGCTCAATCTCGCCATCATCGGCCCGCATGTCCACAGCGATACGTTACATTCACTTCTCCGACTCTAACGGTTTGCAACCAAAAAAGACTGTGTTACGTTGAAGCCCGCCCGGGCCCCCTGCCAAAGACGGAGCACCGTCCGTGTACTTCCCCATCATGACGCTACTGACGTCGGTGGGATCTACTCTCGTCGCCGTCGTCAACTTCGAACCAAGCACGCTCTCTCTTTGCTTAGCGCTCGCGTGTTTGATCTTGAGCGGTTTGGTCATCATCTCCGATATGAGTTCCCTCCCGAACCAGTCGGGGGTCGACTGACCAAGGCGGCCGGGCTTTCGAGCCCGGCCGCCACTCATTTT
>Ga0335083_10001151_pt1 | contig 37036 bp, 41 predicted proteins | sample Lox_Sample_42_FD_206716 | JGI IMG/M metagenome (GOLD analysis project Ga0335083, IMG submission 206716) | Soil microbial communities from Loxahatchee National Wildlife Refuge, Florida, United States - Lox_Sample_4.2 | ecosystem: Environmental > Terrestrial > Soil > Wetlands | place: USA...
GCCCGTCCGCGATGCCGGCCGCCATCCGCCGCTAGCGCAGGATGTTGAGCAGATCCTGCGACATCTGGTTGGCCGTGGTAATCACCTTGGTGTTCGCCGAATAGGCCTGTTGCGTCACGATCAGCTTGGTGAATTCGGTGGCGATGTCGGTGTTCGAACCCTCCAGCGACTGGCCGACGATCTGCCCCGAGGCACCGGTCAGCGCGGTGCCGGAGGACTGCGTCGATTCGTAGGCGCCGCCGTCCAGGGCCTTGAGGTTGTCCGGGCTGTTGAAGTGAACCAGGGGAATTTCGGCGAGCGGCACGACCTGACCGTTCGAAAACGTGCCGGTGATCGTGCCGTTGGTGCCGACCTGGATGGTCTGCAACTGCCCGGCCGCGTAGCCGTTCTGTTGCATGTTGTTGACGGTCGTATTGCCGCTGACATTGGCGAACTGCGTGATGCTGCCGGTCGGCATGCTGATGTTGAGATTGCCGATGGAGACGCCGTTGATGGTGACGCCGGCGAGCGCGAGGCTGGCGACGGCGGGGTTGAGCTGGCCGGACGAGTTGAAGGTGAAGGCGGTGCCGACGTTTTTCCACGCCACCGTCGCGCCGGTCGCGGCGCTATCGACCTGATAGAACAGTTGCCAGGTATCGGTGCCGCCATTGGCAACGCTGTCGGTCTTCGCCCACCGCAGTTCGAGGTTGGCCGGCGTGCCCGTCGAGTCGTAGAGCGTAACCGTGCCGCCATCGACCGATTCGTTGACAAATGTCGCGACATCGGAACCGACGACCGTACCGGTGCCGGCGATCAGCGGATTCGTGCCGAAGCCCGTGGCGTCAAGCAATTCCGAGTTCGGCACCGTCGAGCTAAAGGCGCCGGTCGCCGGCGTGGTCGGCAGGTTGATGCCGTAATTGACCTGCGTCGACGGATTCGCCGGCAGGAAGTTATTGGCAAATTGCAATGGCGCGCCGACGCTGCCCGTCGGACTGCCCGTCGTCGGATCGATCGGGATGCCTTCGAGATAGTAGCCGCCGCCGTTGACCAGATAGCCTTGCGCGTTGAGCTGGAAGTCGCCGCGCCGTGTATAGCTGTTGACGCCGGCGAAGACCGGCGAATTGCCGTTGAAGGTGACCGGTTTCTGCACGATGAAGTAGCCGTCGCCGTTGATCGCCATGTCGGTGCCGATCGACGTCGACTGGATCGCGCCTTGCACGGTATTGGTGGCCAAGGCGTTGGCGGTGACGCCGCCGGCGACTTGGTTGATCAGCGCGCCGCCGCCCGGGATCAGATCCTCGAAGCTGGTGTTGACGCCCTTGTAGGCCGTGGTCTGCGAGTTGGCGATGTTGCCGGAGATGTTCTGCATGGCGAAGGATTGCGCCTGCAAACCACTCACGGCGGCGGTAAGAGCGTCGAACAGACCCATGACTTCATCTCCACGATCACGACACGCGCTGCCACAATGGGAGCGCACGCGAACAACCGCGTGATGCTTCGCAATCCCCGTGCCAGAAAATAAATTCAGCTTTTGCAGTGGCTTGAACGAAAACGGCGGCCCGCATGGGGCCGCCGCTACCGATCTTTTCTGCCGTCGGGCGGCAAATTTTGCCGCGCTCAGGACGACGAGGCGGGAGCCGGATCGAATTTTAACGCCACGCCGTTCATGCAGTAGCGCAATCCGGTCGGCGCCGGGCCGTCGTCGAAGACGTGACCGAGATGGCCAATGCAGCGGCTGCAATGCACCTCGGTGCGGGTCATGAAGAACGAGCGATCCGTGGTGGTGGCGACCGCATTCGGCAGCGGCTGATAGAAGCTCGGCCAGCCGGTGCCGCTCTCGAATTTGGTATCGGAGGAAAACAGCGGCAGCTCGCAGCCGGCGCAGGCGAAGATGCCCTTGCGCTTCTCGTGATTGAGCGGGCTGGTGCCGGCGCGCTCGGTGCCGTGCTTGCGCAGCACATCGTATTGCGGGGCTGTCAGCCGCTTGCGCCAGTCGGCGTCGGAGAGCTTACGGAAATCGATGGCCTCGGTCGTTGTTGTCATTGTTTCTGCCTCGCCAAATCTGCTGGTGATAATGAGCGCGCCGAATGCCGCACCGGCCATGAACAGGGTTCGTCGGTCGATCATGACGATTGCTTTCTCAGGGTCCCGGATTCGGCCTGGCTGCCGGCGCCACTCTCGGCGCAGCAGATAATGCATTTTCGCATGCGTGCCACTCAATTTGCCATCACTCCGGCATCACGCTTCGGCGAGGTTTTCGCCCGTCGGGTGCGCTCGCAAATCGCCTTGCCGGGCGCAGGCGCGCTGCCTAGTGTCGGCCCTGAAAAGCGAGGTTTCCATGCGTTTCGAAGGTACCACGGCCTATGTCGCGACCGATGACCTGAAAGTCGCGGTCAATGCCGCCATCACGCTCGAACGGCCGCTGCTGGTCAAAGGCGAGCCCGGCACCGGCAAGACCGTGCTGGCGCTGGAGATTGCCAAGAGCCTCGAAGCGCCGCTGATCGAATGGCACGTCAAATCCACCACCAAGGCGCTGCAGGGGCTCTACGAATATGACGCGGTGTCGCGGCTGCGCGACAGCCAGCTCGGCGACGAGCGCGTGAAGGACATCCGCAATTACATCAAACGCGGCAAATTGTGGGACGCCTTCGTCGCCGACGAGCGCCCGGTGCTGCTGATCGACGAGATCGACAAGGCCGACATCGAATTTCCCAACGACCTGCTGCTCGAGCTCGATCGGATGGAATTCTTCGTCTACGAAACGGCTGAGACGGTGAAGGCGCGTCGCCGCCCCATCGTGGTCATTACCTCCAACAACGAGAAGGAACTGCCGGACGCCTTCCTGCGCCGCTGCTTCTTCCATTACATCCGCTTTCCCGACGCCGACACCATGCGCGCGATCATCGAGGTGCATTTCCCCGGCATCAAACAAAGGCTGGTGAGCGAGGCGCTCAAGCTGTTCTACGAAATCCGCGACGTGCCCGGGCTGAAGAAAAAGCCGTCGACCTCGGAACTGCTCGACTGGCTGAAATTGCTCATGGCCGAGGACATCGGTCCGGAAATCCTGCGCGAGCGCGATCCCAAGAAGCTGATCCCGCCGCTACATGGCGCGCTCTTGAAGAACGAACAGGACGTGCATTTGTTTGAGCGTCTCGCGTTTATGGCGAGACGCGAGGGGCGGTAGGCCTCGTTTTACAAAGTGATCACCCACGAAAACGGGTGACTCAGCAATCATCACTCGACGCAGGGCGCTGCAGTGAGGGCTCAGGCTCGGCTACCAGGTTACGCCTGCCCGTTATCTCCATGATTGAATTTCGATAATTTTTTAGTTCTTTATATTGATTTTTTACTGTTTTGCGATAATACGTGCCTTGCATCGCTAAAAGAGCGGGATACCTCTGGTGACCGACAACGACGCCCCAGCCGATCCGCTCGTCCGTTTGCGGAGGGTGTCGAGAGTCATGGCGATCGCCGTAACGCTCGGCATGATCGCGCTGGTCGCCCTGGTGGCGCTCATATTTTTTGTCCCCGCCGTCACCAGGGCCGCGATCGGACCGTTGACGATGCCGTTCGGCCTCACCGAAATCACGCCGCGCGCGCGGATGTTCGGCTTTCTGGTGCTGCTGCCCCCGCTCGCCTTGTTCCTTCTTGGGCTCAACGAAATCCGGCGGCTGTTCCTCCAGTACGCCGGCGGCGACGTATTGAGTTCGGCCGCCGCGCGGCGGCTCAAGCGGATCGCCTGGTTGACGGTGCTCGGCGCGCTGATCCGGGCGCCGGCGCGTGCCCTGCTCTTTCTCGCGCTGTCGGTCGATCAAGCCGGCGTGCCACAGCGCTCGCTCTTCCGGGTCCTTCCTGCCGACTTCACCTTTCTGCTGTTCGGCTTGCTGCTGCTGGCGATCGCCTGGGCGATGACCGAAGCCGCACGCATCGCCGAAGAACACCGGCAGATCGTATGAGCCGCCGCTCTCCGCCATTTCCTGTCAACCGTCGAGGACATCATGCGTGTACTGATCGTTGCTTTCGCCGCCGCTTCGTCGCTGACCGTCGTCTCCGTGGCCGAGGCTGCCGATATGCCGCGCGCTCAGCCCGTCTATAAATTGGTGCCGGCGCCGCTGCCCTTTGCGCCTGACTGGAGCGGCCTCTATGTCGGCGGCCAGTTCGGCTACGGCTGGGCCCATTCCAGCGGCACGCAAGACGCGGGCGGCACTTTTTTTCCGGCTGTACCCTACACCGTCGATTCGCATGGGGTACTTGGCGGCGGGCACGCCGGCTATAACTACCAAATTGACTCGATGGTGCTTGGCATCGAGGGCGACATCGAGGCCGCCGATATCAAGGGCCTTACCGCACTAACCAATGCCGGCAACACCTTCTTTTTCAACGCCAACATCGGCACGCTCGCATCAATGCGCGGACGCCTGGGCTGGGTAAGGGACAACTGGATGTTCTACGCGACCGGCGGCGCTGCTTTCGGCGACATCTCGACGCCGCCGCTCGACAATCTCGATGGTTGGCGCACCGGCTGGACGGCGGGCGCAGGCATCGAGCGCCGCGATCTTCCCCTGTTTGGCCCGCAATGGTCGACGCGACTCGAATACCGCTATACGGATTTCGGCCGCGCGACCGCTACGACAGCGTCAGGCGCGACCGATGACAACAAGCTCGCCATGCACGCCATACGCCTTGGCCTGTCCTATCACTTCAACCTGTCGCGCTAACGGAAGCTCGTGCCCATTATCGTCAACCTCGACGTCGTCCTCGCCCGCCGCAAGATGCGCTCGCGCGAACTCGCGGAGCGCATCGGCATCACCGAGCAAAACGTGTCGCTGCTGAAATCGGGCAAGGTCAAGGGGGTGCGTTTCGATACGCTCGAGCGGATTTGCGAAGTGCTGAACTGCCAGCCCGGCGAGATCTTGGAATGGCGCGCCGACGATGTTTCGGGCGGCAAGTCGAAATCATGACGCGCCGAAAGCGCTGCGGTTACTGCTTGTCCTTATCCGGAACTTCGGTGTCCGGCGGCTCCTCGTCCTCCGGCGCATCGACCCGGTTGGGCGACGGCTTCTGCGCCGATGGCTTTGCCGGCTTTGGCGCCGCGGGTTTGCTGGCGGCCGTCGGCTTTTCCGGCGGCCGCGCATCGGGCAGGCGCACGTTCTGCTCGCTGCCCGGCGTTTCGGCGGCCGCAGGTTTCTCCAGCCAGTCGTGCTCCTTGGCATAGGCGATGACCCGTTCGGCAATTGTGCGGCCGAGCGAACGCGCCTGCGCTTCAACCTCGGGCGAGAGCTTTTCCGGCAGCGCGTTTTCCGTCGCCAGTACTTCAGCAATGACCTGATTGCGCTCGGCGTTGCTCTTGGCGTTGCTCTTGGCGTTGCCGGCAGGCGCCTTGCGGCCGCCTTGCAGATCGGCGGCAAAGGTGAAGAGTTGCTCCCGGCGGCCGGCCGAGGCGCGCGTGACCGTCATGTCGGCGATCACATTGCCGCGCCCCGGCCCGAAGCCGATCTGCGTTGCCGGCTTGCGCTCCGGCGGGCGCAGGCTGCCACTGACGACCAGGGCATCGCCACCGAAGCCCAACGTGGTTTCGTTGCCGGGCTGGGCATCGAGACCGGCCGCGCGCACCTCGGCAACGACGGTGGCGACGATCTCGTCGTTGACGCGCGCGATGGTGCGCTGTCGGCGCTCGAGGATCGGGTAATTGCCCTTGCGCTCCAGCCGCGTGTTGAAGTCGTTGTCGGTCGCGGTCACTTCGGACGCCGCCGCGAAATCGGAGACCAGAACGGACTTCGGCCGCGACGGCGCGCTGGTGAAGAAACCGCTCTGCGTCCCGGTCTGGGCGCAGCCGGACACGACAAGCGCGATCGCACAGGCAAAAAGCAGTAAAGGGCGAGGGAACTTCATTGCGTTCGGCAGACTACCATAGGCTCGGGCGTCGAAAGAGTGTTCAAGCCGATGCCCACCTGAATTTGATCATGCGAGGCGCGGCACAAATCGTCCGGCGCGGGGGGCGGACTATATATCAACGGCCGCGCTGTACTAGCCGCCGCTTTGCGCCGGCTCGTCGTGCTCCTCGGGTGGAGCGCCGGACGGCGCCGGATTTTCGCGCGGCGCCCGCCGCGCCGTCTTGCGCCGGCGCGTGCCTTCGCGGTAGCGCGCCAGCCCCTGCCCGACCCGCTCGAGCGGCTTCAGCCCCCAATAAACGCCCTGCGCCGCGATGCGGCCGAGCATGCCGCCGGCCCAGACCAGCTCATAAGGTGCAAACAGTCGCCAGGTCTCGTCGTTCTCGACAATGCCGCGGGCAATCAGCTCGCCGGCCATGGCGCTGGTATTGAGCCCGTGCGCGCCGAAGCCGCTCGCTACCCAGACGCCCGGCTCGATAGCGCCGATCTGCGGCATACGGTGGACCGAGCGCCCGAACGTTCCGGACCACAAATGCGCTACCTCGACCCGGCCGAGTTCGGGAAAGCTGTATCGGATGTCGGCGACGAGCCGGCGCGCGAACCGCTGCGCGCCCACCGGCCACACCGTCATGCGCCCCGCCCACAGCAACCTGTCGCCGCCGACGATGCGGTAATGATTATCGGTGCGCCGGCCATCGCTGACCGCGCCGCGATAGCGGATGACCTCATGCAGATGCGGTCCGAGCGGCTCGCTCACCATCACGTAGCTGGTGATCGGCATCAGCGTTGCCGCCAGCCGCGGAATCAGCGCGCCAAGGTGCACGTTGCCGGCGAGCACGACATGCGTCGCGCGCACGCGCCCGCCCGGCGTGGTGATGCGCTTGCGCACGCCAGCCTGATCGATCGCCATCGCCGGCGTCTCTTCGAAAATGCGGGCGCCGGCTTGCCCCGCCGCGGCGGCCAGGCCCAGCGCGTAGTTGAGCGGGTGAATGTGGAACGCGCGCGGATAATACGCGGCATTGAAGTAGTGGCGGTTCGGCAGCACCGCGCGTACGCGCTCCGTCGGCCAGACCTCGACGTCGGCGCCGATCCAGCGCAGCCGCTCGACGTGATTGCGAAGCTCTTCGTCATTGTCGGTCTTGGAAACGTTGAGCCAGCCGTCGACGGGATCGACGCCCGCCATGCCGGTCTCCTCGATCGCCCGCCGCACGTAATCCAGCCCCTGCTCCGCGAGCGCCCAAAGCTGTTTGGTGTGATCGAGCCCGACGCGCTCGATCATGCTGTCGATATCCTCGGCGAAGCCCGGCAGCACGAAGCCGGTATTGCGGCCGGACGCCGCCCAGGCGATGCGATTGGCCTCGAGCACCGCGACCGACCAGCCGCGCCGCGCCACCTCGCGCGCCACCGTCAGCCCGGCGAGCCCGCCGCCGATCACGCAGACGTCGATATCGAGGTCGAAACCCAGCCGCGGCCGCGGCTCGTTGGCGACGCGCGTCGTCTCGTACCAGTTCTGTGAAACGATGTCGGGATCGGCCATTGCGCCCGGTGTTTAGAGTATGATCACTTCGAAGGAAACCGGACCCTATCAGTTTCCAGCCGAGGCCGACATGCGCCGCTTGCTGTTGTTCCGTCACGCCAAAGCCGACCGCGCCGAAGCCGGTGAAAGCGATCGCCTGCGGGCGCTGAACGAGCGCGGTCGCGGCGATGCCGCCCGCGTCGGCGCCTATATGGCGGGACACGCGTTCTCTCCCGACCGGGTGGCGATCTCCCCGTCCCTGCGCACCCAGGAAACCTGGAAATATGCCAAAGCCGCGTTCCGCCCGCCGCCGGCGACGCAAACGGTCGAGCGCCTTTACGAGGCGACGCCGCACGCGATTTTCGATGTCATCAAGGACACGCCGGCAAGCGCCCACAGCCTGCTGGTGATCGCCCACAATCCCGGCCTGCACGAAGTGGCCCTTATGTTGATCGCTTCGGGCGACAGCGAAATACGCGAGCGGCTGCGCGAGAAACTGCCGACAGGCGGCCTCGCCATCATCGACTTTCCGGTCGACGACTGGAGCAAGCTACATCCGCGCTCCGGGCGTCTCGAGCGCTTTGTCACGCCCAAATCGCTGGAGGCGGCGCCCCGCTAGGCAGCCCTCAACGCGCGCGCGAAAACATGGCAATATGGCGCGCGGCAAAGGGAGGATCGCCGTCATGTACAAAAAAATCCTGGTCCCGGTCGATCTTGCCGACACCGATTTGGCCAAGCCGGCGGTGGAAACGGCGGTCAGCATGGCGCAGGCCTCCGGCGGCACGGTGCGGCTGATCAATGTCCTGCCGATGACGCCGGTAATGCTCGCCGAATATGTGCCGCCGGACTTCGACACGCAGCAGCGCAAGTCTTCCGAAGACGCCCTTGCGATCATTGCGCGCGAATGCGGGCTCGATCCCTCACGCGTTTCGGTCAACGTGCGCCAAGGCGGCATCTATCACGAGGTGCTGGAGGAAGCGCAGACCATCGGCGCCGACCTGATCGTGATGAGTTCGCACCGGCCGGCGATGCGCACCTATTTCCTCGGCTCCAATGCCGGTCACGTGGTGCGCTACGCCAAATGCTCGGTGCTGGTGGTCCGTCACTAGCGCCGCTCGTGTCACAATCGCGGCATCAACTCCGCCGGTAACGCATTCGCACGATAGCGCCCAGGTCTGTTGCGGCGGAAATAGTTGCCCGCCTGCCAAAGAAAGAACAGCAGAAACGCCGCGACGAAGGCCGCCCCGCTCCAGGCGTGTGCCTGCAGGCTGCGAACGCAGAGTGCGGCGAGCGCGAGCGCGAGTGCGGCGAATACTACAAGGCCCGGCCAGTAACGCAGCGGGTCGCTGCCCTGCTCGAAGCGCGCGATGCCGCCGCTCTGCGCCAGGCGGCGATGCAGCTCCGCCACAAATGCTGTGTAACCTTGGTCAAGCCGTTCCTGTTCGACCATGCTTTTCCAGGAACTCGAGCCGATTTCGAGCTTGGGCGCGCCGACCGCCCATATTTCCAGCAGAAACCGTTGCGATTGCATCGCGATTGGGCGAAACGACAGCCGCAGCCGCGTGATGGCGCGCAGGGCAACACGGCCGGACTTGCGCCCGGCCGTCCAGTCAAGCGTTTCATCGCGCAACACGAATTCCCAAGGGGCGCCAAGCAAGGACGGCCGGTAGGCGTAGGCAAGATCGCCCTCTCCGGCCCGGGCCGGCCGGCTGCCGGTCATGCGCCCTGTCCGTCGCAGGCAGTCTTGCGCGCAACATGTTGCCCATAAACGCGCCCATTAACCATGTTTGCGCTCGGCGCCGGTCCTTGCCGTGGCTAAAGGTTAGCGTGTGTTCCAATCAATCTTGCTTTATAATATCTTAACCGGACATCGGCGGTACGGGTAGCGTGGGCGTGGGAGGCCTTGGAATGGCTAAATTTTCCGAACTTTTTGGCCGCAAGGCGGGCGAAACGGAACCGCGGCCGGCGGCCCGGACCAGTGGATCGCCAGGCAATGGCAACGGGAACGGCCACGGTCAGCCGATCAACGTCGAAAACGTATCCGACCTCGGCTCGCGCATGGGCGAGCAAAATGAGGCGCTGCGCAATCTCCTGTCCGACACCGGGCGCAAAATCGGCGAACTGGATGATCTGAAGGACGCCTTCGAAAAGATCGTCGCCCCCTTCAACAACACCCTGCGCGCGCTGGAGCAGGAAAAGTCGCAGTCGCTGAGCCTCGCGCACATGCTGACGGAGGCGCGCAACTCCTATGACACGCTGCGCACCGAATTCTATCTGATCGAGAAAAAGGCCGTCGCGCTGAGCAACGAAGTCGAGAAGTTGCGTGAAGAGCTCGAACTCGCGCGCGAGGCGAACCGCGGCCTCGAAAGCGCGCGCCTTGAATTGACCGACGAACTCAACACCCGCAACACCCAACTCGTCGAGACCGAGCGTCAGCTGGCGCAGGAGAGCGCCCAGCGCCGCGCGCTGGCCGAAGGTCAAAGCGTTCTCGAAGAGCAATACAACATCGCCGAAAAGAAGGGTATCGAGCTGGAAGGCGAGCTCGCCGGCAGCCGCGAAAAGCTGGCGCTGCTCGAAGACGAGAAGCGCACCCTGCAGGCGGCGGTCGATTCCGCGCTCAACGAGGTCGGCCGCGTCACCCGCCGCCTGACCGAAAGCGAGAACAACCTGACCGCCACGCGCGCCCAGCTCGGCAAGGTCGAGGCAAGCTTCGCCGAGGCCTATTCCGAACGTGGACGTCTTACCTCGGCGCTGTCCGAAGCCAAGGAACAGCACCAGGCCGATCACAACAATCTCAACATGCGGCTCGACGCGCTGCAGTCGCGCGCCGCCACCTCGGAACGGCTGCTCGGCGAGGCGCGGCAGAATCTGGTCGCCCGTACCGAGGAGGTGCGCGCCTTCGACCGCAAGGCGGTGGAAGCGACCATCGGCCGCAACAATGCCGAGAAGCGTCTGGCGCAGATCGAAGCCTCGCACGAGGCGCGCGAACGCCTGATCAAGGATCTCGAGCAATCGCGCGCGGCGATCACCGAACGGGCCGCGGCGCTGGCCAAGACGCTCAAGTCACGGGAAACCGCGTTGACGCGCGCCGAGGAAAAGATCACGGCCTTGGCCGACCGCAACGCCCATCTCGAAGCCGACATCCAGATCAGCCGCACCAATATCGAAAAGCGCATCGAGGATCTGAGCTCGGCGTTGCAGCGCGAACAGATGGAACGCGCAGTCATCGAGGGCGCGCTGGAAGCCGCGCGCAAGGACAATTCGCGGCTGCAAAGCGAAGCCGCGTCCTTGCGCTCGACGCTGCGTCGCGGCCTGTCCTTCGATGAGGCGCCGATGGCGCCGAACGAACCGGCCAACGATGAAGCCGCGCCGGCACCGCGCAAGGACGCCGCGCAGGGCGAAGGCAGCAAGTCCTGAGCGGGCTTTGCGGGCGGCGGGTGACGCCGAAGCGTTTCGCAATCGACTGCCACGGAACTTGAAGCCAGAGTTCCGCGGCCTTTCTTAAAATATCTTCATGGTTCGGAACGGGCGGCGACGCCCACGCGTTTTCCCTCGGGCGGCGCAGAGGTGCTGTGCCGCCATTCCGCGTCCACGAGGAGGAAAACCGATGCTCAAACAAACTCTCACCGTTGCCGCGCTGGCCGCGGCCCTTGCCACGCCGGCCTTCGCGCAAGGCTCAACGACACCCAATGCGCAGACCCCGGCGCCGATGACGAGCCCGAGCCAGGGTGCCGCCACTTTCATCCAGCAGCAGCAGGCGACCGACTGGCGTTCGTCGAAACTGGTCGGCGCCAGCGTCTATGGTGCGGACAACACCAAGATCGGCGACGTCGATGACGTGCTGATCGGCAGCGACGGCAATGTCCGCGCTGTCGTGGTTGGTGTTGGCGGAATCATGGGCGTCGGCGCAAAGGACGTCGCCATTCCGTTCAACGCGCTGAACGTCCAGCGCAAGGCCGGCAGCGCCTCGATCGACAAGATCACGGTGGCCTACAGCAAGGATCAGCTGCAGAACGCCCCGAATTTCGCCTACTACCAGGCGTCCGGCTCCGAGCAGACCACCGGATCGGCTCCGGGCAGCGCCCCGAAGAACAATAACAGCAAGTAACGCTTCCTGACCTTGAGCGCCCGGCCCTACCGCCGGGCGCTTTTTTTCCGCCGGCGGCCGGCAAATGACAAAGCGGCAGCCGGTGTCTATATGAATTTAATGCGTGCCCTGATCATCATCGCGCTATTCGCCTTGCTTGGCTTGGCGCTGTGGTTTGCCGGCGCCGCCTGGGTCCACCTTGGCGGCGACCCGATCCCGGCCTACGGCTACGCGGCAATTGCCGGCGGCGTCTTTTTTTCGCTGCTGGTCGGCGGCGGCTTGATGGCGCTGGTGTTCTATTCCAGCCGCCACGGCTACGACGAGGGCAAGGGCGACCGCTCCTGACGGCGTTTTCCGCATTGCAGGGTCGCCGCAAAATCCGGTCGCGGCGGCGGCGCAAACGCGCTATGGCATCGCCAGCAACAGATGCAGATCGAGAGGCGCCCATGAACAAAACCCTTGTTCAGGAACAATTCGGCAAGACTGCCGCCAGCTATCTCACCAGCGCCCCGCACCGTCTCGGCAAGAGCCTGGAGCGGCTCGTGGCGCTGACCTCGCCGCAGAAAAACTGGCGCGTGCTCGACGTGGCGACCGGGGGCGGCCACGTCGCCTATACGTTTGCCCCGCTTGTCGAACGCGTCTGGGCGACAGACATCACCCAGGAAATGCTCGACATGGTGAAGGCGGAAGCGGCCAAGCGCGGCCTCGCCAATCTGCGCACCACTTACGCCAAGGCTGAGGCGTTGCCGTTCGAGGACGCGAGCTTTGATCTGGTCACCTGCCGCATCGCGCCGCACCATTTCGACAGCATCCCCCAATTCCTGGGCGAGGTGCATCGCGTGCTCAAGCCGGGCGCGCTGGCGGCGATTGTCGACAACGTGGTGCCGCCGGGCGCGGTCGGCGACTACGTCAACGGCTTCGAGCGGCTCCGCGATCCGAGCCATCTGCGCTCATGGACCATGGAGGAGTGGCGCGCGGCCTTCAAGGGCGCGGGCTTTGCCGTCACCCATGAGGAACAGATGTACAAGCAGATGGAGTTCAAGAGCTGGGCCGCGCGCCACGACGCCAACATGCAGGCGTTCCTGCGTTCGATGCTGACACTGGCGATGCCGGAGGCGAAGGACGTCCTCGAGCCCAAGGGCCTCGACGGCGACGCCACCTTCCGACTGTCCGAGGGCCTGTTCATCGCCAGGCGCGCATAGCGCGAAAACACATGACGAAACCGCCGCCGATTTTTGGCGGCGGCTGGATTCGCGAACGCGCGGGCGCGAACTACATCTTCGCGTGCTTTTTCTTCTTTTCGCGGGGCGGCTTGTAGGCCGGATCCCACTCCGGATGCGCGTCATAGGCCTTGTTCACCAGCCAGCCGCCGACAAATGGGATGATGCAAGAGCCGAACAGGACGCCGGCCTCGCGCTGCGTCAATGGCCGATTGAGAACAACGGTCCCGACCATTGGCGACACCGCAATGCAGCCGATGGTGGTCGCGGTCACGGCGGCGATGCTGCTGAAGCCGTTTACGTCTTCCCACTTCCAGCGCCAATGATCGAGCGCGAAATAGCCCGCGGTCGCGGCGATGCCAACTCCGATGGCGACCCCATCGATAGGAGTGCGTGGGAGTAGCTCGCTCAAATCACTCGCCTTGGCGGTCTGGCACGACAAGGCAGTGGCAGCCAGGGCCGCGGCAAACAACGAAAGTCTCTTGGTCATTACGGGGATTTCTCCGGCCCGGACGTGGGGGATATCGAATTCTTGAGCCGCTTTGCCGGTCAAGTCGAGCAGACATCTGGCGCGCCGCCCCATTATTCACAGTGACGTGGCACGTTTGCATCAACCGGCGGCTGATATTCTCGGCGCCGTGCCGCCTCCGCGGGATGCCCGGCCGAGCCGCCCCGGCACCCCTGAGGCGATCTGCCAAGCTATTGAACGCAAACATTGTTCTGGCTGCGCGCCGGCGGCCGTTAGGTATTTATTAACCATCGATTTCCCGGATTGTTCTAGGATTGCGTCTTGTCGGTGATTCGGCGTCGCTTCGGCCGGGCGGATCGGCGCATCACAGGATCCTGCAATGGGCAAATTTGGCGGCTTTCTCTCCCGCAAGCCGGTCATTTCCGAAATCGCAGCCGTGCCGGCGCCAGAGCCCGCCAATCCCCTTGAACTGGATGAGGAACTGTTTTCCGCGCTCGGCGCCCGCGTCGGCGGCGAGAACGAGGCGCTGCGCAATCTGCTGCTCAACGCCGCCAACAAGGTCAACGAACTCGACTCCATCAAGGAAGCCGTCGCCCAGCTCGCCGATCCGATCGCCAAGGCGCTGGCCTCCTACGAAACCGAGAAATCGGAAAAGGTCGCGCTGCAGACGGTCCTCAACAACACCAGGACGGCCTACGGCAAGCTGCGCAATGAAATGGCCGACCTGGAGAAGCGCCACGCGGAGGCCCAGAGCGAATGCCTGGTGCTGCGCCAGGAACTCGCCGCCACCCAGGACGTTCTCAAGGCGACGGAGGCGACCAAGGCGGAGATATCCATCGACGTCGCCGCCCGGCGCGCGCAGATCGGCGAACTGGAAAGCCGCCTGCGGCAGGAGACCGGCGATAACAAGGCGCTGGAGGAGGAAAACAAGCGGCTTGACGACCGCCTGATCGCCGCGGAAAAGCGCATCGTCGTCCTCGAATCCGACATCAACAGCGCCCGCCAGCGCCTGCTGCTCGCCGAGGATGAAAAGCGCGCGCTGCAGAGCGCCCTCGACAAGAGCATCACCGAGGCGGCGCGGCTGTCGCGCAAGCTCGCCGAGACCGAGAACAGCCTCACCACGGTGCACGGCCGGTTGCGCAACGTGGAAGCCAATTTTGCCGAACTCAATACCGAGCGATCGAGACTTTCGACGGCGATCGAGGAAAGCAACGAGCGCCACGAGCACGAGCGCAACAGCCAGCGCATCCGCTACGACGCGCTGCAGGCCCGCTTCGGCGCGACCGAGAAGCTGCTCGGCGAGGCACGCGAGCACCTGCTCGCCCGCGCCGACGAAATCCGCGACTATGACCGCCGCCTCCATGAGATGGCGGTGGCGCGCGACGCCGTGCAGATGCGCGTGGCCGAGCTCGAGGCCGAAAAGATCAGAAGCGAGTCGGAATACGAGGAGTTGCGGCAGGCGCATACGACCCTGAAGGAACGCAGCGCGGCGCTCGCCCGCGCCTTTAACGGCAAGGACGTCGAAATCACGCGCAGCAACGAGACCGCCGTCGCGCTCAAGTCTCGCGTCGCCGCGCTGGAAAACGAAATGCGGTCGCGCCAGCAGGCGAGCGAAAAGGCGCTCGAGGAGCTGACAGCGGCGCTGCGCCGCGAGCAGCACGAGCGCGCGATGGCCGAAGGCGCGCTGGAGACCGGCCGCAAGGATTTCGCCCGGGTGATGCGCGAGGTGGTGGCGCTGCAGCGCAATCAGGCCGAGCAGGAACCGGCGCCGAACCCCCTCGCCGCCAACGCGGCCTAGGCCTCATCAAGGGATTATACGGCGGGATCGCCGGGCCGCGAGCCCGGCGATATCGTTTTTGGCCGGCATTGGGACGACGTTCAGGCGCCCGCAACCGGTACTGGCATGACCTCGAAAGCGCCGCAGACCGTGCAACTATAAGTCAGCAGGTCGGTCGCCGGAGCGACCGGATGCGGCTCGCTGCCGACCAGACGCACCGGGCCTCCGCATTTGCCGCAAGCCGTCGCCGTCGGGATGTTACGAATATCAAACTGGATCTGTTGCATGTGTCCCAAGCTAGGCCCGACGACGGCACGGTCAATTCAGTTTCTTTGCAACCATCATTGTCGCCGGCGCAGGCCTTGGAACCTTTTGGGTCCCGCCGGGTTTTTTAGTCACCTGCTCAATGTTGTAAAAATGAGTAACCCACTCAATCAGGGCCAATCGCAGTAAGGTTTTGAAACGGGGGATAAGATGGCCAACGGCGCAAACCGCGGCGAACGGCTGCAAATAATGCTGTCCGGAGAAGAACTTAAGGTTCTGGACGATTTCCGCTTCAAGGTCCGCATGCCGAGCCGGGCGGCAGCCATCCGCGAGCTGCTCAAGCGCGGCTTGGCGGTCGAAGGTTACTCGGCGGCCGCATTCGGCGCGAAATCGGAAGAATTCGGCGTGCTCAGCAAGGCGCCGACGGGCCGTAGCAAATAATTCAGGACACGACATCGTGACCGCGCTGGACGGCTTCATTTTTGGCCGGCGCGGCGAACCCTGCGCTGTTCATCGATTTATTGATTTGGAGCAAAGCCCCTCTCGGCTGGCCGGCCTAATTTTGACTTTGTTCCATTCCGGCGGGGGCTGGAGTTTGCTGATGCCGTACCGCTTCAATAACGATTTGCCGGCGTCCGTGCGCAGTCATCTGCCCGATCACGCTCAGGACATCTATCGCGAGGCGTTCAACCACGCCTATGCCGCGCACGCCGGCGAAGCCGACCGCGAGCGCCGCTCGCACATGATCGCCTGGGCGGCGGTCAAACGCTCCTACGTCAAGGCCGGCGACCAGTGGGTACACCGCGACGCTTTGTCGGCGCACTAGCGCTAAACCAGCGAGACAATCCGCCGACCAGCACCCGAGGCACCTCCATGCCGCGCTATTATCTCCATCTCACTGACGGCAAGCACGTTCTGAACAACCACAAAGGTGTCGACCTTGCCGATAATGCCGCCGCGCGCGCCGACGCCGCGGTGCTGGCGCGCGACCTCAGGCACGGCGCGAAAATGCCGGGCTGGAACTGGAACGACTGGTTCGTCACTATCGTCGACGAGCACGGCCATAAGGTCGACGAGGTGCCGATCGGTGATATCCCGGACGCGCCGGGCTAACGCACCAACTTCCGCATGGCGCGGTCGAAGCCGTCTAGCGTCAGCGGGTACATGCGCCCGCTGAGTGGAAATCAGCAAATCTTTCCGCGGAGATAGTCGTGACAAGCTATTTCGATCCTAGAACATGCGGACCTGTACGAATTGCGTCCCATCAGTAATCCTTTATTGATGCAAAGAAAATCTTCGATTTGGTAGGGCTTAAGGTCGCCGAACGAGCCTCCGAATTCTTTTTTTCGAGCACATCGCCAGAAAGCCCGAGCGCTCTTGCACCCTTGCGCGTACCGGCGTGCAGATAGACATATCGAGGCCAGATATCCCTCCAAATTCCAATTCTCATAGCCACGTCGTAGACGGCAAGTTTGCCAAACCCAGGCACCTCAGCAGTCACCTCTTTGACCATTCTAATTAGCTCGCAAAAATTCTTTGCCCCCGCCAATTTGCGTCTTGCTCCTTGAAGAAGCACCCGAGCCATCGAAAGTACGCGGCGCCCCACCCGACGTTGGTGATGCGGAATACTGTCGCCTTCCCGAAGTCCGAGCGCAGCATCGATGGCATCCGCTAATCGGCTTGGTGCTCTGTATTTTTGCTTCTCTCTACGCCAAACTCCCTCTCGGTCTTTCTTGAACCGCTTAACTAGCGCCGAAATTTGCCTTCGCGTGGGCTTTGGCATCTACCGCACTAGCTCCCGCATCGCCCGGTCGAGCCCGTCCAGCGTCAGCGGATACATGCGGCCGCCCATGAGCTGGCGCACCATGCCGATCGAATAGGTGAAGTCCCATTCGCGCTCCGCGACCGGGTTGAGCCACACCGCCACCGGATAGGTGCGCGTCAGCCGCTCCAGCCACACCGCGCCCGGTTCGTCGTTGTAGTGCTCGACCGAGCCGCCCTGTGCCGTGATCTCGTAGGACGACATCGAGGCGTCGCCGACAATCACCACCTTGTAGTCGTGCGGGTAGGTATGCAGCACGTCCCAGGTCGCGGTGTGCGCCTGGAAGCGCCGGCGGTTCTCCTTCCACACTTTCTCGTACAGGCAATTGTGGAAATAGAAGTGCTCCATGTGCTTGAACTCGGAGCGCGCCGCGGAAAACAGCTCCTCCGTCGCCTTGATGTGCCAGTCCATCGAGCCGCCGATGTCGAAGAACAGCAGCACCTTCACCGCATTGTGCCGCTCCGGGCGCATCAGGATGTCGAGATAGCCCTTGTGCGCGGTGCCCTTGATGGTGCCGTCGAGATCGAGCTCCTCCGCGCTGCCTGTGCGCGCGAACTTGCGCAGCCGGCGCAGCGCAATCTTGATATTGCGGGTGCCGAGCTCGACGTCGTCGGCGAGATCCTTGAACTCGCGCTTGTCCCACACCTTCACGGCGCGGCGATGCGTGCTCTCGCCGCCGATGCGGATGCCTTCGGGGTTGTAGCCGCTATTGCCGAACGGCGACGTGCCGCCGGTGCCGATCCATTTCGAGCCGCCCTGGTGGCGCCCCTTCTGCTCGGCGAGGCGCTGCTTCAGCGTTTCGAGCAGCTTGTCGAGCCCGCCCAAAGCCTCGATCTGCTTCTTTTCCTCCTCGGTGAGATATTTGTCGGCGAGCTTCTTCAGCCACTCCGCCGGGATCTGCGCCTCGATGCCGTCGGCGACGAAGTCGAGGCCCTTGAAGACGTGGCCGAAGACGCGGTCGAATTTGTCGAGATTGCGCTCGTCCTTCACCAAAGTCGCGCGCGACAAATAGTAGAAATCCTCGACCTTGCGCGAGGCGAGGTCCGCCTGCATCGCCTGCATCAAGGTCAAATATTCGCGCAGCGTCACCGGCACGCCGGCGGATTTGAGTTCCTGGAAGAAGGTGACGAACATGGTTGCCTTGTCATGGCCGGGCTTGTCCCGGCCATCTCGTTTAGGAAAGCAGTGCGACCCTGATCGGGATCGCGGGGACAAGCCCGACGACGACAACCACAATTTGCCCTAGCCCTCGTGCCGTCAAGCCGCTAACAAGGCGCTCATAAGACAGAAGAAACGGCCGGGAGGGTTCACGCTTTGCTTGCGCGCCATCGCGCCCTGTGGGCGCTCGCCGTCATTTTGTCGATTGCGCTGCTCATTGCCCCGGCGGCCTGGAACGGCTTCCCGCTGCTGCAATACGACACCGGCGGCTACCTCGCCCGCTGGTACGAGGGCTATCTGGTGCCAAGCCGTGCCGCGGTTTACGGCCTGATCCTCTTTGCCGGCGTGCCGCTCGCCTTCTGGCCGGTGCTGCTGCTGCAATCGGCGCTGACCGTCTGGATCGTGGCGCTCACCCTGCGCGCGCATGGCCTCGGCAAGCGGCCGCTGCTGGTGCTCGGCGTCGTCGCCACGCTCACTGTGTTCACCACCCTGCCCTGGCTCACCGCCATCCTGCTCACCGACATTTTCTGCGGGCTCGGCGTGCTCGCACTTTATCTGCTGCTGTGGCGCGGCAATACGCTCGGCCGCGTCGAGCGCATAGGCCTCATTGCGCTGGTCGCCGTTTCTGTCGCCACCCACAACGCCACGCTCGCCGTGCTCGTGGCGCTGGTCGCCGCGGTAATTCTGGTCTGGCTTGTCGACCGCAAGCGCATTCCGCTTGCGTCAATCGGCCGCGGCATCGCCGCGCTGGTATTGGGAGCGCTGCTGGTCTTCGCCGCCGACTTCGCCGTCGCCAGGCGGCTGGCCTGGACGCCCGGCGGCTTCGCGCTCTCCTTCGGCCGCATGCTGCAGGACGGCATCGTGCAGCGCTATCTCGCCGACCACTGCCCCGATCCCGCGCTGACGCTTTGCGCGTACAAGGATCAGCTCCCGCACAATGCCGACGTCTGGTTCTGGGGCAGCCCGCTGTTCGACAGGCTCGGCCGCTTCGCCGGCCTCGGGCCCGAGATGGAGAAGATCGCGCTCGCCTGCCTCGTCGACTATCCCGGCATGCAGATCACCACCGCCGCCGCCGACACCGCCGAGCAACTGATCGAGGTGCACACCGGCGAAGGCGTCGTCAAATGGGTCTGGCACACCTATTTCATCATGCAGCACTACACGCCGCAGCTGGTGCCGGCGATGTGGGCCGCGCGCCAGCAGAAGGGCGAAATCTCCTTCACCGCGATCAACGCCGTGCAGTATCCGCTCGGGCTGCTCGCCATGGCGCTGTTGCCGGTCATCGTGCTGCTGGCGGCGCGCAAAATGCTTCCCGTCGCGACCGGGGAACTGGCTGCCACCATCGCGCTTACCCTTCTCGCCAATGCCTTTGTCTGCGGCGCGCTGTCCAATCCGCACGACCGCTACGGCGCGCGCGTGGTCTGGCTGGCGGGGTTTGTCGTCATCCTGGCCGCGGCCGAATTCAGCGCGCGTCGGCGCCGTCAAGAGTTGAACTAAATCTGCGCCTCCGTATGATCGTTGTGCGCTGCAACGGGGCTGGACATGGTGGACGTGACGGTGACCGGGCTTGCCGCGCAAGGCGATAGCGCCTCGCGCCCGGCTCCCCGGTCAGGCCTTGTGCCCTGGATCCTGTCGAGCGCCGCCATGCTGTTGCTGCTGCTGCTGCCGGCATTGTGGAACGGCTTTCCGCTCATCTTCCCCGACACCGGCGGCTATCTCGCCCGCCCGCTCGAAGGCACCCTCGATCTCGGCCGCTCGGCGCTCTACGGGCTGTTTCTTGTCGCCGGCCTGCCGCTCGCCTTCTGGCCCGTCGTTATTGTCCAATCGGCGCTGACCATCTGGCTCGTCGTGCTGACGATGCGCGCGCATGGACTTGGCGGGCGGCCGTGGCTTGCGCTCGGCATCGTCGCGCTGCTGTCGTCTGCCACCAGCCTGCCCTGGCTTGCCGGCCAGTTGCTGCCCGACGTCTGGTTTCCCGCCGCCGTCATGGCGCTTTATCTGCTGGCGTTCCGCGATGCGACGCTGGCGCTATGGGAGCGCCTTCTGCTTGCATGCGTGATCGCTTTCGCCATTGCCAGCCACATGGCGGCCGCCGGTCTCTGCGTCGGGCTGATCGCGGCGCTGTGGCTGCTCGGCCGTTTGCCTCGGCTCGACATGCCGAAGCCGCGCCTGATCTTCGCCGTTGGCGCGGTCGCCGTCGGCATCCTGCTCTGCCCGGTGTCGAATTGGGCCATTGCCGGCAAATTCGCCTTCACGCCGGGCGGTTCCAGCTTCCTGTTCGGCCGCCTGGTCGAGGACGGTATCGTCTCCCGGTATCTGGAGGACCGCTGCCCCGATCCGGCGCTGCGCCTGTGTCCGTACAAGGCAGAACTCGCCGATTATGACGGCGACGACTGGCTGTGGGATCCCGACTCGCCGTTCCGCAAGCTCGACGGCTGGGAAGGCATCGGCGACGAAGAGCGTGACATCATCCTCGCCACGCTCGCGCGCTATCCCTTGATCCATATCGTCGACGCCGTCTCCGACATTTTCGACCAGCTCACGTCCTTCCAGACTGAAGTCAGCCTCGACGACAACGCACCGACAATCGGCGCCTTCCACGACTGGGCGCCGCATTTGCTGCCGCAATTGATGCGCGCGCGCCAGCAGACCGGCCGCATCAACGTCAGCGCCCTCAACCTCGTCCATGTTCCGGTTGCCGCGCTGGCCATGGCCGGTCTCCTCGCCGCCATGATCTTCCGCCGCCCGGCAAAACTTGCACCGGAGCTCGCCGCGCTTGCCGCCACCGTGCTGCTGGCGCTGTTCGTCAACGCCGCGATCTGCGCCGTCTGCTCGCATGCGGTGGACCGTTATCAAAGCCGGCTGGCCCCGCTCGCGCTGTTCGTGGTGGCACTGACCGTCGTCGAAGGCTGGCGACGGACCCGTCTTGGGGCGACGCGCGATTTATCCTAGAGTTTCTCCGGACCAATCAGGAGCCCTTGCCGATGGCCGATGCCGCCGTGATGCAACAACTTGCGCCCACGGGAAAATTGCGCGTCGCCATCGCGGTCGCGCCCTCGCCCTCGGCCCAATTCGCCATCACGGATGGCGCCGGCTTTAAGGGCGTCGCCGTCACGCTGGGCAATGCGCTGGCCAAGAAGCTCGGCGTGCCCGCCGAAATCGTGCCCCATCAGGCCTCAGGCGAAATCCAGAATTCGGCCGCCGACAACAAATGGGACGTGGCTTTCCTGCCGGTCGACGACGAACGCAAGAAATTCGTCGATTTCGGCAACGCCTATCACCTGCTGCAAAGCACGTTTCTGGTCGCCCCTGGCTCGAAGCTGCAATCGGTCAAGGACGCCGACGCACCGGGCGTCGGCGTCGGCGGCGTCGCCAACACCGCGACCTTCCGCGCGGCGGTCAAATCGACGCCAAAGGCCACTCATATTGAATTCAAGGGCGTGGACATGGCGACGGCGGCCATGAACGAGGGCAAGATCGAGGCGATCGCGCTGTCGCGGGAGTCGCTCGGCGGGCTGGCGGCAAAAATCCCCGGCTCACGCGTATTGCCCGATGCGTTTCTCAATTCCACCACTGCGGTCTGCGTGCCCAGGGGCAAGCCGGCGGCGCTCGGCTTTGTCAGCGAATTCATCGAGGAAGCCAAGGCCTCAGGCCTGGTGCGCCGCGCACTCGATGAGATGGGCCTGAAGTCGTCGATCGTCGCGCCGGCCGGCATGAAGCCTTAGTCTAGAAACCAGGGGGACCAACGCCATGAGCGATACCAGTAGCGCACGAGAGCAAGGCGAAAGCGACATCTTCAGCTTCGACCTGTCCGACGAGGCGATCGAGCGCGCGGCAGACGGAAAGGCCCTGGCTGCAAACCCCACGGTGCCGTCCGCGATCATCTGCATCCCATTCGGGGTGTAGCGCGCGCCTAGCCCTGCTTCTCCGGGGTCGTCACGACGAGCCCGTCGAGCTCGGCGGTGACCCTGATCTGGCACGACAGTCGCGAATTCGGCCGCACGTCGTAGCCGAAATCGAGCATGTCCTCTTCCATCGGCGAGGGCTCGCCGGTTTTGGCGCGCCAGGCTTCGTCGACATAGACGTGACAGGTGGCGCAGGCGCAGGCGCCGCCGCATTCGGCTTCGATGCCGGGAATGGCATTGCGGATCGCCGTTTCCATCACCGTCGAGCCGACTTCGGCATCCACTGTGCGCGCGGTACCGCTGGAATCGATGTAAGTGATCTTTGGCATGGTGGCGGATAAAGCCGCCCCGGAATTGGCGCGGCCGCGCCCCTATATAGCCATTCCACGCGAGGCGCCAGTGCGGCGTCTCAAGGCGTCCGCAGCATCTCGCTGATGGCGGCGCGCGCCTCGTCGACCGCAGCGGCAAGCTGGCCGATGGCCGCCTCACGCGCGCCTTGCGCCGTTGCAAGCTCGACGGCTTGCGCCGCGCGCGCCACGTTGAAGGCGCCGATACTGGTGGCCGAGCCCTTCAGCGTATGGGCGAGGCTCGCGACCGCGGCCGGGGTGCTGCCGATGCGCGCCATCAGCAGCGTGGCCTGGCGGTCGAACAACTGCAGCACCTCGTCCTCGAGGTGGCGGTCGCCAAAGGTCACATGGGCAAGATGCGCGCGGTCGATCACCGGCGCGGCTGCCGCCAATGGTCTTTCGACCGTGGTCGTTGCTGCTTCCATGGCGCCTTCCCTCAAAGGCTCTGCGGCCTTTTGTTGCCGGCAAGTTTGGCCCGTGCAGGGTCAAATCCCGGTAAATTCTGGGCTTGTTCCGGCCCTCGCAGGGCGCCGGTTTGCGCGGATGGCTAACCGCCTTTTAACCGCGCCGGATGCCGGCGCGGTTGCCGCCGCGGGGCGGCCCTAATTTGCACTGCATCATTTTCATACCGTCAGACGGGCAAATTCCGGTTGGTGGTGGTTAATATTCGCGCTGTCCAAGCCCCAAAATCGGGTTAACGATGATTAAAGAGTCCTTAACGGCAAGGTTTCCTTCGTATTGCCAGATGGATAGGATGCCGGGCCGCAGTTAAGCTTAACGGCGGACCGTTAATGGCCCCAATTCCCGCGCCCGTGGCGCGGCCTGCGTGGCTGTTGTTCGGGCCACGGCAGTAGTCCGGCAATAACGAGGCGACAACCGAAATGGCGAATACTCCGCAAAAGTCCAAGGAAGCCAGTCAGGAGGCGCTCGCCGCCGCCATTCACGAGGCCATCGGCATCCGTGACACCGATCGCCGCGCCGGCAATGGCGGGAACGGCGATGCCCCGGCTCCGGGCACCGCCGACCTGTTTCGCGAGGGCCGCGACGAAGCCGACTGGAACGCCGAGGACGCGGGGCTGCCGCGCGCTGCCAATGACGACCGCGCCAATATCGGCCAGGTCCTGCAGGCGCTCCGCCGCAGTCCCTCGCGCACGCCGCACCTCATCGCCGGCTTGAGCGCGGCCGTATGGACCGCGGGCGGCCTCGCCACCGTCTATCTCTTCCGCGGCGAACTGCTCGACCTGTTTGCCACCCCGCGTCTGGGCGTCGCCGCCGCCATCGGCACGCTGACCGCGATTGCGGCGCCGGTGATTTTTTTCTACGTGCTCGCCCACATGTTCCGCCGCACCCAGGACATGCGCCTGGTCGCCGAAACCATGGCGGAAGTGGCAATGCGGCTGGTGCAGCCGGAAAGCGCCGCGCGCGAGCAGATCGTCACCGTCGGCCATGCCATCCGCCGCGAGGTCGCCGCCATGGGCGACGGCGTCGAGCGCGCGCTTGCCCGCGCCTCCGAACTTGAGGCGCTGGTCCACAACGAGGTCTCCGCGCTCGAGCGCGCCTACAACGACAACGAAGTGCGAATCCGCGAATTGCTCGCCGAACTGGCGCACCAGCGCGAGACCCTGGTCGGCCAGGCCGAGCAGGTACGTGGGGCCATTTCCAGCGTGCATCTCGATCTTGCTAACGACATCACGTCGGTCGGCGACCTGGTCGCGGAAAAGGTCAACGAGGTCGCACAGCGCGTCACCCGTTCCCTCACCGAGAAGGGCGAACATATCACCCTGGCTCTCGGCCATGCCGGCGATTCCATGATCGACGCGCTCAGCGAACGCGGCTCGACCCTGCTCGACCGCCTGGAAATCACCAGCGACAAGGCGACCACCGCCATCTCGTCGGCCAGCGAACGCCTGTCCGCGAGCCTCAACTTCAAGACGGAACACGTCCACGACGAGTTCGCCGAGCTGACCGTCCGCCTGCAGCAGATGATGAGCGCGCGGCTCGACCAGGTGGCGCAAGGCTTCGCGCAGAAGTCGGCAGACCTGATCGAGATGATGGGCTCGCGCTCGCAGGCCCTCAGCGATTCGATCGCCGACACCAACAACCGCATGGTGGCCAACATCTCGGCGCGCGCCGAGGAGGTCAACAACACGCTGCGTTCGACCGGCGACTCGCTGGTGCTGGATCTCAGCCTGCGCGGCGGCGACGTGGTCTCCAAGATGGAGCAGACCGGCGCCCTCATCACCGAGACCATCGTCTCGCGCAGCAGCAATATCGCCGATACGTTCCGCGAAAGCGCCGAGACCCTGGTGGCCTCGCTCAACAGCCGCGGCGACGCCGTCAAGGACATGCTGGTCGCGCGCCTGCAGGCCTTCGAAGACATGTTCAACCACGGCGGCACCGAGCTTACCGAGAAGATCTCCCGCGATTCCGAAACGCTCGGCAGCCTGATCACCCGCCACATCACCGAATTCGACTCCACCGTAAAGACCTATGGCGGCGAACTGGTCGAACGGCTCGGGCAGCGCACTCAGGATGTGTCCGAGGCGCTGCGCAGCTATATCGACACGTTCGACCAGCGCGTCAGCGGCCGCACCAGCGAACTGACCGGCACGCTCGACCAGCGGCTGTCGCAATTCGAGCAGCGCGTCGGTTCGGGCGTGGCCGCCATTTCCGCGACGTTCACGAGCAACAGCCAGCAGATCGTCGACACCCTCGACAAGCGCGTCGCCGCCGTCGCCGAGACCATCAATGTGCGCGGCAGCACGGTCGCCGATACGATCAGCGCCAAGATCGGCGAAATCGACGGAACGCTCGGCGCCCGCGCGCTCCAGGTCGCCGACGATCTCGACAAGCGCATCGTCCGCTTCGAGGACTTGCTGGTCGGCCGCGCCGACGCAGTCACCACGCAGATCGAGACGCGCAGCAAGGCCGCCGCCGATGCGCTCGCTGCCCGCACCGAGCAATTGACGCAGTCGATCACGGTCAACGCCGCGGAAGCCGAACGCTCGCTCGGCCAGCTTGCGCTGTCCACCACCGACGCCATCCGCACCAGCGCCAGCGAGGTCGAGCGCACCCTGCTTGGCGTCAGCGCCGAGGTTGCCCGCAGCTTTGTCGGCAAGGCCGACGAAATCACCAGCACCCTTACCCAGCGCACCAACGAACTGACGACGCTGCTTTCGGATCAAAGCGGCAGCGTGGTCGCCGCAATCAGCGAGAAGGGCCAGGCATTTGCCGGCCAGGTCGGCATGGCCACCGAACTCGCCATCAAGTCGATCGAAGAGAAGGGCTTCACCTTCACCCGCACGATGCTCGACAACTCGACCGAGATCGCCCGCACCATCAACGTGGCCGGCGAATCCGCGGCAAACTCGGTGACCCGCGCCCTCAACGAATTGCACGCGACGGCGCAGACCGCCATCGACCAGTCGCAAGTGACCGCCAAGGCCACCGTTTCCGAGATGCTGGAAACGCACAACATGCTGCGCGCCGACACCACATCGCTGTTCGAGCGGTTGCGCGAGGCCAATATCATGCTGCAGGAAGTGTTGAGCGGCACGCATGAGAACATGAGCGCGCTGGAAAACACCCTGATGCTGCGCGTCTCCGAATTTGTCACCGCCATGAACGAGGTCACCGCCTCGACCGGCGAGGCGACGAGCCGCGTCGAGGCCGACATCAGCAGTTTCCGCGACATCACGTCGCGCGTCATCGGCGACCTCGGCCAGCTCGCCGAGCAGTTCGACGGCCATGGCCGCGAACTGGCGAAGGCCGCCGAATTGATCGATCAGAGCAACCGGCGCACCGAAGATACCGTCAACGAGCGCCGCGTTTCCCTCGAGTCGCTCGTCGCCACGCTCGATATCCGCACCGAGGATCTCGATCAGCGGCTCAAGCGTTTCTCCGGGTTGCTCGATGAATCGCTGGAAGCCGCTTCAAGCCGCGCGCGCGACGTCGCCCGCGTCGTCTCCGAGGCGAGCAGCGAGGCGGCGCACGCGATCGCCGAGCAGTATGACCGCGTGCGGGAAAACGCCGAAGAAGAACGCCGCCGCACCGCGGAAACGCTGCGCGAAATCTACGATCAGTCTTCGGGCAACACCCGCGCCCTGTTCCAGGACACCGCCGAGCGCGCCCAGGCCCTGTTCCAGGAGACCAACGAGCGCACCCAGTCGCTGTTCGAGGAGACGAATGAGCGCACCCACGCGCAGGTCCGCGAGGCGAGCGAACGTTTCGTCGAGATGCTTTCGTCCATGAAGCAGATGTCGGCGGACATGCAGCGCGAGCTCGAATCCACGCGCAACGAGCTGCGCCGCGGCATCTTCGAGCTGCCGCAGGAAACCGCCGAGAGCGCCGCGCAAATGCGGCGCGTCATCGTTGACCAGATCGAGGCGCTCGCCGAGCTCAACCGCATCGTCGCCCGTCACGGCCGCAACCTCGACGCCGTCGAGCCCATGCGCCGGCCGTCGCGCGAGGAGCCGACGCTTGCCATCGTCGGCGGCCGGCCAGAGGTCCCGCCGCCGCCGGCGCGCAGCGAACCGCCGCTGCGGCCGGCACCGCCGTTGCGCGGCGACAGCACGAGCTTTGCCTCCCCGCCGCGTCGCAGCGAGATGCCCTCGCTCAACCCCCCACAATCGACCAGCGGCCGCGGCTGGCTTACCGACCTGCTCAACCGCGCCTCGCGCGAAGACAGCGAGCCGCCGGAGCGTGAAATCCCGCGCGAAATCCCCCGTGAAACCGTCCGCGAGACCGCACGCAGCGGCGAAGAGCGCACGCCGCGGCACTCGATCGAGTCGCTGGATTCGCTTTCGGTCGATATCGCGCGCATGATCGACCATGACGCCGCCGCGGACCTGTGGGACCGCTACAAGCGCGGCGAACGCAATGTCTTCACGCGCCGGCTCTATACGTTGCAGGGGCAGAAGGCGTTCGACGAGATCCGCAAGAAGTACCGCTCCGACCGCGAATTCAAGCAGACCGTGGACCGTTACATCAGCGAGTTCGAACGGCTGCTCGAAGAGGTTTCGCGCGATGACCGCGGACAGGTGGTGGCGCGCACCTATCTCACGTCGGAAACCGGCAAGGTCTATACCATGCTCGCGCACGCCGCCGGGCGCTTCGACTGATCCCGGCGGCTATGTGCGGCATGGATCGTAAGCAGGATTTCCGTGCGGCGGCCGGATAGGCCGCAATCGCGTTATTTGCTGCTGCTGCCGCCGAAGATCAGCCGGCTCGGGTTCTTGTCGAAATTCTTCACCGCGGTGTCGATCGTGCCCAGCGTGCGATGCAAGTCGCCACCGACAACCTCGATCTGCTTGTTCCCGGTCACCAGCAGCCGATTGAGGTTGACCGATATCTCCGCGGTGCGCTGTTCGAGATTGTCGGACAGCGTACGGATCGACCGCGCGGCATCGTTGATCGATCGGGCGGTCTCGTTGAGCTGGCCGCTCTTGCCGTCGTCGCCGCCGGCAAGATCCTGAACGCCCATGACAATCTTGTCGATACGGTCGGCGTTGCCGGCCAGCGACTTGGTGAAGGTGTCGATATTCTTGAGCGCATCCTTGAACATCGCCTGGTTGTCGGCGACGAAATCATCGAGCCGGCGCAGCGTGTCGCGCGCGGCTTGCGTGAAATCGAGCGTGGCCGCGGGCGGCGCGGTCAGCGTCGCCGGGCTTCCTTTTGCGCTTTCGAGGATCGGCGAGTCCGGCGTGCCGCCCTTGAGCGCAATCTGCGCCACGCCTGTCAACCCCTGGAATTCAAGTCCGACTTCGACGTCGGAATGAATCTGCACGACCTTGTCGATGTTCACCAGCGCCGCGACCTCCTTGGGCCGCTGCGGATCGAGCTTGAGGCTGGTCACCTCGCCGACCTGGATGCCGTTGAGCAGGACGTTGGCGCCGGTGTGCAGGCCCGCCACCGAGCCCTGGAACACGATGCGGTACGGCACGCGCTCGCGCGTGGCACCGACGTTCTGGAACCAGTAGACGAAGCCGAAGATGCCGGAGATCACGGCCAGCGTGAACAGTCCGATCAGCACATAGTTCGCTTTGGTTTCCATCGCTCCTGCCGGCTACACGTTCAACGTTACTTGCACCTTGTTGTCCTCATGCGAGCGCTTGCCGTGGAAATAGGCTCTCAGCCACGGATGCGTGGACGCGAGCATCGTTTCCATCGAGCCCGCCGCAATGATCTTGCCTTGCACCAGCACCGCGATGCGGTCGCACACGGTGTGCAGGCTGTCGAGGTCATGAGTTACCATGAAAACGGTGAGCCCCAAAGTCCGCTGCAGCGTGGCGATCAAGGTGTCGAAATCGGCGGCGCCGATGGGGTCGAGGCCGGAGGTCGGCTCGTCGAGAAAGACGATGTCCGGATCGAGCGCGAGCGCGCGCGCCAGCGCCACGCGCTTGGTCATGCCGCCGGAGAGTTCGGACGGAAACTTCTCGCAGACGTCGGCATGCAACCCGACGAGTTCCAGCTTGGCGACGACGAGATCGTCGAGCAGTCTGTCGGACAGGCGCAGGTACTCGCGAATGGGAAATTGGATGTTTTCACGGACATTCAGCGAGGAGAACAGCGCGCCCTCCTGGAACAGCACGCCCCAGCGACGCTCCACCGCCTGCCGCTCGGATTCGCTCGCCGCCGCCATGTCGACGCCGAGCACCCTGATCGTGCCATCCCGCTTCGGCAGCAGCCCGATGATGGTGCGCATCAGAACCGATTTGCCGGCGCCGGAGCCGCCGACGAAGCCGAGGATCTCGCCGCGATAGACGTCGAGATTGACCTTGTTGAGCACGACCTGCTGGCCGAAGCCGACCACGACGTCGCGCACCTCGATGATCGCTTCCTTGCCCGAATTGTTCAGGTCCTGGGCCATCGCCTACATCCCGATTGAGGCAAAGAAGATCGCGAACAAGCCATCGAGCACGATGACGAGAAAGATCGATTCCACGACCGACACCGTGGTCTGCATGCCGAGCGACTCGGCGCTTCCTTTCACCGCCATGCCTTCGACGCACGCCACCGCCCCGATCACCAGCGCCATGAACGGCGCCTTGATCATGCCGACCTTGAACGTGTCCATCGAGATCGCTTCTTTGAGCCGCTGCAGATAGATCTCCGGGTCGATGCCGCCGTAGAGCCAGCACACCAGGCCGCCGCCGTAGAGCGCGGCCATCGATCCGAGAAATGTGAGCAGCGGCACGGCGATGATCAGCGCCAGAATGCGCGGCAGGATGAGCACCTCGACCGGGTCGAAGCCCATGATGCGCAGCGCGTCGATCTCCTCGCGCATCTTCATCGAGCCGAGCTCCGCCGTATAGGCGCTGCCCGAACGGCCGGCCACCATGATGCAGACGATCAGCACGCCAAGCTCGCGCAGCACCAGGATGCCGAGCATGTCGACGACATAAATATCGGCGCCGAATTTGCGGAAATGAAAGATGCCCTGCTGGGCGATGATGCAGCCGATGAGGAAGGTGATCAGCAGGACGATCGGCACGGCGCGCCAGCCGACATTGTCCACGTGATGCACCATCGCGGTAAAACGGAAGCGCACCGGCCGCGCGACGACGCGCAGCAGCGCGACCACGACCGCGCCGAGCATGTTGATGATATCGGCAAAGCCCTGCCAGACGTAGACGACGCTCTCGCCGATCGAAGCGATGGCGTACAGCGGTCCGCCGCCGCCGAGATGCGCCGGCGCTTCTTCCGGCGGCAAGGCATGCAATTTGTCCAGCAGCGTGCGGTGGTCGTCCTTCAGTCCAAGCAGATTCGTGGCGCAGCCGCGGCTGGCGAAGTCACGCTCCAGCCGCTCCAGCAGCAAGGCGCCATAGGTGTCGAGCCGTTCCACCCGGCTCATGTCGATATCGACGCGGCGAAACGTGCCGCGTTGGCGCGTCTGCGCGTCGATCAGCGCCTCGAGTTGGCGCGCGCCGGTCGCGGTCCATGGACCGCCGGCGGCGAGCCGAAGGCGTTCTCCGTCCGTTGTGCCTTCAAGCAGGACGTCACTCACGCGAAGGGCCTCATGGGCGGGCAGCGGGCGCCGACGGTTTTCTTCCCCGACTGCCTGCGGGCGATTGCCCGATTCGGGGAAGGCTGGATTTGATACTTGACCATCGCGTGCGAACCTGTCGAGGGTTTGGTCGGACCGTTCACCATAGCCCAAGTCATTGAATTTGTCGCCAAACTTGCCTCTGACCCTGTCTCTTGCGGTTGAGCGTTGGCCGATCGCCGGCGCTTTTGCGATCAGCCGCGGCGCCAAGACCGAGGCCGTGGTCGTCGTTGTGGAACTGCACGACGGGGCGGCGCGCGGCCGCGGCGAATGCGTCCCCTACGCCCGCTACGGCGAAAGCGTCGAGGACGTGATGGCGGCGATCGAGGCCATGCGGCCGCGGCTCATCGCCGGCCTCGATCGGGGCGGCCTGCAGCAAGCGATGCCCGCGGGGGCCGCGCGCAACGGGCTCGATTGCGCGTTCTGGGATCTTGCCGCCAAACGCGAAAACCGTCCGGTGCATGAGCTTGCCGGGCTGGCGGCGCCGCACGCGGTCACCACCGCCTATACGATCTCGCTCGCAGCGCCGGAAGATATGGCGCGGGCAGCGGAAAGGGCAGCCCACCGCGCCCTGCTCAAGATAAAGCTTGGCGCACCGGGCGATGCCGACCGCATCGCCGCCGTCCGCAAAGCTGCCCCCAAGACGGCGCTGATCGTCGACGCCAACGAGGGCTGGGACGAGGCAGTGCTGGCTGCCAACCTGGCCGCCTGCGCCGAAGCCGGCGTCGTGCTGGTGGAGCAGCCGCTGCCTGAAGGGCGCGATCATGCCCTCGCCGGCCTGCAACGGCCGATCCCCGTTTGCGCCGATGAGAGCGCCCACGGCCTTGCCTCGCTGCCGGCGCTGGCCGGCAAGTACGACGCGGTCAACATCAAGCTCGACAAGGCTGGCGGCCTCACCGAGGCATTGCAAATGGTGGGTGCAGCCGAACGGATGGGCCTTGCGATCATGGCTGGCTGCATGGTGGCAACATCGCTCGCCATGGCGCCGGCCGTGCTCGTCGCGCAAGCGGCGCGCTTCGTCGACCTCGACGGCCCCCTTCTGCTCGCCAGGGATCGCGAGCACGGCCTGCGCTACGCCGACAGCCTCGTCTATCCGCCGAAGCCGGCGCTCTGGGGCTAGAATCAGCAGTTTTATCCGATTGATCCTGGTCAATGCCGCAATGGGAAGTTGTGGCTATTTGCACCCATCATGTCGGATGAAAACACCGTCGCGGGACGCCTGCTGGCCCATTCCAAGCTATGCCGGCAAATGGCAACTCAGACGTGGAACGAAGAAATCGCCAAAGAGCTGCGCAAGCTCGCCGATGAATGCGCACGCGCGGCCGTCGAGGCCAAGACCACCCTCCATTAATCCCGGCAGTCGATTTGCGCGGCCGTTCAACGCCCCAGGGTCGGCTGCGGAACTTTGAACCGTCGGCAGCCAGCTGTCGCCGTTTCATGAATTTTACCCGCAATTTTCGTCAACCAAACCTTTCCCCGGACGCTGGGAATGGCTTAGACTTGCGGCACAAAACGCGTAAGCGGCCATTAAAGCCGTGGGGTGGCGTCGAGCGGGGGACGGGGTTTCGATGCGTATTCGCAGCCTGTTGTTTGCTGCCGCTTGGCTGGCGTCCGCAATTTCGTCGGCGTCGGCCACCATGCTCATCGCCGAGGACCGCGGCGGACAAATCGGACATTACCTGGAGGCCTTTGCGCTGCTGCGCTCCAGCGGCGAGCACGTGGTTGTCGACGGTAACTGTCTGTCCGCCTGCACGCTGGTGCTCGGCCTCATTTCACGCAGCCATATTTGCGCGACCCCGCGCGCGCGTTTTGGCTTTCATGCCGCCTGGATGCCGGACGCCGAAGGCCGTCCGGTGACCAGCGCCATGGGAACGCAGGCGCTGTGGAATATTTATCCCGGCACAGTGCGGCGCTGGATCAGCCGCCACGGCGGCCTGTCACGCCGGATGATCTACATGCAGGGCCACGATCTTGCGCGTATCGTGCCCGCCTGTGGCGCGACGCAGGAGGCGCGTTCAGAGCGGCGCCACGCGCCGCCCAAGCCGATACGCTACGAAAGCGCAAGCGCCTCCAGCGACAGCCATTAGCGCCATCGCCGCATAGGCGAGGCCGGCGAACGCCGCGTAAAGCAGCCCGGACAGCCCCATGGCGCCGGCCATGACGACGCCGGCTGCGACGGCGAGATAGCCTTGCGCGCTGGCGCTTTGCCCGGGCGGCGCGCTGCGGGCGGCGAAGTTGAGCGCACCCAGATAAGTCGTGCCGAAGGTCAGCGCGTGCAGCAGTTGCAGCCACGGCAGCAGCAGCACCGGCGGATCAAGCGCCATCGCCGACCAGCGCAGCACGGCGCCGCCGGCGCCGATCATGATGAGCACCGTCGGCGTCAGCGCCGGCGGCAAGCGGCCGGAGAGTGCAAACAAAACGATTTCCGCAACGACGCCCAGCGCCCATAGCCCGGCAATGGCGCCGCCGCCGAGTCCGGCGAGGCGCCATTCCAGCGTCGAGAAGCCGTAATAGACGGCATGGCTTGCCTGGATCAGGCTTGCCGCCGCCAGCACCGCGAGAAAGGCCGGATTGCGCAGCAGGCTTCCGCGCGTTTGCGCCGGCGCGGATAAGGGCGCGACCGCCGGCGGCAAAGGCGCGAGCGAAAACGACGCCAGGGCGCCAAGCAGGATCGCCGCCACCATCAGCCAGATCAGATCGCGGGCCGGCAGAACATCGGTGGCAAAGCCGGTGGCGAAACTGCCGGCAACGAACGCCGCCGAGCCCCACATGCGTACCGGCCCATAGGCCTGGCCGCGGGCGCTGAGGCCGCGCAGCGCATAGGCGTCGACCAGCGGCATCACCGGCGCAAAGGCAAGTGAGGCAAGGACATAAGTGACGATGATCGCCGGCGCGCCGTCGGCGAGGCCGACCAGCGTATAGCCCGCAAAGCTCGCGCAACTGGTGACGATGATGGCGCCGCGCAGCCGGTCGTAGCGGTCGGCGGCGCGCGCGGCGACCAGAATGGCGAAAACCCGCACAAACATGGGGATCGCCAGCACCAATCCGATGAGCTCCGCGTCCAGCCCCTTGGCCTTCAGCCACACCGGGAAGAACGGCAACTGCACGCCGAGCACGATGAATGTTGCGGCGTAAAGCCCTGCGAGGCGCAAGGCAAAGCCGGATTTCGCTTCGGAGAGGGCCCGCATAACGCCTGTTGTTGGTTGCGAGAACAGCGCTAGCCGAATCAAGCGGGCTGATTGATAAACTGCCCGGGCAGGGATTGCACATGGCGAGCGAAACGCAGGCGCTGGCGATCCGCCCGGAAAAACCGAGCGCGGACGATTATAGCATCCTGTCCGCGACACTGGAGGCGAGCGCGCGCGGCCGCGCCTTCCTGAGCGAATACGCGCGGCGAAACCGCGCCGCCGACACCGAAGTACTGCTCACGGCGCTCGACCGGCTCAGCCTCCACATCCGCGGCGAGGCCTCGGCGGTGCAGCATATCCGCGCCGAATTGCGCACTTTGCTCGCCGCGATCCGCCTTGCCCGTCCCGACTTCGATGGCGGGCAGGCGCCCGGCAAAATGGCGATGCTAACCCAACTCATCGACGTATTGGAGCAGCGCATCGAGGCTCTGGTCGGCGTCAGGACTGCCGACGTTCAAGCCGTGCGGCCGCACCTTGCCGTGGTGCCGCCGGCCGACGAGCCGGAATTGCCGATCCCCTCGCCTGTGGCGCAATTGCCGAGCATCGCCGTCGTGGCCCCGACCAGGCCGATGAGCGGAACCGCGCTCATGCCGGAGGTGAACGTGCTCGAGCAGGCCCCGGCCAAGGCTGCCGGCAAGCCGATGGCCAAGGCTGGAACGCCGAGCACGGAACGGCTGCGGCTGCTCGCGCCGATCATGGCCTTGAGCGAGGACGAGCGGCTGGCGCTGTTTTCCTGATCCGCGTCAGGCCACGATCAGCCTGGCAAACAAATCCGCGTCGACATTGGCGCCGGAGAGAATGCCGACCACCACCTTGCCCTTGACGTCGAGCTTGCCGGCGAGCAATGCGGCAAGGCCGATGGCGCCGCCCGGCTCGACCACCAGCTTCAACTCGTTGAAGGCGTAGCGCACCGCCTGCCCGACTTCGGCATCGCTCACGGCGAGGCCCTGCCCGATCAGCTTGCTGGTGATGGGAAAGGTCAGCTCGCCCGGCGTGTTGCTCATCAGCGCGTCGCAGATACTGCCGCTCATCCGCGGATTGGCCTCGCGGCGGCCGCTGACGAAGGAACGCGCGGTATCGTCGAAGCCTTCCGGCTCGACCGTGTAGAATTTCGCCGCGGCGACGCGCGATTTCACGCCGAGCGAAATGCCGGCGGCAAGCCCGCCGCCGGACGCGCCGACCACCACGATGTCCGGTTTCAACCCCAAACGGTCGAGATCCTCGACGATCTCGGTGCCGATGGTGCCTTGCCCGGCGATGATCAGCGGATCGTCGTAAGGCGGCACCAGCGTTGCGCCGCGCTCGGCGATGATCTTCTCGGCAATCGCGGCGCGATCTTCGCCGTCGCGGTTGTAGGGGATGACCTCGGCGCCGAGCGCCAGCGTGCGCTCGCGTTTAGCCTTCGGCGCGTCGCTCGGCATGACGATGGTGGCGCGCAGGCCGAGCAGCCGCGCCGCCGCCGCGACGCCCTGCGCGTGATTGCCGGAGGAATAGGCGACGACGCCGGCCGCGCGCCGCTCCAGCGGAATCGAGGAAATCTTGTTGTAGGCGCCGCGGAACTTGAACGAGCCGGTGCGCTGCAAGGTTTCGGCCTTGAGGAAAACGCAGGCGCCAAGCCGATCGTCGAGCACCGGCGCGTTGATGAGTGGCGTACGCACCGCCACGCCGGCCAAGCGCTTTGCCGCGGCGTCGATATCGGCGGCGGTGGGCAAAATCGTGGTGTCGAGCAGGCCCATGAGAGGTTACGTTAGCGCCGCCCCGCCCCGGCCAGCAAGCGGCGCGGTGGATGGAATTATGACCGTCATACCGGGGTTTTAGTGTGGCTTGGGCTCAACACAGGGGGAGACTATGAAGACACGCTACGTGATTGCCTTATCGGCCGCCGCGGGAATCGCGGCCGGCGCCGCCGCGGTTGAAACGCTGCATGCCCAGGCCAAGGCGCCGGGCTTCGTTATCGCCGAGATCGACGTCAACAACGTCGACGGCTACACCAAGGAATTCCTGCCGCTCGCCGCCAAGTCGCTGGCCGACGGCGGCGCCAAGTTCGTCGTCCGCGGCGGCAAGCCGATGGCTCTCGAAGGCGCTGCGCCGCCGTCCCGCATCGTCATCACGCGGTTCGACAGCCAGGAACAGGGCAAGGCCGCCTACACCTCGCCCGCCTATATGGAAGCGAGAAAGATCGGCGACAAATACGCCAAGTTCCGCATCTATACGGTCGAGGGGCTCGGCGAATAGGCGCGCATTCGCCGCGGAGGCCGCCCGCGTCAGGCGGCCTCTTTCTTGCTCCGACGTAGCCGCGACAGGCGGCTCCTGAGCCGTTCCGGCATCACGGCGCGCGTGGCAATCGCCACGTGCTCGAGGAAGATGCGTGCGCTCTCTTCCCAAGTCATGCGCAGGGCAAAATCGCGGCAGTCGTCGCGCGAACATTCGAGCGCGGCAAAACAGGCGCGCCGCAAGTCCTCGTCCAGCGCGCCGACCGGCGCCTCGCCGATGACGTCGCGCGGCGCCGCAGCGGGAAACGCCGCGACCGGCACGCCGCTCGCCAGCGCTTCGAGCAGCACCAGCCCGAATGTGTCGGTGCGGCTCGGGAACACGAACACATCGGCGGCGGCGTAAATCTCCGCCAGTGCCTCGCCCTGCCGGCTGCCGAGAAAGATCGCGTCGGAATAGGTCTTCTCCAACTGCGCCCGCGCCGGTCCGTCGCCGACCACGAGCTTGGTGCCCGGCAGGTCGAGTTTGAGGAAGGCCTCGACATTTTTCTCGACGGCCAGCCGTCCGACGGTAAGAAAGATGGGCCGCGGCCAGGTCACGGCGGCGGCCTTGCCCGGCTGGAACAACTCCGTGTCGACGCCGCGCGGCCACAGCTTGACGTCATGAAAGCCGCGCTCTTCGAGCTCGCGCACCAGCGTTGGCGTCGCCGCCAGCACCGCGGCGGCGGACGAATGGAAGCGTCGCAACCAGCCCCAGCTCACGTCACAGGCAAACTGCTGCGCCAGCGGAAAGCGCTCGGCAATGTAGTCGGGAAAGCGGGTGTGGAAGCTCGTCGTGAATGGCATGCCGCGGCGCAGGCAGACCCGGCGCATGGCGTGGCCGAGCGGCCCTTCGGTCGCGATATGCACCGCGTTGGGCTTGACGCGGTCGAGCCTTCGCTCGACATCGCCCGGCTTGAGGATTGCGAGCCGCACCTCAGGATAGGTCGGGATCGGCACCGTCCAGAATTCCGACGGCGTCAGGAATTCGATTCTGGCGCCGAGTTCTCCCGCCTCGCGCCCCATATGGCCGAGCGTGCGCACCACGCCGTTGACCTGCGGGTGCCAGGCGTCGGTCGTCACCAGAACTTTCATTTCGGGACTCTCCCCTCATGGCGGG
>Ga0335083_10001152_pt1 | contig 37033 bp, 38 predicted proteins | sample Lox_Sample_42_FD_206716 | JGI IMG/M metagenome (GOLD analysis project Ga0335083, IMG submission 206716) | Soil microbial communities from Loxahatchee National Wildlife Refuge, Florida, United States - Lox_Sample_4.2 | ecosystem: Environmental > Terrestrial > Soil > Wetlands | place: USA...
GTGTCCGGCGCCATGGGGGATCGGCGGAGCTCTCAGGCCCGACGGGTACGGCGTCTGGCACTCGCCCTCTTGGCCGTGAGCGTCGGGGTCTCGGCCGCTGCCGGTCCCGCCGCGGGCAGCCCTCCCGAACCGTACTTCCGCGCGCTGCCGGAAGCGGACGCAATGCACTCCCCCCGTGAGGGAGCGATCGCGGCGCCGCTGGGGAACGGGGAAGTGCTGATCGCCGGGGGTAACAACCTGGGCAAGGGCCTGCGCAGCGCAGAACTCTTCGACCCCACCACCGACACGTTCAGGTTGTTGCCCGAAACGGGTGAAACCGAGATGTCGGTCCCGCGCTACCGCGCCGTGGCAGCGCCGTTGTCCACGGGGCAGATCCTGATCGCGGGCGGCTGGAACGCCGCGGAAAAAAAGCTGAGCAGCGCCGAACTCTTCGACCCCGACACCGACACCTTCACGCTCGTGCCACACGAAGGCAGGCTTCACACGGCACGTGAAGGCGCCGTTGCTGCGCCGCTGCCCGACGGCGAAGTGTTGATCGTGGGCGGTACCACCAACTCCGAAAACGAACCCTATGGACCGTGGGAAGCCCTCGGGGCGGAATCGTTCAACCCCATCACCGACAGCTTCTCGGTACTCACACTGTGGGGTGAACACTCGGTACTCGAAAGCCGGACCGGCGCGGCGGCAAGTGAGCTCCCCAACGGCGACGTGCTGGTCATGGGGGGTTACGCAAAGGACCCCCACACGCTGGGCGGGTACACGTGGACCACCGATCTCTTCGATCCCGCGACCGACAAGGTCGCGCCCTTCAGTGGCCTTACAGCCGTTCGATGGAGACCCTCGGCCGCGCTTCTCCCCAGCGGGCAGGTCCTCGTTGCAGGTGGCTCCGGGGCCGGCGCCGAAACGCTGAGGAGCGCGGAACTGTACAACCCCCGCCCGGAACTCTTCACTCCGCTTCCCGAATCGGGGGAAACCGAGCTGGTGACCGCCCGCAGCGACGCCGTCGCAGCACCGCTCCCCGGCGGTCGTGTGCTGATCGCGGGCGGCGGACCCAGTGAAGGCGATCACCCTTACAAGAGCGCGGAAATCTATTACGCCGCTCCACAGGCCCGGACCGCCGGCGGCTACTTCGGAGCCCAGACGGTCGGGTACCCGGCGGCCGAACAGGTGATTACGGTCACCAACGTCGGCGGTCAGGATCTCGATATCGTCGGCGCGTCTCTGTCCGGCCCGGACGCAGCGGATTTCTCGATTGCCACCGGTGCCTGTGAAGGCCGGAAGCTGGAACTCTGGCAGAGCTGCACGATCTCGGCACGGTTCACACCGTCGCTGGTCGGCGAACGAACAGCGGAGATCTACCTCGAGACGAACCTGCCCTACGGAACCTCGATCGGGCTGTCGGGTCTTGGCATGGCCGCGAACAGCGGCCCGGCGGGCCTGGTGGGAGCTCCCGGTCCGGCCGGCCGCGAAGGCGCAGCCGGGCCATCGGGGGAAACGGGGCTTGCAGGCGCTTCCGGATCACCGGGCACGACCGGGCCGGCGGGCGCACGGGGGTCCGCCGGGCCACCGGGTCCGGCCGGGCCCGCCGGGCGTGTCGAGCTGATCATCTGTCGGCAGGCCTCCACCGGCAAGTCCAGGAAGACGACCGCGGAGAGGTGCACCGCCAGGTTGACCAGTAGAGACGTCAGCCTCGTCGGCCACGTCGCTGCGGTGCTCTCGAGGAGAGGCGTGATCTACGCGACCGGCGTCGCCACCGCCTCACGCACGCGCACGGAACTCCGTCTCACCGCCCGCCGCAGTCTCCGCCCCGGGGCCTACACCCTGGTGCTCGAGCGTGGGCACACACGACGGCGCCTGCAGATCACCGTCCACTAGCTCCTGCGGCGATCGCCGCGCGCCGCCGAGAGAGCGGTGTCAGGCCTGCACCGGCAGGGTCAGCGGCGCGCGCGTGACCGCGCTCAGCTCCTCGTCCACGTCGTAATAGCGGACTTCGATGTCGCTGATGCCGGGATGGCTCCCGAGCGCGGACTTCATCGGTCCGTCACCCCAGGCTCGCGCGTGCTCGTCGGTGTCGAACAGGTAGATGCTCTCTGCGACGTGATCGGCGTCGTCGTAACCCCACAGCTTCCAGAGCAGACCCGGAAGACCGGCGATCTTCTCGGCCGCCGCCAGGAACCCGCGCGCCTGCTCGACGTCATCCCTTCCGCGCTCCCTTCCGTACCGCACCACCAGAAGCTTCATCGCCTACGCCCCTTCCTTTGCGGTGGACCGGACCTCCACCTGTGTCACTGGCGCTCCACGAGCGCCTTGAAGTTCTGCAGACCACCCTCGAGGCTCTTGGCATTCATGCGCTTGACGACCAGCGCATCGGCGAGCTTGCCGAACACGCTGCCGGGCAGCGCGTAGTCGAACGTCGTCGTCAGGCGCGTGCCATCGCCTTCCGGGGTGAGCTCCCAGCGGGCGTTCCCCGACAACATCCCTTCCATCTCGAGGAGCTGCAGCCTCGCCGGGTCGTACTCGAGCACGGTCTCCTTGATCGTCATGGCCACGCCCGCCGACTTGACCTTGAAGGCGACCTTGCCGCCTGCCTCGGGGAACGGAGCGGTGATGTCGATCGCCGTCATGCCCGGGTACCAGTCGGGCCACTGACGCGCGTCGCTGAGGAGCGCCATGGTCACCTGCGGCGATGCCTTGATCTGGACACTGCGCTGCACGTTGGCCATCGTGGACCTCCCGCCCTCTGCCGCCGCACCTTCGTGGCGCGACGAGCGGAAGTCTACGTTCCCGCCGCGCCGAGGCCCGGCGGGCCGCCGGTCCCCGACGCCGGAGTCCCGATCGCAGCCGGCTGTGGCGGTTGTGCGATCCTCGCGGCATAGACCAGCAGGCCCGGGGGCACGCCCTTCGCCGAGAGCGTGCGTGGGGCGCCCTCGAAGGCGTCGCGGTCGCGCAGCTCGCGCCACACGGGCTCCGACACGAGCAGCTCGCCGGCCGCGGCCTCGTCGCAGATGCGTGCGGCGACGTTCACGTCGACGCCGAGATAGTCGCCGCCGATGCGGCGGGGACGGCCGAGGTGGACTCCTGTTCGCAGCATCGCGCGGTAGCCCTCGCGTTCGATGGCGCCGGCTCCCGCGTGGGCCTCGAGCGCCGCCGCGACGGCGCTCTCCGCATCGCAGAACACGGTCATCAGCCCGTCGCCCAGCCGCTTCACGATCTCCCCGCCGCGCTGCAGCATCGGCGGCTCGATCACCTCGCTGAGTTCCCGCAGCAGTTCGAGCGCCTGCTCGTCGCCGGCGATCAGCGCCCAGCTCGAGAATTCCGCGAGGTCGGTGAACAGGATCGCCACATCGACCTCTCCCCTGCCCCGGCCCTGACGCTCGGACAGCCGCTGCCACGCCTGCAGCGCGCCGAGCCCCACCTCTCCGAGCAGCCCGGGCGCCTGACCGCGCAGCTCGACCAGCTGCCGTGCAGCCCGATCCGCGGGCCGTTCCCGTACACGCGACAGCCGCTCCGCCAGCTGCTCGCCGCCGAGCAGACTCGCGCGCAGGCGTTGCGCGCCGCCGACCAGGGAGGGATCGCCGTTGACCCTCCTCGCCAACGACAGCAGCCGCCTCGCACGGCCGTCATCGCCGAACCTTCGACGGGCGTCGCGTCGGGGGTCGTCGGTTCCGGAGCGCGACACGTCGAAACAGGACGGTACCGATCCTTCGGCGCTCGTATTGGCCGCCTACGACGGGGGAGCGGCTTTCTTCGGCGGCACGGAGGTTTCGCCGCCTTCGGAGGGTTCCTGTTTCTTCAGCGATTCACCGCCGCCGGAGGTGCCGTGTTCGGAGCCGCCTTCCCGGCCCGCTCCCTCGCCCGCCCCCGGGAGCTCGCCGCCTCCGGGGTTCACCGGGACCGAGTTGGGGGAACCGACCGAGGTACCGCCGCCGCCCGGGGCCTGATGGGTGCCTTCACCGGGAACCGGCGGCGCCGAGATCCGGCGAACGGTGGATACCGGCGACGAACTGCCGGCGCCAGCTCCCTCCCCTGCCTGCGCCGACGCTCCTTCGCCAGTCGCCGGACTCGTCCCGCTCGGCGCTGGGTTGCCATCGGCACCGACGGAGGACGTCGTGATTCCGCGAGCGTCCGCGGACGGTGGCCGCGGTCCCGCCAGGGTCTGGGGTGCCAGCCGCCCGAGTGAGCCGTTGGGTGTACCGCCACGGGTGTGACGTACGCGTGACCCCGGGCGCGAGACCGTCGGAAGCGTGCCTGCGACAAGACCACGGGAGGCGCGGGTGCGAGGAGCGACGTTCGCGGCCCCAAGGCTCGGGTGATGCCCGCCGGCGGAATCCGTCGGTGCGTGGCGCACGGCCGCGACCCCGACGACCATCGCACCGGCGGAGAGCATCATCGCGCCGGCCTTGACCAGTCCGCCCGTCGCAACGCCGGCACCCGCGCCGCCGGCTTCGATGCTCGTGAGTCGGTCGACGAGACGGGTTCCGCGGTGGCCTCCGCCGCGCGCCCAGCCCAGCAGCGACGGTGGCGTCAGGGCGGTCGCGGCGGCGCGCATTGCCGTTCGCGCCCGGTACACCAGGCCACGAACGGCACCGTGGCTGACGCCGAGCGCGCGTGCGGCCTGCTCGTTGCTGCGCCCCTCGACTGCGGTACAGAGAAGCGCCTCGCGCTGCATGCTGGGCAGGGCTGCGAGGTCGGCGAAGACCGCGCGCAACGCGACCGCCCCCTCTGGATCGGCGTTCACCGCGGCGAGCTCCCCTGCGACGTCGGTGAGCTGCTCGTGCGCGTTCGCGGGGCCGCGCAGGGCATCGACGGTGGCGTTGTGGGCGATCCGATACAGCCAAGCCCTGACGTTGTCCACCGCCAAGCCGCCTCGCAGCGAGATCCAGGCCCGCATGAGGCTCTGCTGGGCGACGTCTTCGGAGCGTGCCCCGTTCAGCCCGAGCTGCCGCGAGTAGCAGAGCAGCGGCTCGCGATAGCGGAGCACGAGGACTTCGAACGCGCGCTCATTGCCCTCGCCGGCGGCCGCGGCGAGCCCCTCATCCGACTGCGCTCGCAGAAAGCGTGCATGGACGACGGGGCTTTCGCGGCTCCCCGACGAGGCGTACGGATCGCTGTGGCCATGCATCCCGATGCTTAGACGTTGCCCAGCCGCAATAGTCACGCTGCGCGACGGAAGATCATACGTCGCGTCCGGGAGCGTGGGATGTCGCGTCCGACGGTGCCTCCCGACCGCGTGATCTCCGGCGGCCTCGGTCGTCTCAGGTACGACACTTCATTCAATTATCCAGGAGGTGACGACCATGTTCGGTCGATTCGTCGTTGGTGTCGTGGTCGGCGCGAGCGCCCTGTTCGGCTCCGCCGCGATCGCCGGCGCGCAGGTGCAGGATCCGGTGCTGATCGGGCCGAAGCAGTCGTTTGTCGGGCTCGTGAACAACAGGAGCTCGAACGCGGTGATCGAAATGGCCTGCTTCGGACCGACGCGGCGGGGCGAGTACGGCCACCCCCTTGCCGGCCAGACGCTGGAGGTCAAGCTGGTCGGACCCCTGACAAGCGCTGCCCCGCTGGCCTTCACCGGCACAGCTCACGAGATCCAGGCGACGTACGCGATCTCCAGCACGCTCGAGATCCTGCTCGCCGAATTCAGCTCGTACTACGTGCCCGAGCCGCTTTCCACGAGCCTCTCCCTCCCATGCTCGGGGACCGCGGTGATCCCCTTCGCCCCCGTCGAAGGCGGCCCTCACGCGCGACCGTGGAGGACGAGGGTCACGTTCGTGCCCCAGCCGTGACGAGGTGAGGAGCTGCGGGAGCGCCCGTCTCCCGCAGCTCCAGAAGGCATACGGTCACCCCCGTTGGGACAGGTCGGGTCCAGCCCGGGAAGGAGCGGGTGATGAGCACGGACCAGGTTCTCTTGGGATGCCCCGAGCCGTGCTCACGAAATGTGCTGCAGGAGCGCGGTCTTCCCCACGCCGGGGTTCCCGCGCACGACCAGTGCTCTGCTCTGGCCGACTCGGACCGCCGCCAGCAGGCTTGCGAGCGCCCTCAGCTCGCTATCGCGACCCACCAGATGCAGATGTACCGTCATCGGTCAGCTCCGCGCGGGTCGGACGCACTCGGGCCTCGCGCAGCTGGCTCGCGCGACCCCTCGACTGGCCACCAACGCTAGCGTGTCGGCGGATGCGATGCACGGATGACAGCAGCGAAACTCGTCCCGGTACGAAGTCGGTCTGCACGGAGCGAGAGCGACGACGCGATCGGTCCGCAGTCAACCCAAAGGAGCCCCTATGTCACACCACCTCGACACCCCAGAGGCCTGGCAGAACGGCCAACTCTACATCGACGACCTCTACGTTTACACCGCCGATAGCGGCACGGTCCTCGCGATGGACCTCAACTCTGACGTCACCGGCGGACTGCACCCCGACCTGGACGAGTCGCAGGCGCAACCGGGGTTCCACCACGAGGCGCGCTACGAGTTCAAAGTCCACTTCGACGGCGCCGAGCGGGAGGCACTGACCTACCGCGTCACGTTCGGCGAGCCCGACGCCGACGGAACGCAAGCGCTGCAGCTGCGGGTCCTTACCGACGAGCAGGCACGCGAGGACGGGGCCGAGGGCGAGCTCGCCCTGTCCGGCAACACCGGCGAGGTGACGGCCGGCTCCGGCGTGCGCCTCTTCGCGGGGCGGGTCGGCGACCCGTTCTACGTCGACCTTTCCTTGCTCGCGAGGGTGAACGGAGCAGTGAAAGACGGCACGGCCGTGGACCTCTCCGGGTGGGACCCGGCGCAGGCGCGGAACAGCTTCGCCGACACAACTGTCGAGACGATTGTGCTCGAGGTCTCTCACCAGGATCGGCTGCTGCACCCGGGCGCCCGGATCGGTGTCTGGTGCGCGACGAAGCTGGCGACGGACTCCGGAGGCTGGAGGGCCATCAACCGAGCCGGCCACCCGATGATGTGGCCGATCTTCTGGCCGGACGACGTGCGCTTCGCCGACGCGCTAAGCAGTAGGCACCCCTACGAGCTCGACGAGGAGCGCAGGTACGTCGAACGGCAGCTCACGGCGGTCGTCGCCGCCAACGGCACCTCGGAGGACCCACAGGGGTACGGCGAAGCGGTCGCCGAGATCCTGTTCCCCGACGTGCTGCCGTTCATCGTCGGCACGCGCGCTGTCTACAGCTACCCGCACCACAACGGCCGTAGCCCCGCCGGCAACGCGCCCGAGGCGATGATGTCGCTGGTCTCGTGCACCGCCGTGCCGTCCGGCCTTGGACCCTCGACCTCGGCGCACCTGCGCCGCGACGAGTTCCCCTACGTGGTCCCGATGGCGCTCGTCGCGCGGCGGTAGGTGCGGCGAGATGCGCTCCACCGGTTCTGCCTCCGCGGCTCGCGCTCGCGCGTTGGCCCTCAGTCGCGGCCGGACGGCGCGCCGCGGCGGCGGCTCGCGTCGGCTCCGCTCGTCGTGGTCGTCGCTGTCCGGCTCCGAGAAGCGGACGCTGCTCATGATGGGGCTCGTTGTGGCAGCGCTCCACGTCGCGGGCTTCCTCACGCTGATCGCGCTTGTCGCGCCCAGGCACTACAGGCTCGGTGCAGGCGGGGCCTTCAGCGTGGGGATCGGGGTGACCGCTTACACCCTTGGCCTGCGTCACGCGTTCGACGCCGATCACATCTCCGCGATCGACAACACGACGAGGAAGCTGATGAGCGAGGGCAAGCGCCCGCTCAGCGTCGGATTCTGGTTCTCGCTCGGGCACTCGACGGTCGTGTTCGCGCTCGCGTTCTTGATCTCGATCGGCGTGCGCGCGCTCGACGGACCGGTCGAGAGCGACGGCTCCAGCCTGCATCAGGTGACCAGCTGGATCGGCACCCTCGTCTCCGGATCCTTCCTCTACGTGATCGCGGCGATCAACGCGGTGATCCTGCTTGGGATCGTCAACGTGTTCCGCCAGATGCGAGGCGGGCGCTACGACGAGGCCCATCTCGAGGAGCAGCTGCAACGGCGCGGCCTCCTGAACCGGTTCCTCGGTTGCCTGACGAGAGCGGTCAGACGACCATCCCAGATGTACCCGATCGGAATCCTGTTCGGCCTCGGCTTCGACACCGCGAGCGAGGTCGCGCTGCTTGTGCTCGCCGGAGGCGCCGCGGGCGCCGGGCTGCCCTGGTACGCGGTCCTGTGTCTGCCGGTCCTGTTCGCGGCCGGGATGTCACTGATGGACACGATCGACGGCTCGTTCATGAACTTCGCGTACGGATGGGCGTTCTCCAAGCCCGTACGCAAGGTCTACTACAACCTCACGATCACGGGCCTCTCTGTCGCTGTTGCGGCGGTGATCGGCACGATCGAGCTCGGCGGGCTCGCCGCGTCGGAGCTGGACCTCTCCGGCTCGTTCTGGGACTGGTTCGAGAACATCGACGTCAACCTCATCGGCTTCGTGATCGTCGGCCTCTTCGCCGCCACCTGGGCCGCCTCCCTGCTGATCTGGAGATACGCGCGCATCGAGGAACGCTGGGGACCGTCCGACGCCGCCGCCCCAATCGCGGCGGAGCCATGATCCGCGCCGCCTTCACCCCGTGTTGGACGTACGACGGGGTGGTGGACGCCCTGATGACGATCGTGCGCGCCTCCGGGATCACGCTCGACGAGAGCGAGCGCGACGAGGACAGCGCGAAGATCCAAGTCGCGGTTGCGGTCTAGGCCTGCGAGCTTCTCAGGCGGCGCCGGGCCCTGTCGCGCTCTTCTCCCGCCTGCGCGCGACTACGACACCGGCTCGCCAGCCGGGCGCCCGTCCTCCTGCCGGAGGCCGGATCGAGTCGACATCCAGCCCGCTGCGCGCCAGCACCCACGCGATCACGGAGTTGGAGTTCCACATCTCACCGGTCGCGAGTTCATCGCGGCCCCACACCGGCGTGGGAACCTGCTCGACCAGCTCGAGCACGCGCTGGGCGCAGCCCTCGTCGCCGGTCAACCGCCGCGGGCTGTCAACCGCCTCGGCGACGTCGGGGATGTGTCCGCTGCGCCAACGGCGGATCTCATAGCGGAAGATCCGGAAGCGCCCCGCCCAACGAGCGCCGACCGCGCCTTCGGCAACGACCCCGCGCTGCCTGCCGCTCCAGTCGCGGACGGGTGCCTGCTCGATGACGTACTCGTCCTGCGCGACCTCCACCCAGAGGGCGGAGTGGTACAGGTCGCGCGCGACACGCCGCTGAAGGCGCGCCGCCACGGCCTCGTAGACGCGACCGTTGAGCCTGACGTAGTGTCCCCCCGCGCCCAGGGGCAGCCAATAGAGGTCAACCGCCGCCATCCCGCGCAGCGTACGCTGCAGCCAGCGATGACCGCGTTCGAGCTCGCTGAGGACTTCATGCCGATCTACGACGTCTCCGATGCCGTGGGGACGGTCGCAGACGCCGGTCGCGAGGCGGCCTTTGCAGCTCTGCTGGACGTGGACCTGCTGCAGCTCGGACGCGAGACGCCGGCTGTGGGGATGCTCGGCGCGCTGCGGATGCTCCCGGATGTCGTGGGCCACCTCCTTCACGGGGAACCCCCGGCCAGGCCGCCGGAGTCGATGCGGTTGCGCGACCTCCCGACGATTCCGATGTACGAGGGTGGCTGGATCCTGCTCGGCGAACGTCCGGGCAAGGAGGTTGCCTTGGGGCTCGTCGGCAAGTTCTGGCGGCCAGTGATCGAGTTCGCGAGGATCACGAGCGCTGATGAGTTCCGCGACTTCGACGAGCCCGGGTTCGCGAAGACGGTCTACGACCTCTCGGCGAGCGAGTTCGGGGCGAGCGGGACGCTCCTCTCGGGTCTGATGAGGACAGCGACCACAGACGAGCACGCGCGCCGCTGGTTTCGCCGCTACTGGACCTTCGGGGTTGGGTCGGGAGCGCACATACTCGTCGGCGCTCTGCTCGACTCGGCGCGGCGCGCGGCGGAGGCACCGGGGGCGGGTAGCTGAGATTGTCTGAAGGTGGCGTCCTCACCACGCGCTCGTTAGGGCCACTCGAGGCAATCCGGGCCTTCGGCGTGGTGCTGGGCGGGCCGATCGTACTCGTCGCCGCAGCGGTCGCGAGCACAGTCGCGCTCGCACGTGACCTCGGTGCGCGGCGTTTGCCGCCGCGACCGGCCCTACTGGGCGTCCTGGCGACCGCGCTATACGCGTGTGTCGTCAGGCCGTGGCATCTGCGGTGGGGCACCAACGCCGACGATGCGCAGCGTGTGCTCCCGGGCGATGAGCTGCTGCCAATGGGTGGAACACAGATCCGTCACGCGGTGACGGTCGACGCGCCGGTCCACGTGGTCTGGCCGTGGCTCGCTCAGATCGGACAGGATCGCGGCGGGTTCTACAGCTACGAGTGGCTCGAGAATCTCGCGGGATGCCAGATGCGGAACGCTGACCGGGTGCATCCGGAATGGCAGCACCGCGAGCCGGGCGAGACCGTTCACCTGCATCCTGCTGGTGGGCTGAGGGTCACGTTGTTCGAGCCGGAACGCGCGATCGGCCTCGACGGCTGGGGTACCTTCTCCCTCGAGCCTCTCGACCCGGGGCGAACTCGCCTCATCGCGCGGGGCGGCGTTCCGCCCGGCGTCGGCGCGGCCGCATACGGCGTGCTCATGGAGATCCCGCACTTCCTGATGGAGAGGCGGATGCTGCTCGGGATCAAGGAGAGGGCGGAGGCCGGCAAGTCCGGCCTGTTCGCTTCCACTCCGGCGTGACAGGAACGGATAGACCTGCTGCCGCTATGCGGGAAAGGCGCGGCTCCAAGCCCGAGGAGGGCAGCGGCGGCGGTGGCGCACCCCCAAACTGACGCTGGCAGCTCAGGGTCTCACGAGCGTATGTAGCTCGTATGCCGTGTGCGGGGCGTCGGGAGGAGTCATGCCGGCAACCGCTTCTATCGCCTGCGTGAGCGGACCCTCGTAGAACTGCCTCGCTTGCTGCTCGGACTCCCACACATCGACGATCTGCCATTTGCCGTCGACCTCGCCGGCAGCGTGTACAAGCATTCCCGGGGCCGGCGACGCCCCCATCGCTTCGAGCTGCGCGTTCACTTTTTCGTAGGTCTCGGCAGTCACGTTCGGCGGCTGAGTGATCCGAATGTATGCCACTTGAAGCCCTCCTTCGGGTGGTCGGTCTCGCCGGAAACATACGCCGCCCCGAAGGCAGCGTCCGCCTTGCGCGGAAAGCCGGAGCCTAGTCGCGTCCTCTGGATCCGGACGCCCCGACCCGCCGACGCAACCTGCTCGTGCCGCGAAGGATGGCCACCACAGGAGGACAGATCCATTTCCAAGGAAGGTCGGGCCCGGCATCCGTAGTTCGCTGCTCGGTAGTCCATCCCGCCAGTCTGGTCGGTCGAGCACCGATGACAGGCCTCTCGTGCGCAGACAAGCTGGGCGGCAGTCGTGGGGTGCTGACTAACTCCCACGGGCCGGTTCGGACAAGGCGGGCGACGCTTGGGTTCGCCCGCTCTCTAGAGCAAGGGGTAGGTCATGGCAGAGGCTGGACTGTTCATCGGATGGGGCGAACCCGTCACCGGACGCGAGGCGAAGGGGTTGCAGGTGTTTGCGGAAGCCTTGGCGTACTACGGGAAGGCCGAGCAGGAGGGGCGCATCGAGAGCCACGAGACGGCGTTCCTAGGGCCACATGGCGGTGACCTCGCAGGTTTCACCCTGGTGCGTGGCAGCGAGGCGCAGATGGCAGCTCTGCGCGTCGAGGACGAGTTTGAACGGGTCATCGCGCGAGCTGGGCTGGTCGTGCAGAACCTCGGCGTGATCGACGCTTCGATCGGCGACGGCGTCCAAGACGCGGTCGCCGTGTACCAGGCCGCGGTGAACGACCTGGCCTAACCGATAGCGGCAGCCGACGGTTGCTGCACTGGCACGTCCCAGGTCCTGGCGTGCCGGTGGCCCGGCCCTCGCGGTCGCGCTGCCGGATGCTCGTCGGATTGCGCCGCCAAGCCGAACGCAGGTCCTCGGGGGTCGCGCCGGTGGGCGGCCGGGGATCTTGTCCAGCAACGAGGTCAGACCGAATGCTGAGAGAGCGCGCTCCTGCCTTGCGCGAAAAGATCGGGGCGCCTCGACACTAGCCTCGGCTCCCGGGCTGCGCGTATAGCGTGGGGGACGTGACCAACGACCGCCCGATCGCCGACCGCATCGAGGTCGCCGCACCTGACTTCGCGGCGCTTGTCGCACGCGGGCTCAGCCGGTTGCCGAGACCGTTGCGGCGCCGCGTGGTGCTTGCGGCCTTCGATCGTGCCCGCGACGCTTTCAACCGCGGCGATCTCGAGGCTCTCTTTGCCCTCTTCGCCGAAGACGTCGAGTACGGGCCGCCTCCCCCACTACACGAGGGCCAGCTCCTTCGAGGCCGCGCCGCGCTGTTCGCCTTCTGGTCGGGCGTGCGCGAGCGCTACGACGAGAGCGTGATCGAAAATCTCTCGCTCGATGAAGCATCCCCCGGCCGGATCGTGCGGCGGGCGCGCCTTTCACACCGTTCAAGCACGACGGGCGAGGAGCTTGCTTACGTGATCCTGCAGACCACCGAGCTGGATAAGGGCCGGGTAGTGCGTCAGCTGAACGCCCTCGAGACTGGGAGCTAAACGCGAGGTCCCGCAGGGCTCAGCGCTCGCTGGGCATAGCAGGACTTCCAGCTTCCGCCTGAGCCGAAAAGCAGCAGCGAATTCCCTCTTCGAGGCCCGCGGTCGGATCGACACTACGTTCGCCCGGTGAAACCCCACTCGGAGACGGCTCGAGCGCCTTTCTGGCGCGAGTTTGTTCCCCGATTTGTTCCCCAACGGCCGGCGGGCTGTAGAGCCCAGCCGCCAGAATCAGCGGATCGGCAGGCATTTCTTCGAGCGCCGACGATCTCGATCAACCCGCGAGCGCCCGGCCAAACGGCACGCCGATTCAGGGCCCCAAAAAGAGGCTCATTTGCAGGCCTTTCTTGATCGGGGAGTCAGGATAGGAAGCCTGCAATCACGAGGCTCCGCGGCCGTCGTGTGCGGTCTCACGCGTGTTCGGCCTCCCGCACGGCCCTTTCCGATGCGCCAACAACGCGGTCGAGACCGCGCTCCTTGTCCCGATGGCCGTACAGCGTGCGGACCAGAGCCCCGCCGTGTTCGTGCCCGAGCGCGATCGCGACGTCCTCCGATGCCATCTCGAGCTCGTTGGTCATGTGCCAGCCGGCGAAATGGCACGTTGCGAGGTACAGGGTCTCGGTCAATTTCGTCGCCCCGCGAGCGCTCCGGCCGCCATTGTGGCTCACTGGACGCCGGAGGGTCGGGGGACTAAGCTCGCGGCATGACGCACAAGGCGTTGGGGTAGTGCGGGATGATCAGGACTGGGGACGGCAATGCGACCAGAGATCGAGATACGGCCCGTCGTAGCCGCAAGTGAGCCCGGGCATATAGGCGCCGGCGAGGGACCGATCGAGATCGTCGCCTACGACCCCACTTGGCCGACCTTGTACGTGGCCGAGCGCGAACGACTCTCCGGGGTGTTGCCCGGCATCGCCATCCACCACATCGGCTCAACCGCTGTCGGTGGCCTAGCGGGCAAGGCCGTGATCGACATGATCGCGCTAGTTGAGGACCTGGACGCCAGTAGCGCCGCCGTCATTGACGGCGCTGAATATCAGCTTCCCGTCGGATTCAACGTGGGCCTCGTTCACAGGCGCTTCCTGTGCTATCCGGAGGCCGCCTTTCGCACCCATCACCTCCACCTCGTGGACGAGCAGGAGGATCTGAACCGGTGCCTTCGCTTTCGGGACAGCCTGCGAGCCAACCCGGCGCTTGCCACCGACTACGTGGCGTTGAAGCGAGCGCTCGCCGCTCGCTTCAGGGAGAACCGAGCTGGATATACCAAGGCAAAGAGCCGATTCATCGAGGACGCAGACTCGCAGGCTGGGGCACCTGCCCCCCGCAGCCGCAGCCGTAGCCGTAGTCGTAGCTAGCCGTAGCCGTAGCCGGGCGTTAGGGTACGCCTCACCGGTGGCGCTCATCGCGGTTCATCTTGCCGCGGTGAACACCCCTACCTCCCGAAAGGCTGAGACATCATGGATCCCGATCGACTGAAGACCATTCCGCTGTTCTCACCTCTCTCCAACGAGGCTCTGGACACGGTGGGCGTGTTTGCTAGTGAGACCTCGGTCTCTGCGGGCAAGCGGCTCGTGCACGAAGGCGACTACTCGTATGACCTGATCGTCATCGAGGACGGCACCGCCGACGTGATCAAGGGCGGTGAGGTCATCGGATCACTGGGCCCCGGTGATGTTTTTGGGGAGATGGGGATGCTCTCCGGAGGCAAGCGCACCGCCGATGTCGTCGCAACCTCTTCGATGCATCTGATCACTCTCAGCAAATGGGACCTCAAGCGCATCTCCACCGAGGTCAGCGGCCAGCTTCGGTCGCTGGTTGAGGAGCGCCAGACGCTCAACGAGGAACGCGCTCGGGATTCATAACCACCCAAGGTGCCGGGAAATGGATAGGAACTGAGTCGGGGAGACAGGATTAGGACCTGCGACCGCCCGGCCCCCAGCACTTCAGGTCTTGGGACGCTCGGTTGATGGAGTCGGGGCTCCTTAGGTCGGGGCCGGCTCGGTTTCGCTGACTTTCGCTCAGTTTGTTCCATAGGTTGTTGGGAAGTGTGTCTTCACGACACGTACGAGCGCGTGTTCGCGCCGTGCCCAGACGACCCACGCGAGCCGCCGGACACGCGGCGCTCGGCCTCGCCGAATAGGTTGCGCTGACGATCCTCGCGGGGCTGGAGACCGCCGGGGAGGTGGTTCAGCCGATCGCGACCATGCGTTCGATCGGCAGCCGCGCACGCGTGGCGACATCGGCGGGCACCTTGACCTCGAACTTTCGGTCGCGAAGCGCATCACGCAGCTTGGGAAGGGTGATCGTCTTCATGTACTTGCAGACGGCCTTTGGGTTCGCGGGCGTCAGACGCGCATGGAGTGCCGCCTTGCGCAGCGGGTGCAGCATCCCCGTCTCGGTGGCGACGATGAAGTCGCCGCCGGGGTGATCGCTGACGTATCGGAGCATCCCCCCGGTGCCGAGCATGTGCACCCGGCCATCCTCGATTTCGCCCGCCGCGACGTACTCCACGCACTCGGGCGCGCAGGCGCACTCGGGATGGATCAGCAGCTCAGAGCCGGGGCGCTCGGAGCGCACGCGGTCGATGTCCTCCGGCCTGATCCCGGCGTGTACGTGGCACTCGCCCGGCCACAGGATCATCGGCTTCCCCGTCACGAGCTCCACATAAGAGCCGAGCCACATGTCGGGACCGAACAGGATCTGGACATCGGCGCCACGATCAGCACGGACCCGTTCGACGACCTGCACGGCATTGCCGGAGGTACAGCAGTAGTCGGTCTCCGCCTTGACCTCCGCGGAGGTGTTCACGTACATGACCACGACCGCATCGGGGTAGCGCAGCTTCCAGTTGCGAAGCTCCGCGGCCGTGATCGACTCGGCCAGCGAGCAGCCCGCTTCGAGGTCAGGGATGAGCACGGTCTTCGCGGGCGCCAGGATCGAGGCCGTCTCGGCCATGAAGTGCACGCCGCAGAACACGATCAGCTCGGCGTCGGTCACCGCAGCCTGGCGCGAGAGCGCCAGCGAGTCGCCCACGAAGTCGGCCAGGTCCTGGATCTCGGGCACCTGGTAGTTGTGTGCGAGCACCACCGCGTTGCGCTCGGCGACGAGCGCGCGGACCTCCTCCCCCAGCGCGCCGATCTCCCCCGCGGTGAGTTCGAGGACCTCTACCGGTTCTTCGATTGTGGGGAGTTCCCGCATCGCTGGTCCCTTCTGGTCGCGTCCCGATCTCGGCGTGTGCGCGGCAGGCTAATCGGCGCGAGCCGCGGGCTCAATGCTCGCCGCGGGCTCCCGCGCCGGCGACGCGTTTGTCGAGGCGTTCGGGGCGCGATCCTTCAGCAGCTGCGTGAGCGGCGCGATCAGGTCGATCGGCAGCGGGAATACCACCGTCGAGTTTTGCTCACCGCCGATCTCGAGCAGCGTCTGCAGATAGCGCAGCTGGATGGTCACAGGGTTGCGGCTGATCACGTCGGCCGCCTCTGCGAGCTTGGACGCCGCCTGGGCCTCACCTTCGGCGTTGATGATCTTCGCTCTTCGCTCGCGCTCTGCCTCGGCCTGCCGAGCGATCGCGTGACGCATGTCCTCAGGTATCTCGACGTCCTTGATCTCGACCGCCGTCACCTTGATCCCCCATGGCTCGGTCTGTTCGTCGATCGTCTTCTGCAGGTCTTCGTTGAGCCGCTCGCGCTCTGCCAGCAGGCCGTCGAGCTCTGCCTTGCCGAGAACCGAGCGTAGGGTGGTCTGAGCGATCTGTGATGTAGCGGCGAGCACATCCTCGACTTCCACCACCGACCTGGTCGGGTCGACCACGTGGAAGTAGGTGACCGCTGTGACACGCGCAGGGACGTTGTCGCGCGTTATCACCTCCTGCGGCGGGATCTGCTGGGTGACCGTGCGCAGGCTGACGCGTTCCATCCGGTCGATGAACGGGATCAGCAGCACGACTCCGGGGCCCCTCCCACCCAACAGGCGCCCGAGACGAAAGACGACTGCGCGCTCGTACTCGCGCAGGATCCGCACCGACGCCGCTACGAGGATCAAGGCGAGTACGACGAGCACCGCGAGGACGCCGAGAATGGCCCCCACGCTCATCGCAAGAGCTCCCACTCCTCGGCCCGGCGCACCTTCAACGTCAAGCCCTCGACCTGCTCGACGACCACCTTCTCGCCGCCATGGAGGTCGGCATCGCCGCCGTTCGGCTCCGCCTCCGCGCGCCAAAGCGAGCCGTCGATGAAGACCTGCGCCTCGCGGCCGGCGCTCGAACGGACGACGCCCACCCGCCCCACGAACGCCTCGGGCCCCACACGTGGCCGGATCGGCATGGGGCGCAGGATCCGGCGCCTGAGCAGCACCCCCGTGCACACCGCCAGGGTGAGCAGGAACAGCGCCACGACGAGGACGACCGCGGGCGCCAACCCCATCGCGAGGAGCAGCAGCACGATGCCGGCCACCGCGGCGATCCCGGCGGCCGCTCCTATCAGCCCCCCGGTCGAGGCGTGCGCCTCGGCGAGCAGCAGCACCAAGCCGACGGCGACAAGCGCTGTACCTAGAACGAGCATCGCAACCCGCACGGAGCCATCGTGACTGGCACGTTATGCGGTGCCGCACCACGCGCCATCAGACGATTCCACGGCGCCAGCGACGGAAAACTACGCGCCGCTCCGCTCTGGCATGATCGCCTCCGTGAGCAGGCCTCTCGCTGCGACGCCCGTGGTTCTCGGCCTTCGGTCACCAGATGCCCGCAGGACCCCGCGCGGATAGGCGAAGCGCCGGACTGCTCCCGTTCCGCTTCCATGGGGGTCGTCTCGAGGTGCTGCTCGCACACATGGGTGGGCCGATCTGGGCCAGGAAGGACGATGGGGCGTGGTCGATCGTCAAGGGCGAATACGAGCCAGGTGAAGACCCCCTCGCGGCGGCCCGGCGAGAGTTTCAGGAGGAGACGGGCTGCGCGCCTCCCGCGGGGGCGCTCCTGGAGCTGGGAGAGCTCCGCCAGGCAAGCGGAAAGCGGATAATCGTGTGGGCGATCGGGAGCGATTTCGACACCGGGCACGTTCACAGCAACACGTTCACGATGGAGTGGCCGCCCCGCTCTGGGACGGTCCAGCAATTCCCCGAGATCGATCGCGCCGCGTGGTTTGACGTCGCCACCGCGCGCCTCAGGCTCGTGAAGGGACAGGTGCCGTTCCTCGAGATGCTGGAACACCGCGTGTGCGATGCCGGGCAGGGCTTCGACTAGCTGCGCGTGCGGCAGTTGAGGCCGACGTCGCGTCAGTCCTTCACGACGCCGAGCGCGGGCAGCTGCGCGACCCGCCTTGCGAGCCCGGCCCCGGCCGGCCTCACGGCACGCTCGAATCCTCCGCGGGGGCCGGGCCCTCGATCAGCTCGACACAGCCCGGCGTCGGCGTCGTCGTCTCTGGGAGGCGCTCGTGCTGGCGGGCGGCGATCTCGAAGAAGGCCCCGATCACGAGCTCGCCGACCGGCAGGACCTTGACGAGGCCGTCTGCTCGCGTCAGCGCCGACGGGACGCTGTCGCTGATGTAGATGCGTCGGAGGCCGAGCTCGGAGAGCTCGAGCCAGCGCTCGCCGGTGAACACGCCGTGGCTTGCGAGCACTACGATCTCGGCGACCCCCCGCCGCTGCAGCTCCAGGCACGCGGAAATGAGCGTGCCGCCCGTGTCGAGGATGTCGTCGACGATCGCCACGCGCGTGGTGACCGAGCCGACGAGGGCGCTGTGGGTCACACCATGAGCATCCCGCCGCTTCCGCAGGTAGGCCACGGGCGCAGCAACCCCGGTAGCTCGCCTGACGCGCTCGCACCGCTCGCGGGCGCCCTCGTCGGGAGCGAGGACCGTCATGTCCTGCAAACCTGTGCGGGCGAGCACCTCGGCGAACAGCGGCGCAGGGGAGACCGAGCTCAACGGCACAGCCAGTCGCGTGGCCTCGTCGCTGTGCACGTCGAGAGTGACCACATGGTCCACCCCGGCGGCGTGCAGCAAGTTTCCGGCCCACCGGATGCCAAGGCTCTGTCGGGGCTCAGCGCGGTCCTGGCGTGCATAGCCGAGGTATGGCAGTACGGCGATCACACGCTGTGCCCCCTCCTGCTTGAGCGTGTGGGCGAGGAGCAGCAGCGAGAGCATCTGCTCGTCCGGCGGTGCCAGCGAGCCGAGCGCGCCGCAGATGCGCCCGGCGGGGGACCGATCCAGCCGCAGGTACATCTCGCCATTGGGGAAACGCAAGGGCTCGCACACGGCCAGCTCGCAGCCCGAGCCCTCATCAAGCGCACCACCCAGGAGTGAGGCATGGCTCGAGAGGCAGAAGAGGAGCGGCTTCATCTGGTGGTAGGGACGGTGCTCGCCGATGACCCCGCGGCGCGGACACCGCTGGCCGGCTGTGGACGGGTCCGACACGCCCGTGTGCGGTGCCGGCGCGGCGCCATCCGCGATCAGAGCTTGTAGCCGAGCTCGCGCAGGAGCCGTTGGCGGAGGGCGACGTCGGCGTCCGACTCCACGCCAACCGGACTCTCGCCATCGATGACGCCCAGGATGCCGCGACCTTGCTCGGTCCCTGCAAGGACAACTTCCACCGGGTTGGCGGTAGCGCAGTACACGCGGCAGACCTCCGGGACGAGCTTGACCTGGTTGAGCACGTTGACCGGGAAGGCGCCGCGTAGAAGGATCAGGAAGCAGTGGCCGGCCCCCAGCGCGAGCGCATGGGTGACGGCGAGCTCTGTCAGCTCAGGATCGGTGCCGGAGCGGCGCACCAGACGCGGCCCGGAGGCCTCGCAGAAGGCCAGCCCGAAATGCAGTCCCGGTATCGAGCCGGCCAACGTCTCGTGCAGGTCCTCAACCGTCTTGATGAAGTGGGCCTGTCCAAGGATCAGGTTCACGCCCTCGGGCATCTCAAGCCGCACCACGCTTGTCGTCGGTGCCATCGGTGTGGGTTCCCCAGCCGGGCTCGCGGAGCTCATTGGGAGTCGCGGGCACCCTCCGTTTGGGGCGCGGCCGGCGCCCGCTGTGAGGCCTCGGCCGTCACCACGGTGACCGGCGGGCCCAGCTGCGCGACGCGGTGCGGCAAATCGCGCCGCAGCCAGCGTGAGACGTGGCTTGGCAGCGTCGAGATGATCACCTCGTCGAAGGAAGCCTCATCAAGGGCCTCCTCGACAGCTGCGAGCGGGTCGGTTGCGCCGATGATGCCCCGCACGTCCCGACCGCTGGCACGTTCCAGCAGGGGAATCGCCAGCTCGAGGGTGGCTGCGGCTTCCTCGGTGTCGGGGTCCCAGTATGGACGTGGCACCAGCAGTGTGAAGACGCACGGGCTACGGCTCGCACGCGCTTCCACGGCCGCCAGCAGCTTGGGTGTGGCGGCCGTCCGGTGGGCGACGACGAGCACCCGTGACGGCCGGTCGGACGAGCGCTGCTCGTCCCCAGGCGCGGTCGAGGCCGATGCCGGCTGGTCGGGATCGCCAGAGCTCATCGAGAGGAGGGTTCCTCCCTACCCAGGTAGGCCGCAGAGGATATCGCCCCCGCCCTGCACGGTGGGGCGCATCGAGCGGGCATGGTTACGTAGTTAGCCCCAGGCCGGTCACGGTCAACGCGGGTGAGCCCGGTGTCCGAGTCGAACAGGCTGAGGGCATGATCGAGTTCGACATTGTCGCCAAGGGTGACATCTCCCAGGAGGAGAAGACGCACGCGGCGGAGCGGCTTGCGCCCCTGGACAGGTGCGTGTCCATGCCCGTGTTGGGGGCACGTGTGATGCTCAGACGCGAAGCGGAACCCCAGGCTGGAACTTCCCGCCCGTGCGGAGGCGGAGCTGAACGTGAAGGGCCGTGTCGCCTGGGGTCGCGTCGCCGCGCACACGGTTCCGCAGGCGGTCGACGAGCTCGCGCGGAAGCTGGAACGTCAGATCGAAGAGTTCGGCGAGCGCCGGTTGCGGCTGCTCAGAACATCGCCCCGGCGCTCGGCCGGAGAGTGGCGGCACGGTACCTGGTCCGCGCCACGTCGTCCATGGACCACCGACCGGCAGGCCGCTCGAGCGCTCTCGTATCACGAGTTTGTTCCCGATAGTTCCCCAAGCTCGGGTGAGGCCGGGTTCAGCTTGAGGCGGGGCGCTGGTGTTAGCCAGCGATTGTGCAATCGCCGTCACGGCCAGCTGAGCGTCGCTAGGTCGCTGGGGTCTTCCGCTAGCGAGCGGGGGAATTCCTACGGTTAAGAGGGCCACGCCCGCTCGGCTACCGTGGGCGCCATCGTTCGCCATGTTCAGCGATGCGCCTCAGGAAGTGGGTTCCCTGCTCGTCCTGTGGGCCTGATCACCTTGCAGGGTGGGGTGCCCAGGCTGGAGGCGGCGGCAACGCGAGCCGGCTGGCTGCGCGCCGTAACTGTGGGTGGGTTGGCGACTGCCGCGGCAGCACTCGCGTGTGCCGTGGCGCTTGTGGCGCTCCCCGGTGCAACGACGCGACGCCAGACGGCGGCTGGTCACGGCCTGGCGAGTTTGCCGGTGGCCGCGCAAGGTCCCGTATCGGCCGCCTTGGGGCGCGACGAACAGGCTTATCGCGTGACGGGTCTGCAGGCGATCAACCCGGCTCAGCGTTTGCGTGCGCGTTTCTCGCCTGGCGGTGTCAAGGTCGAATCGGGCGGGGCGCAAGTTTCCATGACGCTCTCGGCGTATGGCTACGCCAGCGCGCTGAGATCGTTGGGGGCGGTTACCCCGCGCGTGAGCCACAACCGGGTCGGCTATCCCCACGGGTTGCTGCGGGCGTGGTATGCCAACGGTCCACTCGGGCTCGAGCAGGGCTTTGACGTCGAGGCGCCGCCGAGCGCCGGAAGCGGGCCGCTCACCGTCTCGCTCGCCGTCTCCGGCAACCTTGCCGCGCGGCTGCAGGCCGGGTCGCTGCTGCTCAGGGGACACGGTGTCGAGCTTCGCTATGGGGGTCTGCTCGCCACTGACGCGCGCGGCCGCTTGCTGCGCGCGTGGCTGCAGCCGGCCGGCGGCCATGTGTTGATCCGCGTCGACGATCGTGGCGCCGCGTACCCACTGCGGATCGATCCGTTCATCCAGCGGGCCGAGATGACCGCCTCGGACGGCGCGGCCGGAGACGAACTCGGGTGGTCGGTCGCAGTATCGGGCGACACGATCGTCGTCGGCGCGCAGGTACACAAGGTCGGCCCCAACTATGGCCAGGGCGCCGTGTACGTGTTCACGATGCCCGCTTCGGGTTGGGCCAGCGCGACCCAGACCGCCGAGCTGACCGCTGGCGACGGCCGGGGCGGAAGCAGGCTCGGCTTTTCCGTCGCGGTCTCCGGCGACACGATCGTGGCCGGGGCGCCCTGGCACAACGGTCGTCTCCACGCCCAGGGCGCCGTGTATGTCTTTGCGAGGCCCCGCTCGGGTTGGGCCAACGCGACCCAGACCGCCGAGCTGACCGCCTCCGATGCCGCCATAGAGGACGAGCTCGGGTGGTCGGTCGGGATCTCCGGCGACACGATCGTCTCCGGCCCGCTGGGTCACGAGGTCGGTGCCAACGTTGGCCAGGGCGCGGTGTACGTCTTCACGAAGCCCGCCGCGGGCTGGGCCAACGCGACCCAGACCGCCGAGCTGACCGCCTCAGGCGGGGCGGCGGGGGACGGTCTCGGCTTCTCGGTCGCCATAGCCGGCGACACGGTCGTCGCCGGTGCGCGCGGGACCGAGGTGGGCTCGAACGCGCGCCGGGGCGCCGCGTATGTGTTCACGATGCCCGCTTCGGGGTGGGCCAACGAGACCCGGGCCACCGAGCTGACCGCCTCAGACGGGGCCGCCGGAGACGAACTCGGCTTCGCGGTCGCGATTTCGGGGACCACGATCGCGGTGGGCGCGCCCAACCGTACGGTGGGCTCGAACATGCAGCAGGGCGCAGCGTACGTGTTCACGATGCCGGCCTCTGGTTGGGCCCGCTCGCTTACGCAGTCCGCCGAGCTGACTGCCTCGGACGGCACGGCGGAAGGCGGGCTCGGCTCCTCGGTCGCGGTCTCCGGCGACACGATCGTCGCCGGTGCGCCCGGCCGCACGATCGTGTGGCCGGGCGCGGCGTACGTGTTCACGATGCCCGTCTCTGGTTGGGCCGGCTCGCTTACGCAGTCCGCCGAGCTGACCCCCTCAGACAGCGCCCTGCCCGACCACTTCGGTCGGTCGGTGGCGATCTCGGGGAACACGGCGCTCGCGGGCGCGCCGGGGCACAACGTCAGCTCAAACGCCGGAGCGGGAGTGGCGTACGTCTTCGTTGCGCCGTTGCCCTGGGTCGTGATCGCGTCGCCGATCAACGGCGGCACCTACACCCGGGGTCAGGCGGTTGCTGCCAGCTACGCGTGCAGTGCGCCCGAGGGTGCGAGCATCACCGCGTGCGCGGGCCCCGTCGCGAATGGCGCCGCGATCGACACGAGCACGCTCGGTGGGCACATCTTCACCGTCAACACCACCGATAGCGAAGGCGTCAGAGCATCCCAGACCGTCGGCTACGCTGTCGTCCCGCGGCCGGCCGGGGCTCCTGTTCTGGCTGGCCTGAGCGAGACTGCGAAGGCCTGGCGCGAGGGCACCGCGCCCGCCCGTATCACCACTGCCACGGACAGCAGGAAGAAGAAGCTTCCGGTGGGCACGACGTTCTCCTTCACCCTGAACGAGTCCGCACACGTAAGGTTTGTCTTCGCTGAGCCAGCCAGCGGACGCAAGGTCGGCAAAGCGTGTGTCGCACCGACCGGCCGGAACAAGCACAAGCACCGCTGCACTCGCATCGTGATTGCCGGTACGCTGACCTTCTCCGGGCACGCTGGCAATAACAAGGTGCGTTTCGAGGGCCGCATCTCCAAGAACAAGAAGCTCAAGCCCGGCAGCTACACGCTCCTGGCTACTGCAACGGCGTTGGGCAAGCGCTCGGCAACGAGAGCGCTGCAGTTCACGATCACCAGCGCTTAGGCAGTTTCGAACCCCCCGTGCCGAGAGAGGGAAACCGGCCCGCACGTCCCCGGAGCAATGATCGAACTCGTGGCGCGAGACGGTAGCAGCGGCGGCGGCGAGGCGAGAATCCGCGCCGCGCGGTTCCCCGCGCGCAAGACACTGGAGGAATTCGACTTCACCTTCCAACGATCGATGAAAAAGCAAGTCATCGGGCACCTCGCCGAGCTCGACTTCCTGCACGCCCGCAAAAACGTGGTACTCCTCGGCCCGCCGGGACCGGCAAGACCCACCTGGCGATCGCACTCTCGATCCGTGCCTGCCTGACCGGCCAACGCGTGATCTTCCGCACCGCCACCGAGCTCGTCGCGCTCCTCGCCGACGCCCAATGCCAAGGACGCTCGAGGACGAGCTCAAACGCCTCGAGCGGATCCCCCTGATCGTCTGCGACGAGGTCGGCGACATCCACGTTCGACCCCCAAGCAGCGAGCCTCATGTTCATGCTCGTCTCCCGCCGGGGACGAGCTTGTTCCCCAATTTGTTCCCCAACCGCGGGTGTGCTGCGTAGCTCAGCCGCCAGAATCAGCGCATTAGCAGGCATTTCTTCGAGCCGCCGACGACCCAGATCAACGAGCGACAGGCCCGACCAAACGACACGCCGATTCCGGGCTTCAAAAAGAGCTTCATTTGCAGGCCTTTTATGATCGGGGAGACAGGATTTGAACCTGCGACCGCCCGGCCCCCAGCCGGGTGCGCTACCAGACTGCGCCACTCCCCGTGGCTTGGTGGCGGCAACGGGGCCGCACGCCCCCATGTTACGCCCGGGGGTCGCCCGGCAGGGGCCCGGCACCGGAGGCCTGCGCGGAGCGTCCCCGCCTCGGACTACGCGAAGCGCCCGGCCGCGGGGCTACGCGGCGGCGGTAGCGTCGCGGTTGGGCGTCACGATTACGCCCCGGTCCCCATAGGGGATGCGGTTGCCTTTGAGGATCCCCCCGAGCGTGCCAAGGGCCTTCGTGATCCTCGTCTGAAATCCGTACTTGGCTTTGACGTTGCGGCGGATCTCCTCGAGCTCCTGCCCCTCCACCACCCGTGCCGTCGCCTCGATCGGCTCCGTGTCCCGCTTGACCCGCCCGCGGGCGTCGGAGGGCTGGACGGTCACGCGCTGGGTGTGGGCCAGGCGCTTGGCCTTGCCCGAGCCGGAGCTCGTCCAGAACGCCACGCTGCCGTCGCCGAAGGGCGTCACCCACACCGGTGTGGCTACCGGGGTGCCGTCGCGGCGGAAGGTCGTGAGCAGCATGTAACGCTCGTCTGACAGCGCCATCGCGGGCAGCCTAGCGCGGACACCGCCGATGCGGGGGCCTAGAGTGTGTCGGCCGGCGACCCCGGTTCGCGCGGCGGTAGCTCAATGGCAGAGCCTTGCCCTTCCAAGGCAATGACGCGGGTTCGATTCCCGTCCGCCGCTTAGAAGCAGCTCGGTCGGCGGTCGCGCGATGCTCCCGCTGCGGGCCGCGACGATCTCGACGACTGGGTCGATGCGCTCCCGGTGGGCGTACTCCTCGGCGAGGTGCGCGTAGGTCCCATAGAGCAGCTCACCGGCCTGATCGCGGCGTGGATCGTGGCTGCGGCGATCCGGGGCGGATTAGAAGGTGCCACGGAGCTGCGGCGGAACCTGCCGGTTCGCCCATCCGTCCGGCTTGGCCCGGATGATGCGCCGGTCTTGTAATCGGCCAGTAGGGGGCTTGATGGGCAATCAAGGTCCAGTGTCTAGCGACGCGGCGAGACCGGGTCGAGCGGTGCGCTCTCGTTGGAGCGCGTTCAGTAAGCGTGCCTTGCGGCGGCGGTGCGTCCTACTCGCGATTGCTGCGGCGGCCTTGAGTGGCATCGGCTCCTCGACTGCCTCGGGGCTGACCAGTGTGTACCTGAACAACCCCACGAGCGTTTCCTTCACCCAGGAAAGCCTCTGTCTCTTCACCGTGGGTACCGTGCCGTGTCCTATCGGGTGGAAAGAGGGAGAAGTCCTGGCTGCCGGGCGTTCCAACCCCGGCCTGTATCTCCCGCTTCAGTCCACGCCCTTGGAAGCGGCGAAAATACATACTGAGTGGGCTCCCAACGGTGGTCTCGGCGGCGAAATGACCTTTTGGGCGATCGACTCGCCGCTCGCTCCCACGATCGTCAAGTGCTACGGAAACGTTCCCGGGTTCAGCTGCTCGGTCGTTGACGAACTGTTCGCCTATCTCCACCAGGATGACGGGTCGTCGCAGCTGCTCGGAGCCTCACCGTCGGCTGACGCGCGATTCTGGTCGGGGCTCGCGCCGGTCAGAGGCGGTGGCGTCGCTCTGGTGCCCGTCGCGAGCTACTCGGCACGCGCGCAGGGCAAGGTGCGCGAGCGTGTCACACTTCGCACGAAGCACGGCAGCGTGATCGGAAGCGCACAGCAGACTCTCCGGTTCGGCCAGAGAGCCCAGGTGGAGGTGCGACTGACACGAGGCGCCGCCCGCACGATCGAGGCCGGCAAGCGCATCAAAGTCGAGGCTTCCGTGGCACACGCAGACAAGACCGAGGGCACCGGGCAGACAACGACCCTAACGCTGACAAAGCTCACCCCCGCCCTGGCGAAGCTGATGCATTGACGAGAGCTACCTCCGTCAGCGTCTAGCTCCCGCTGGGGTAGTGAGACGGCTCGAAAGGCGCGTATGCAGCTTCGGCGGTCTGCGCGGCGCGGAGGGTGCTTGTGGCCATGGGGACCTGATCGTGCACCCACGCTTGTCTTAGGTAGTCGGCGATCAGGGCGTTGAGAGCGGCGTAGCTGTCTTGCTCGAGTCCGCGCTCGATCAGATAGGAGCGTCCCTTGGACGGACCGGTACAGGCACCGCTACCTGCACAACGAGGGCGGCGGCGAGCTCATAACGCAAGACCGGGACGGCCGCATCCGCGACAAGACCACCGTCCCGGCCGGCCACGACCCGTACCCACCGAAGGGCTGAGCCGGGGGACGGGCACGCTGTACACGAAGGAAGGCCGGCCACCAAGACAGTCCGGCAGCGATTTGTTCAGCAGCTCTGGCACGCACGTCGCCCGAGTTAGGGGGAAGAAGGCGTACGGGCCGGAGGGCCGTTATGTAGGCACCCTCGTCGGCGATCGCCTCGTCTATCGGCCCACCGAAAGTGCCGCGGTGGGCTCGGCGTTTGCGCAGCGCGCGAACGCCGGCACCGCGGCCGCGCGGAGGGCGGGGTCCGCCATCTTTGGCGGGGAGCCACCGATCCCCGACTAAGTCCCTGCGGAGCCTGAGCTCGGTCTCGTGGACGCAACGCGAGGCTTGACACGGCCTCTCAGCGTCCCGCGACCGGCATGGACGCGGGGGCGCACCATCTGACCCTCACGACTTGGAGGGTGCCCGGAGAGGGCAGCCTCTGGCTGGACCACGCTGACGGCAACATAACGGAGGCAGGCAGCGCGCATCCGACTCACATCCGAAGAACGGGTGCCGTCCGTCAGCTCAGCCGAGCGTCACAATTTCCTCGGGATCACTGGACTTTGCCCGACGCCAGCCGACCCAGAAGCCCTTCCAATGCAATGACGCGGGTTCGATTCCCGTCCGCCGCTCTCAGCGCTGCCTGCGCTGCTCCGTCGGCACCGCCCCGGTGTCGTCGAGGAGGTTGGGTGGCGGCCACTTCCCCCACCAGTTGTCCCGGGCCCCGTCGAGTGTGACCGTCGTGCCGCTGAACCCCCGCCCCAACGGGGAGGCGAGCAGCACCACCAGCCACGCGTGCTCGGCTGCCGTCCCGAGGCGGCCGAGGGGCACCGTGTCCGACATCCCCGCCCGCACCTGCTCGGGGTACTTCGCGAGCACCTCAGTCTCGAACACCCCCGCCGCCACCGCCGAGACGGCCACTCCGTCCCGGCGCCACCGCTCGGCCAGCTCGCGGGTGAGCGCCTCCACGGTCGCCCGCGCCGCCCCCGAGTGGGCCATCCCAGGCATACCGTGGTGGGGAGAGAGCGTCACGTTGACGATCGTCCCCCCTCGCCTTCCGGAGAAGGCCAGCTCGTGCGCCTGCTCGGACATGTTGAGCATCCCTTCCACGTTCAGCCGCCACACCGCCTGCCATCCCTTGGTCGCGATCAGCTCGGCGGGGCTGAAGAACTGCCCGCCCGCGTTGTTCACGAGCAGGTCGAAGCGCCCGTGGCGATCGAGCAGGGTGGAGATCAGGCGTGCGGCCTGCTCCGGCTCGCGCACGTCTCCTGCGATCGCCGCCACCGGCCCGGCCGCGCCGGAGCACTCCTCGGCGGCCTCCGCCAGCACCTCCTCCCGGCGCCCGGTGATCGTCACGTTCACCCCGCACCGGGCCAGCTCCAGCGCCGTCGCCTTGCCGAGACCCGTCCCCCCTCCGGTGACGAGCGCCACGGTCCCCTCCAGCAATCCGGGCGCGAAGATCTCCGAGTGGCCGGTCCCGGCGTTCATCCGGCGCCGATCATATGGTTCCGGATCCGCTGCCCCGGCCGCCGAGTCCAGGCGCGTGTTCGTCGGCCCGCGGGCCACGAAGGCGAAGCGAGCGTGCGCCGCCTCATGGGCCGTCCATGCGAACCGCGACTCCCTCCGTCTTGCGGGCCGTTTAGGGTTTGCTCGTGTCCCGCCGGCCGCTGGTCACAGTCCCGGCACTGACCCTCGGGGATCTGCTGCTGTGGCACTGGTCGCTCGCCGCCCACCACGAGATCCTCGCGCTCGTGTCTGGGCTGTCGCTGCCACCGCTGGGGCTCGCCTCGGCGTGGCTGGTGGCGTTCGGTTGCATTCGGCTGGTGGCCCGCGGAGTGCGCGTACCACTGACCCGCGTCGCTCGCAGCCGCAGCGCCCGCGCGAGCGCCCGGCCTGTGGCGATCCAGGCGGTGGCCGCGGCGGGATCGCGGCCGGCCCGAGCGGGAGCCGTCGGCAGCGTGGCCTCCGGCGAGCGCAAGCGGCCTCCTCACAAGCTCGCCGCTTGAGGGCAGCCGAGTAAGTGCCGTGAGCGGCCGGCCGCCACGCCGACGCGTGCGCGTGCGCCGACGGCGTGCGATCGCGCTGGCGGTGGTGCTCGTCCTGGCGGCCGTCGCGATCGGGGCGCTCATCTACAAACACGACCGCACCGGCAGCATCTACCACCCACACTCGCCGTTCGTCGCCCAGCCCACGCCCACCCTGAAGAAGGGACCGGAACCCTTCTCGTGGCCGTTCTACGGCTACACCCTGAACCACACCCGCTTCTTCCCTGCGCCCGAAACCGTCCGCCCGCCCTTCAGGAGGCTGTGGGTCCACAACGCCGGAGCACTGCTCGAGTTCCCTCCCGTGATCTACGGCGACCGCATCTTCCAGCTTGCCGACAACGCGAACCTCTTGGCGGTTGACAAGCACACCGGACACACGATGTGGACCCACCGCCTGGGGCAGCTGTCGGCCTCGAGCCCCGCGGTCACCTCCAACACGGTGTACGTCACACTGCTGAACGGCGGCCGCTCCGGCGCGCCGGGGCGGGTGGTCGCGGTCGACTCCTCCAACGGCGCCATCCGCTGGTCGCGCAGGCTCCCCAGCGCGAGCGAGTCCTCGCCGCTGCTCTACCACGGGCGCGTCTTCTTCGGCTCCCAGAACGGCACCGTCTACGCACTTGACGACCGCACCGGCGGGGTCGTGTGGACCTACCATGCGGCCGGGTCGGTGAAGGCCAGCCCCAGCCTGTCGGGCGGGGTCCTGTACTTCGGCGACTACTCGGGCCAGGTCCAGGCGATCTCAGAGCAGAACGGACACCTGCTGTGGCGCAGCGGCTCCGGCGGAGCGCTGCTCGGCAGCGGCACCTTCTACTCCACCGCCGCGGTCGAGTACGGGCGTGTGTTCCTCGGCAACACCGACGGGCGCATGTACGCCTACGACGCCGACACCGGCAAGCTTGACTGGGCCGTCCAGACGGGCGCCTACGTGTACGCCTCCCCCGCCGTCACGAACGCCCCCGGCCTCGGACCCACCGTCTACTTCGGCTCCTATGACGGCAACTTCTATGCGCTCAACGCCCGCACCGGGCAGGTCGACTGGCGCTTCGCCGCCGGCGGCAAGATCTCGGGGTCGGCGACCATCATCGGGCGCACCGTGTACCTCGCCGACCTCGGTCAGAAGCGCATCTACGGACTCGGCATCTCCACCGGCCACCGGATCTTTCAGATGGACACCGGGGCCTTCGACCCCGCCGTCAGCGACGGCCACGACGTGTACCTGACCGGCTACTCGGGCCTGTTCGGGATGGAACCGCTGCCCGCGGCCGCGACGCCGGCGGGCAAGCGGGCCACCGCCAAGTCGAAGTCCCAGTCGAGCACGACCAGGAAGCGCTAGGCGAAGCGGCTATGAGCCGCCGGCGGCGGTGCACGCGTCGCCACCCTCCAGCGCCCGCACCAGCGAGAAGCTCGCCTGCACGACCGCGCTGCCCGGCCCGTCCAGCGTGACCCTCGTCCAGCCCCCGGGACCCGGCGTCACGCACCCCGACCCCTGCGTGATGCCCCAGTAGGCGGAGTAGTGGACGCGCACCAGGAAGCTCCCCGCGTGACGGGCGTGGATCTTGAAGGAGTCGTAGGCGAGCCTCGTCAGGCGCCCGGGTCCCGAGGCCAGCGGCGTCGCCCCCCGCACGCGATACACGCGCCAGTGGGCGTTCGAGTAGACCTTCTGCAGGTACGGCAGTCTCTTCTCGATCAGCTTCGCCTCCTGTTCGCTGGAGGGGTCCGGGCGCACGTCCGGCAGCGCCACGTAGCTGACCCCCTCGCGGTGCAGCCACGCCTGGTAGGAGGCGGGCGTGAGGCCTTCTTCGAGCAGCACCGAGTCATAGCGCTCGTCGAGCTGCTTGTCCCACCCGCGGGCGAGCGACACGTTCTTCGCCAGCAGGGCCGTCTCCCAGTGGCTGCGCGTCAAGGGCACCTCCACGCGGATCGCTTCGTGGAGGCTGTGGCGGTGCAGGAAGCGGGCCACCGGGGCGTAGTAGGCGGGGCTCGTCGCTTCGCTGCCGGCCACCGCGAGGGTCTCCCTCACCGGACCCCACACCACGAACACGCCGATCGCGGACAGCGCCACGCCGGCCGCCGGCGTCAGCGATCCCCACCACCGCCGGCGCGCCGGGACTAGGCCCCGCTCGCGCACCACCATGCACTCGCACAGCAGCAACGGGCCCGCCAGCAGCACGGCATAGCGCTCGATGTTGCTGCCCATGGGGGAGCGGATCAGCAGGCACCCGACGCACGCGGCGAGGTACACCAGTCCCCCGACCCGCAGGGCGCGGGCCTGCTTCGGCACCGCCACGAGGAACACGACCACCACGAACGCGGTGGCGAGGAACGACAGCAGCGGGAAGGGCTCGTAGCCCCCTTCGGGGAACAGCAGCGCCAGCGTCCCCACCAGCAGCGCCGGGGGCAGCGCCAGCGCGAGCAACGGTCGCAGCGAGCGCTGGTGGATCGCCACCGACAGCCCCAGCAGCCCCAGCAGCGCGCCCGCCACCGGGCTGGCCGCCGCCGACAGCACGGCCAGGGCAGCCGCCAGCAGCGGGTGGCCGCGGCGCAGCGACAGCGTGGCACCGAGGGCGAACGGCACCCCGAACGCGAACGCGATCCTCCCCAGCCAGACGTCTCCCAGCGCCGCCAGCACGAACACGGCGGTACCCCACGCGGCGGCGCTCCCGTACAGCGACCTCGCCAGGCGGGCGAACAGCACACATGAGGCGATCACCGACAGCGCCGCCACCGCCCGCAGGCCGAGCAGCGTCCCCAGCGGCGGGAGCAGCAGGCTGTAGCCCGGGAGGTCGTGGCCGCCGTACCAGTTGGCGTCGAGCACGCTGAACCCGTGGCTGGCGAACAGGCTCACGCGGTAGCTGGCGGCGGCCATGTCCGGCGTGCGCGGATCCACGATCAGCCACGTCGCCGTCAGCACCGCCAGCAGCACCACCGCGGCGAGCGCGCCGGGTATCGAGAGGGGGACGGGCTCGCCCGCGGCGCGTTCGCCCGGGACGACGGGGCGCTGCGCCGGGACCGCGCGGCCCGCGCCGGGGCCTGCCGGCAGCGGTTCCCGCGCCGGCCACGCCGCGCCGGCGGGCAGGGTGGCCGCGGGCACACCGGCCACGGCGGGGGCGACCGCGCCGGAGGGAGCGGCGACAGCCGCGCTCACCGCCACGCCGCCGTTCGTCGGTTCTGCGAGTGGCGGCTGCACGAGGGAAGATTCAACCGAGGTCCGGTGTGCTACCCCACCGGACCTCGGCACCTCCGCCGGAATGGCGGGTACTCGCGTGCTTAAACCGGTGGGGGAGCCGGAAGTAGCTGTGCTGGTGCGCGGCACCACACTGAATAATGACGGCGATGAGCAACGGATCGCCCGCCGGCCGCCGCTGCGCCGCCGGCGCAGCCCGCTGTTGCGGGGCGATTCTGCTCGCGGTGCTCGCGCTCGTGGGCTGCGGCACGGGCCGCCCCGGCCAGGTCCACGACTACGAACTGGCCTCCGCCCAGACCTTCCCCTTCTACCGGATCTACTGGGTCGGACCCGACTTCGGCGGGCTCCCGCTGAGTGCCGTGGACGGGCTCGCCGGCTACATCAGCTCGGTCGGCGACAGCGTCTACTACGGCAACTGCGTGCAGAGCAAAGGCATCTTCGGCGGGGGCAGCTGCCGCCTGCCCCTGCAGGTGACCACGGTCATCTACCACCGCCACTCCAACCAGCCCCTCGGCCCCCAGCACAACATCCTCATCCGGGGCGTACCGGCGGTCGTCTACGACGGCGGGCGCAGCGTGGAGCTGTACTCGGGCCACGTCGCCATCGACGTGTTCTCCGACACCTTCGAACACGCCCTGCGCGCCAGCCAGCAGCTGTACCCCGCCAACGCCCCCGGCTCCAGCAAGGGCACCCTGCCCCTCCCGGTGTACTGCCCCGGGCTGTATGGGTCGGTCGGGCTCGAAGAGGCTCGCGTGCTGGGCAACCTCCCCCACCACGTCTGCGAGAAGTCCCTTAGAGAGACGGAATTTCAGGAATCGATCAAGCGGTCGGGATCGACCTCGCCGTAGCCGGCCGGCGCCCCCGCGGGCGCCACCGCCGGGCGCACCACTGCTGATGCTGTTGCGCGGCGACCGGGACTGGGCGGCCATCACACCCTCGGCTTCGGCCGCCGAGGTGGCCGGCGGGTCCTCCTGCTCCGCTCAGGCCGCTTCCTGACACACCTCCCACGCTGCCCCGCCCTCGGCCACCGCTCGCATGGCAACCCCGCCGCGGGCGCGGAACGCCGCGGGGGAGATCCCGTACCGGCGCCGGAAGGCACGTGCGAAGTGGGATCCCTGCCGGTAGCCCACCAGACGAGCCACGTCGGCCACAGGGATCGAGCGCTGCTCGAGCAGAACATCGGCGGCCACGCTCAAGCGGCGCTGGATCAGGTGCTCGGAGAAGGAGGCACCCCCGAACTGCTCGAAGGCCCGCTGCACCTGCCGCGGGGAGCTCGCCAGGGCCCGCGCCACCCGCGCGAGCGTTAGCGGCTGGCGGTAGTGACGGGCGATCACCACCCGCGCCATCAGGTACAGCCTGCGACGCGACTCGTGGGTGTGGGGTCGCATGGCGTCATCTCCGACGGGCGTCGCCCGACGTGACGCACGGGCCCCGGTGACGGGCGTCGCCCGACGTGACGCACGGGCCCCGGTGACGGGCGTCGCCCGGCGTGACGAGCAGCGCCGGGACGTGACGCGGGGCGCCAGACGTGACCCGCGGGGCGCTCAGCGTCCGCCGTAGCGGAAGGCGACGCGTTCCGCCGACTGGCGGTAGGAGCCCCCGAACAGCAGCGCGTGCACGAGCAGGGGCGCAAGCTGGTACAGCTCGACGCGGTCGCGCCAGCCGTCGGCGAGCGGGTGGGACTCCTCGTAGGCGGAGAACGTCCGTTCCGAGGGCCCGCCGAACAGTCGCAGCATCGCCAGGTCGACCTCGCGGTGCCCACCGAAGGCCGACGGGTCGATCAGCCACGGACGGCCGTCGGTGTCGCCCATCACGTTGCCGGCCCACAGGTCGCCGTGCAGTCTCGACGGCGGCTCCGCCGGCCCCACCAGGTCGACCATTCGCCGGCACACCCGCACGACCGCCTCCACGCCCTGTTCCGACAGTGCACCCGTGTCCCACGCGCGGCGGGCGAGCGGCCGCAGCCGCCGCTCCGCATAGAACGTCGCCCAGTCCTCGGCGGGGTCGTTGGGCAGCCCCAGCGAGCCGAAGCGGGCCGGGTGCGCGGCGGTGCGCCGCGACGCGGCGTCGGCACCGGCGCCAGCGTCGACACCGGCCCCGGCACCGGCGCCAGCGTCGACACCGGCCCCAGCACCCGCGCGGGCTCCGGCCACGGCGTCGGCACGATTGACGGCAGGCTGCAGCCCGAACACGGGAGAGCCCGCGTCGTGGACCGCCGCCAGGCCCCGCCCGAGCTGCTCCTCTCCCGCGACGCCGAGACCCCCGCGGGAGATCCACTCCATCGCGAGATAGTCCTCCCCCACCTCGAGCACCTCGGGCACCGGCAGTGCCCCCGGCTCGCCCAGCCAGGTGAGCCCCGAGGCCTCGGCCTCGTACTCTCCCGGAGAGGCGTCCGGGCGGGTCTTCACGAACGCCTCCCGTCCGTCCTCCAGGACGACGTGAAAGGCCTCGTTGATGTCGCCTCCACCGACGCTGCCCAGCACACGGGCGCCGGCCGGCAGGCTCACGCCAGGGCGCCGCTTCGGATCTCCGCCAGCAGTCCCTCGCAGGCCGCCTGCACCTGGTCGAGCACCTCGTCGAAACCGCCCGCGTCCGCGTAGTAGGGGTCCGGCACCTCGAGATCGCCCGCGGCGGCGCTGGCCGGGTCGAACTCCCGCAGCAGCCTCACCTTCGCGCGCTGGTGCTCGTCGCGCGCCATCCCCCGCAGCAGGCGCTCGTTTTCGCGGTCCATCGCGAGGATCAGATCGAAGTCCTCGAAATCCTCCGGCCTGACCTGTCGGGCGCGGCCCGCGAGCTCGATGCCGCGGCCGGCCGCAGCGCCGCGGGCGCGGCGGTCGGGAGCGCTGCCGATGTGCCACGCCCCGGTTCCCGCCGAGTCGAGCCCGATCCGGTCCTCGAGCCCTTCCCCCTGCACCAGCGAGCGCATCACCCCCTCGGCCGTCGGCGAGCGGCAGATGTTGCCCAGGCACACGAACAGCAGTCGCACCGCTTGCCGCGTCCCGGTCAGTCCTCGCCCAGCTCGAGCACCGCCAGGAAGGCCTCCTGGGGCACCTCCACGCGGCCCACCTGCTTCATCCGTTTCTTGCCTTCCTTCTGCTTCTCCAGCAGCTTTTTCTTGCGCGTGATGTCCCCCCCGTAGCACTTGGCGATCACGTCCTTGCGGAACGCCTTGACCGTCTCGCGGGCGATCACGTGAGCGCCGATCGCTGCCTGGATGGGGACGTCGTACTGCTGGCGGGGGATGCGCTTGCGCAGCTTCTCCGTCAGCGCGCGGCCGACCTCGTAGGCCTTGTCGCGGTGCACCACCATCGACAGCGCGTCCACGGGGTCGCCGGCCAGCAGCACGTCCAGCTTCACGAGGTCCGACGCCTTCAGTCCCTGCAACTCGTAGTCGAGCGAGGCGTATCCGCGCGTTCGCGACTTCAGCTGGTCGAAGAAGTCGAGCACGATTTCCGCCAGCGGGATGTCGTAGGTCAGCTGCACGCGCTCGGGGGACAGGTAGTGCATCCCGGCGTGCTCGCCGCGGCGCTCCTGGGCGAGCTCCATCACCGCTCCCACGAACTCTTTCGGTGCGATCACCGAGGCGCGGATGTAGGGCTCGCGGATCTCCTCGATGCGTCCCGGGTCCGGCATGTCGGAGGGGTTATGGACGACCAGCTCCTCCCCACCGGTGAGCGTCACGTCGAACTCCACCGACGGCATCGTGGCGAGCAGCTCGAGGTCGTACTCGCGCTCCAGGCGCTCGCGCACGATGTCCATGTGCAGCAGCCCCAGGAAGCCGCACCGGAAGCCGAACCCGAGTGCATCGGAGGTCTCGGGCTCCCACGACAGCGCGGCGTCGTTGAGGGTCAGCTTCTCGAGCGCGTCGCGCAGGTCGGGGTAGTCGTCGGAGTCGATCGGGAACAGGCCGCAGAAGACCATCGGCTTGACCTCCCGATAGCCGGGCAGCGGCTCGGTCGCTTCCGCCCCGGGGAACCCCGCCTTCGCACGCCGCGTGAGCGTGTCGCCGACGCGCAGCTGGGTGACGTCCTTGAGCCCGGTGATCAGGTATCCGACCTCGCCCGCGGCGAGCTGGTCGGTGGGCATCATCTGGGGGCTGAAGAAGCCGACCTCGTCGATGTCCGCCTCGGTGCCCGCCGCCATCGCCCGGATCGGCTCGCCCTTGCGGAACACCCCGTCCACGACCCGGATGTAGGCCACCACGCCGCGGTACTGGTCGAACTCGGAGTCGAAGATCAGCGCCCGCGGGGGCCCGTCGGCGTCACCGTCGGGGGGCGGGACCCGCTGGATCAGCTCCTCGAGCACCTGCGAGACCCCCTCCCCCGTCTTGCCGCTGATGCGCAGGATCGAGTCCGGCGGCTCCCCGATCAGATCGCTCACTTCGGCCGCCACCCGCTCGGGTTCGGCACCGGGAAGGTCGATCTTGTTCAGGCACGGGATCAGCTCGAGCCCCGACTCCACCGCCAGGTAGGTGTTGGCCACCGTCTGCGCCTCGACCCCCTGGGAGGCGTCCACCACCAGCAGCGCACCCTCGCACGCGGCCAGCGAGCGGGATACCTCGTAGGTGAAGTCGACGTGCCCCGGCGTGTCGATCAGGTGCAGCTGGTAGGTCTGGCCGTCGGCGGCGGTGAAGAACACTCGCACCGCCTGGGCCTTGATCGTGATCCCCCGCTCGCGCTCGAGGTCCATCGAGTCCAAGAGCTGCGCGCGCATCTCCCGCGGAGCCACCGTGTGGGTCAGCTCGAGGATGCGGTCGGCGAGCGTGGACTTGCCGTGATCGATGTGGGCGATGATCGAGAAGTTGCGGATGTGCTGCTGGTCCATGGTCCGCGCTACAGCGTAGATGGCCGCCCGCGGGGCCACGGGCACGCGGGGAGCACGCGGACTCACGGACGCGCGCGAGCCCGCGGGGCCCACGGACACAGGGGGAGCACGGACACAGGGGGAGCACGCGAAACCGCGCGCGCGAGCAACCGGGGCCCACGGGCAAGCGGGAGCGCCGCCGGCTCGCCCTCTCGGCGCCGGCAGGCACATCGGGCCGGTTTCCCCCCACGCGGCCCGGGACGCGCTAGCGTTGCGCCACCGGCGGATCGCCCACTCGGCCTCGGACCTCTCGGGGTCCAACCGCGGCAACGCGCCCCCCTCGGGGGCGGCCTGTCCAGGTGGCCGGGAGTGTCAAGCCACCCAGGCATCTGACACTAAGTCCTGGGGCATAGCAGTGCAGTGGCGATCCATGACCGGACCGGCCGGGCGGGCCAAGTGCTCGTCCGGCCTTCTTGTGCGCGTCGATCTTGCGGCGTGGCCGCCGGGGCGCCGGCGCTCCCGGCGCCTGACCGCCG
>Ga0335083_10001153_pt1 | contig 37022 bp, 34 predicted proteins | sample Lox_Sample_42_FD_206716 | JGI IMG/M metagenome (GOLD analysis project Ga0335083, IMG submission 206716) | Soil microbial communities from Loxahatchee National Wildlife Refuge, Florida, United States - Lox_Sample_4.2 | ecosystem: Environmental > Terrestrial > Soil > Wetlands | place: USA...
CTTCCGATACCGGGAGGCGTAGACGCGATGGTGGTTCTGATTTCTGCCGTGCATCCTTCCCAGGCCTATTTCGCGGCGGCTATGGCCACGGCGGGATCGTTCGCCGGCAATCTGCTGCTTTTTTACCTCGGGCGAAAGGGCGGCGAGGCCTATCTCGAACGGCATACCATTCACGCGCGCGGCCGGCGTTTGCGCGCTTGGTTCCTCGAGTACGGGCTGCTAACGATTTTGGTTCCCGGGCTCGTAATCGTCCCGCTGCCCCTTAAAGTTTTTGTCCTTTCCGCGGGCGCCTTGGGCGTAAAGCCAATTCGCTTTTCCATGGTTCTTTTGATTGCGCGCCTCCCGCGGTATTTTTTTTTGGCCTGGCTCGGGACACGGCTCGGAAAAAATACCATCCCTTACCTGGAGCATCACGCCTGGCAATTTGGAGCGTTTGCGGTCCTGCTCTTTGCGGCGCTATACCTGGCAACCCGTCTTCTGCACCGGCACAAGCGGCATTTGTTCACTGACCTAACGTGAAATAGACATCGATGGGCGCAATCACTTCTACCGGCTCCCCGTTGAGCAAGGTCGGCTGGTACACCCACTGCTGGACCGCTTCGAGCGCCGCCCGCGCCAGTAGAGGATGACCGCTGACCAGCTGCAGATTCCGTATGGTTCCATCGCGGGCAATCACACCGATCAGGTGGACAACACCGGAAATTCGTGCGGACTTGGCCAGTGGCGGGTACCCTGGAATCACTTTCCTTACCAGCTTCGCCATTTGCACACCCGCGCTAACACGCAGCGGCGCCTGAGGCTGCGCCTGTGACTGCGGTTCGTGTATCGGAGGCGGCGGCAGCACGGCAGAGATGTGCGCGGAGACGTCGATCACAGATCTCGATCCCGGACCCGTTGCATTGGGACTAACGTCGATCCCAGGCGCGTCCCAGTATTCCGGAGCGAAAACTACCGCCGGCTTGCCCGGAGGGCGTAACAGCGACGATTCGAGAATTAGGCGAGGATGATACAGGCCGTTCGAAGCACGCTGCAGCACATGCTCTGGAACGGGTTTGGGCGGTACTGGCTTCAGCGGTGTTCCTACACCGATACTCTTCCAATGAAAAGCAGGTAAGTGCTCATTGTAAGTCAGCGGAATAATTATCAACGAACTTACTATGATCAGCTCCGCACTTATGGATGCCAGAAAGCTCAATGGCCGGGTGTTTCTTTCGCTGGTGAGTACCGATTGTTCAAACACGTCTAAATAGACACCATGGTTTGCCAAATGTTCCCGCCCTGCCGAGGGCTCGGCGTGCGCCGATATTTCGTCACAGCGCTCCGGCGGGCAGCTCCGCAACTATTTGAAACAATTTGGGTACGTATCGGCCTGTCGCTTGCCCTCTACTGCAGCGGAGACCTCGGCGATGCTGAAAATCACTACCCACGACAGTCCGGCCGCTGTCACGTTCCAGGTTGAAGGCAAGCTGGTCGCGGCGTGGGCCAAAGAGCTGGAGCAGGCCTGGAATGCTTGTCCGGCCGAACCGAAGGCTCGCATAGTCGACTTAACCGGGACGTTATTTATCGACGAGGAAGGAAAGCGCGTACTTACTAAGTTGTTTCGCGAAGGTGCATTCTTCCGGACGGCCGGGCCGCTTACTTGTTCCATCGTGGGGGAGATCACCGGCAAGCGACAGCGCCCCTGGCGCGGTGTTCTGGTTCAATCCATATTGCTGCTGCTGGCGGCGGGCTGGGTTGCCAAAGCCGCCGACCCGGAGCCACTGAAGCTGACCCTGCACGATGCCGTCGAGATGGCTTTAAAGCAGAATCCCCAGGTACAGATCGCGAATCTAAATATAGCCGAAACTCTGGAAAATCAGAATGTCGCTAAATCCGGCTTGTTGCCGCAACTGAATCTGGACGCATCCCAAGTTGTGCGCCGGGCAAACTTGCAGGCGCTCTTCGGCTCCGCCGTTCCAGGCTTCCCGGGACACATCGGGCCGTTCTGGGTGACGCAAGCCGGACCGTCCGGATCGGCGCCGATTTTCGATTTAACAGCCTGGCGGCGTTGGCAAGCATCTAAGGAAAACGTGACTGAATCTCGAGCGCAAAACCTGACCGTGCGCGAACAGAACGTGCAACTGGTGGTGTCTCAATATCTCGGTTGTCTGCGCGCCGCCGCGGACGTGAAAGCGGCCCAGTCGCGCGTCGACCTTGCCAAGGCGCTGCTCGACCAGGCCAGCGACATGCAGAGAAATGGTGTGGGAACCGGCATCGACACGCTACGCGCCAACGTGCAATATCAGAACGAGAGGCAGCGCCTGATCGACGCGGCCACCGAGCAGAAGACGTCCCTCTATGGACTGGCACGCCTGCTGAATCTCGATCCACATCAATCCGTCGAATTGGCCGACGAATCCCAGTTCTTCCGCACGCAGGAATTTAACGCCGATCAAAGCGTGGAACGAGCTCTCGCCGAGCGTCCCGAGATGAAGGCCTTGGCCTCCCAGATGCGTTCCGCCACATTGCAGAAGCAGGAAGCGGGCGATCAGAGATTGCCGAAAGTGAGCCTCACCGGCTCTTGGGCGCTGCAGGGTCTGACGCCCACCAGCATGATTCCCACTTACGATTACGAAGCGAATCTTCAGGTTCCTCTTTTTACCGGCGGTCGAATCAAAGGGCAGATCGCCGAGGCTGACATTGAGTTGAAGAAGCTCGCGCAACAGCAGGCGGACTTGCGGGATCGGATCGCGCTGGAAGTGAAAACCGCCGGCGCGCAATTGGAAGCCGCCCGCAGCGAAGTGGATGTCGCCAATCAGGGCGTCGATCTAGCCCAGCAGGAAGTAACGCAAGCGCGCGACCGCTTTCAGGCCGGCGTCGCCAACAATATCGAAGTGATAACCGCCCAGGACGAGCTGGCCCGCGCCAACGATAACCAGATTGCGGCGTTGTACCGCTACGGACAGGCTCGCGCCGACCTCGCGCACGCTACCGGCCAGATGGAGACTTTGTATGCCAAATGAGAAGCAAGCCACAATAGAACGGGAGACGTTAGATCGCCCGATGGATACGGAAGTTCAGACTGCTTCCCGAGAAAGATTGACCGCCGAGTCGACGCGCCGGAGAAAGGCGAGCCCGTGGCCTCGCCGATTGCTGATCCTCGGCGTCATACTAGCCCTGGCAGCCGGTGGCGCAGTGCTGTGGTTGCGCTCGCTTGGCCACGTCTCCACCGACGACGCTCAGGTGGACGGACACATCATTCCCATTTCGGCCAAAATCTCCGGCAACATCGCCGAGGTGTTGGTCAATGATAACCAGCAAGTGAAGCAGGGCGAGGTGCTGGTGCGCATCGATCCGCGCGATTATCAGGCTAAAGTGGATCAGGCCCGCGCGGCCTTGGCCTTCGCCGAGAGCCAGGCCAAAGGCGCCACCGTGAACGTGCCGCTCACGCGCGAAACCACCCTCAGCGGCACCTCCGGCGCAGAGGCCCAATTGACCGGTGCCGATGCACAATATCAGCAGGCCAAGTTAGATTACGAGCGCGCCTCGACTACCGATATCGCCTGGGCTCGCTCCAACGTGAACACGGCGCAAGCTAACTATGATCGCGCTGAGGCCGACCTGGCCCGCATGAAGCCTCTGGTCGAGAAGACCGAGATTTCCCGCATTCAATACGATTCCTACGTCGCAGCCGCCCGCGTAGCCGAAAGCGAATTGCAAGCCGCCAAGGATAAGCTGAATGGCGCGATGCAGGACGCCGAGACGAAGAAGGCCGCACTGCTCACCGCTCAGGCTCGTATCGAACAGGCGCGCGCGGCAGTCACCGAAGCCAAGGCCAACCAGCAGCAAGTGAATGTACGCACAGCCGACGTGGCGTCCGCTCAAGCCAACATCGCCCAAGCGCGCGCCAACCTCGAAACTGCCGAGTTGAATTTGAGCTACACCACTCTCACGGCTCCCATGGACGGCGTCGTTACCAAGAAGATCGCTGAAGTGGGCCAGATCATCCAGCCCGGGCAGGGTCTCATGATGATCATTCCGCTGCAAAATGTCTGGGTCACTGCCAACTTCAAAGAGACGCAACTGGCCGATGTGCATGCCGGCCAGCGCGCTGAGGTGAAAGCCGATTTAGGCGATGACAAATTCTCCGGCCACGTGGACTCCATCGCCGGCGCCACCGGTACGCGCATGAGCTTGCTGCCTCCCGAGAACGCCACCGGGAACTACGTGAAAGTAGTGCAGCGCATCCCCGTCAAGATCGTGCTCGATCCTATTCCCGGCGGCAACAAAACCTTGCGCCCCGGCATGAACGTCGACGCGACTATCTACACCAAGTAAGCCGCTGGAACACGCATGGCGTCGCAAGTCTTAACGCTCGGAGCACGCGACCGCTCGGATATCAATCCCTGGGTGATCGCCGGCACGGTCATGCTGGCAACGTTCATGGAAGTGTTGGATACCAGCGTCGCCAACGTCGCGCTTCCGCACATCGCCGGCAGCCTTTCATCCAGCGTGGACGAATCTACGTGGGTGTTAACCGCGTATCTCGTCGCGAACGCGATCGTGCTGCCGCTGAGCGGCTGGTTCTCATCGCTGTTCGGCCGAAAACGGTTCTACATGACTTGCGTGGCGGTATTCACGCTCAGTTCCGCGATGTGCGGGCTGGCGCCGAGCTTGACCACGCTGATCGTTTTCCGGGTACTGCAGGGACTGGGCGGCGGCGCGCTGCAGCCGGTTTCGCAAGCCATCCTGCGCGAGACCTTTCCACGCGAAAAACAAGGCATGGCCATGGCCATGTATGGAATGGGCGTGGTGTTCGCGCCGGTGGTCGGGCCGACCTTGGGCGGTTGGATCACGGACAACTTTACCTGGCGCTGGATTTTCCTGATCAACATCCCGGTCGGGATTTGTTCTTTGTTGTTCACTTCGCTGTTGATCTTCGACCCGCCCTACCTGGTGCGCAAGAGTCTGGCTGGATTGCGCATCGATTACATCGGCCTCGGGCTGCTCGGCACAGGACTCGGTGCCCTCGAAATCATGCTGGACGAAGGACAGCGCAACGACTGGTTCTCTTCGCCCGCGATCGTCGCCGCCGCGCTGATCGCCGCGGTCGCGCTGGTGTCGGTAGTGTTCTGGGAACTGAGGCAGAAGGATCCGGTAGTGGATCTGCATCTTTTGAAGGAGCGGAATTTCGCCATCTCCACGTTCGCGATGTTCGTTCTGGGCTTCGTGCTCTACGGCAGCACCATGGCGCTCCCGCTGTTTCTCCAGACGCTGCTGGGTTATACCGCCACACAGAGCGGCATGGCGCTTTCGCCCGGGGGTCTGGCGATTATGGTGATGATGCCGATAGTGGGCTTCCTGCTTTCCCGCTTCGAGGCGCGCTGGCTGGTCATGTTTGGCCTGCTGGTTTCGTCACTGGGCCTGTATCAGATGTCGCGCTTCGATCTGGATGTCGATTTCCACCATGCCGTGATGGCGCGAATCGTCCAGAGCCTGGGCCTGGCGTTCCTGTTTGTGCCGATCAACACCACGGCGTTCTACTTCATCGCCAAGCAGAACACCAGCTACGCAACGGGCCTGATCAATCTAGCGCGCAACATCGGAGGAAGCAGCGGCATCGCGCTTTCCACCACGCTCATCGCCCGGCGCGAGCAATTCCATCAACAACGGCTGATCGAGCATCTGTCGCCGCTCGACGCTTCCTATCAATCTGCGCTCGAAGCCGCCAAGCAGATGTTCCTGGCCAAAGGCGCCGACGCGGCGCACGCGGCCCAGCAGGCCCAGCAATTCGTCTACGCCACGGTGCAGCGTCAGGCCTCCGTGCTAGCGTTTCTTGAGGACTTCCGTCTGCTGGCGCTCGGATTCCTGCTGCTAATTCCGCTGATGTTTCTGATGAAGAAAACGCGGGCCGGGCGCGGCTCAACCAGTTCGCTCGCGCACTAGCGGGCTAGCGGATTCGCTCGTCTTTTTCCACTTTGCCGTCGCGGATGTGGATCACGCGGTGCGCGCGCATGGCGATGTCGGCTTCGTGGGTCACCACGACGATGGTATTTCCCTGGTGGTACAAACGTTCGAACAGACCCATAATTTCGTTGCCGGTGACGCTGTCGAGCGCGCCGGTAGGTTCGTCGGCCAGCAGAATGGAGGGATTGTTGACCAGCGCCCGCGCCACCGCGACGCGCTGCCGCTGGCCTCCGGAAAGCTCATTGGGCTTGTGAAACATGCGCGCTTCCAGATCCACCGCGCGCATCGCGGCCTTGGCTCTCTCAATACGCGCCGCGGCCGGAATACCCGCATAGATCAGAGGCAGCTCGACATTATGCAGCGCCGACGCGCGCGCCAACAAATTGAAAGTCTGGAAAACGAACCCAATCTCTTTGTTCCGGATGTGCGCCAGTTCGTCGTCCTGCATGTCGCTTACCAGCGTGCCATTCAGATAGTACAGGCCTTTGGAAGGCGTATCCAGGCAGCCGATCAGATTCATGAGCGTCGATTTTCCGGACCCGGACGGCCCCATGATGGCGACGTATTCGCCGCGCCGGATTTCGATGTCCACGCCGGAGACGGCATGGATTTCCTGATCGCCCATGACATACGTTTTCCACAAATCGTAGGTGCGGATAACGATGCCTTCTCGCTTCAGAGTCTCGCCGCGCTCGACGAGTTCCGGTGTCGCTGTCGTGGCCATTTCTCGAGTTAGGTTCCCACGCCTACGACCGGCAGCTTGTTATCCACCTTGATCTTGACGTCGTTGCGCAAGGTGCGGATCACTTTGTAGGGGCCGGTAACGATGCGGTCCCCGTCGTTGAGCCCGTTGAGAACTTCGATGTCGGTGGTGCCGGTAATGCCAGTAGCTACTTGGACGAATTGCGCGCGCCCATTGCGAATCACAAACACGCCCTGCAACTCCTCTTTTTTTGCTTTTTCCGCCGCCGGATCGATTTTAGCGGCAGCCTCCACTCCTTTGTTCTTGTCCTGCGGCTCCAGATCGCCGCGCTGCCGCACCGTAAGCGCCTGGATAGGAATGGTCAGCGCGTGCAGCTTGGTGGCCGTCACGATCTTCCCCGTACAAGAAAGTCCCGGACGGATATCATCGGGCGGGTTATCAATCGCGATCACAACCTTGAAGTCCTTGGCTTCCTGATTGGCCGTCGTGCTGGTGGATGCAGCCAGACCCGTGGAGCGCAGGATCGCGGTGTTGCCGATCTCGACCACACGCCCCTTAAACGTCTGGTTCGGCATCGCATCAATGGTGACGTCGGCCGGCTGATCCACTTTCACGTTGACGATGTCGGTCTCGTCCACCTTGATTTCAGCGGTGATGAGCGACATGTCGGCGACCGTCATGATGGTGCTGGCGGCCGAATTCTGTACGCCCGGTACCACCGTTTCTCCCACGCGCACGGGCAGGTCCGTCACGATACCATCCAGCGGCGCGCGCACATAATATTTTGCGAGCACATCGTTGTAGCGATCCAACTGCGCCTGCATTTGCGCGATGCGTTTTTGAGCAGAGGCCGTTTGCTGCCGGGCTTGACTCACCTGCGCCTTGGCCTGCTCCAGCCGCGCCTCCGCCTCCCCCACGGCGGCCACGGCAGTGTCGTATTCCGCTTTTTTCTGATCGAAATCCTGCTTGGCGATCAGCTTGGCGTTGTATAACTCGGTTGCGCGGTCCATGTTCAGCTTGGTGCGCTGGAGTTCGGTCTTGTTTTTCTCGAGCGTCGCCTGATTGGTCCGGACGCCATCTTCCATGGCAACGATGTTGGCTTCCGCCGCGGCCGAATCGGCCAGCGAAGTTGCGATAGCGGCTTTCTGCGCCACCACATCCGCGTCAGCCTGGACGGACTGAAGTTCGGCCACCACCTGGCCCTTCCTCACGTGATCGCCTTCCTTCACCAGGATTTGGGTAATGGGCGCGGCGCCTGCGGTATTAGCGCCCAACGTGATGTAGTTCTTGGGTTTAATCTCGCCAGAGGCGGTGACGATGGCGGTGACGTCCTGCCGCACGGCCGTTCCACTTTGCACCGTTACGATGCCTCGTTCGTTGAGTTTGATGCTGGCGAAGACTCCGCCGCTGACCAGCGCGATCAGGCCGAAGGCAAGCAGGATCTTCCATTTAGGCTTCACGGGGGACAGTTCCTCTCACCGGGATTAGACGTGGGAGTCGAACGCTTTGTTCGATAAAATATTCGCCCGACGAAATATTATGATAGCATGCCAGGTGGCGTAGCGTCCGTAATGGACAGGCCACCCCAACGTGTGCCGCATGAGTAACCGGGCGTGGAGCGTGTAAGCTTAGGCGTCGGCCAGCGCCGCTACCAGCGCACCCCTGGCTGAGGTGTGCAGCGGATCGTTCGCCAGCCGGATTTCTCCGGGCGGAATGGGAAGGTCCGCTTCCTTGAGGATCTTCTCAAAGCGATCCAGGAAGCCAGCCGGCAAAGCGGTTCCGCCGCTCAAAACGATGGGCAGCGGCCGGTTCTGCTTGGGCAGATTACGCGAACTGGCGAAGGCTTGTTTCATGGCCTGCACCAGCGACTGAATCATCTCGTCATAGTAGACGCTCAAGGCTTGCTGCAGCTTGTCGGCAAAGAAGCCGTTGAAGTGAAACGAGTCTTCTTTGGCGATCCGCACGCGATTGGCGCGCTCGCCGGTGATGGATGCGACGGAGGAGTCGATGTAGTCGCCCGCGCGCGGAATCGAGAAACTCACTACCGGTACGGAAAGGTACGTCACGCACACGTTGCACAGGCCGCCGCCGCAACTGATGCCGATGCCGGTGTAGTTGGAGCTTTCCAGCTCCGAGTAGACTACCGCCAACCCTTCGTTGATGCTCATCACGTCAAAACCGAGGTTGCCGAGCACTTGGCGAAGCGTGGCCTCGTGATAGGTCAAGTTCTCTTCGGCTCCCAAGGGTGCGGCCGGTACGGTGAAACACAGCTTGCCCCGCTCCTTGGAGCCCGCGAGCAGAGATTCCACGATCTTCCGCAGCATGTCCAGGCTGGCCGGTTCGGTAGGATTCAGCAGCCCCTTGCTCATGGTGCGCCGCGTGTCGACGTTCAACAGGTCGGCGAAACGATCGGACTCATTGCCGTGCACTACGATTTCCGGGCCGTTGACGGTGTGAGGCACGTTCTCCTTGTGGAGGATGTTCTCAGTGATCTTGGAGTAAGGAATGGTTACGAAGGCGTTCAGTTGCGTGTCGAACTGAAATTCTTCGCCCATCCTGCGCGCCAGGCACACACGGCTGGTGCCGATATCCAATCCGAGCGCGAAGCGTTTGTCGTTATGTGGCATGAGTGGTCTCCTTAGCGGTAGTCGCGGCGCTGAGCGTAGCGATGATCTGTTTGTATTTGTGCCGAAGAAGGGAGCGATAGCGCGCGACAGTTAGTCCAGCGGCCATGGCCTGGCTGCGCACTTGGTCGTCGGCCAGCGCCAATCCCTCCCAAAGACGTACTCCGGTGGCGTGCACGAACACCGGGTCGTAATCGAAACCGAAGGCATAAATGCTCGGAGGCGGAATGCTGTAGTTATCTTTCAGCCCCAGCGCGAGGAATGGAAAATTGCCGGCCCAATCGGTGTGATAGCCGATCAGCATGTTGCCGGGATTCACCGAAACTTGCGCATGCGTGACACAGTTTCGAGCTGCGATGTGATACTTGCTGCGCAGCATCTCGGTGAGCACGGTGGCGGCATGGATCTGCGCCGCATTAGCGCTGGGCAGCTCGTCCTCGCGCTGCGTCTGTGTTTCAAAGGCGATTCCCAGGAAGCTGCTGTTCAGGTTTACGTAGATCGCTTCGTCGTCGGCCCACACCGAACCGCCGGCATGAAAGGCCACGTCCGATTCCTGGACTACGCGATGCACCTGGCCGAACCGGTCGATCACATAGTGATAACAGCGCTTCTCGCGCACGAAATTCAGAACCTCTTGGCCAATCCGCTTGAGCCTCCGATTCTGGCCCGGTTCAAAGTCGGCCTGGTCGCTTTCCGTGGTGTGATACACGATCCCGGCCGGCTCCGAGCGCCATTCCGGCTGATCGGGATCAATCGCGCCCGGCCGGTACACCGGATAGAACAGCCGGCTGTCATTGGACACCGCGTAGCGATCGTCAATCCGCAGCCCGTTGCTGTAGGTCTCGAAATCCTTGGTCTTATCCACCAGCCAGACCTTGGAGAACGTATCGGCGGAGGCGGAACGAAAATGCGGCGCCAGCGCTGCGACGCCGTTCTCGCGGTTCGAGGCTTGATAACCGGGGGCGAGCAATCCGGCCAGCAGCAATACAAAACAGATGGCAGGAATGCTTTCGATACGCGTCCAAGGCCAGGCTGGGACCGCATCCTGTTTTGCCTGGGCGCACATCCGCAAAAACCGGAGCCGCATAATCGGGTCTTCGATTTGGCTTGCTTGCGATTCGATAGAACTGGACCGAAACAGCCGCATTTATTTGACCTGTGACTGGTCTATCGTCGGCGGGGTACTAAAACCTTATAGTCGCTAAGGCTATTCTTCTAAGCTGCTGGGAGGAAACGCTCAGATTCGCAGTGTATGTGGCTCAATTAGAACCGCTTGCGGCCCGTAGCCGATTCGGGGAAACTAAGGCCTCGGAACGGCCGTCGCGTGAGGCAACAAGCACAGTTGACCTCGGTAAAAACCTTCCGACTCCACTCCCAAAGCATGATTGAAGCGGGCGCGGTAGTTCTCCCAGGCAATCCCCGAGGTCAGCTCCACTAATTGCTGATCACTGAAGATCTCGCGCAGCGCCGCGAACAATTCGTCGGGCACATCGACGGGCGTTTGAGTCATGGCGACGGCATAGCGGAGGACCAGCTTTTCGGTTTTGGAAAATTGGCAGGCATTTTCAAACTCGGGCAACGCCATCAATTGACCTTCGCTGACTCCGGCTCGTCTGCCGACGGCAGACCCGATATCGATTCAAAACGGGCAACCGATCATCAGCGCAGCTTTGATTTCAGCCAGCGCTTTCAACTTGGGCTCGACGCTGTGGACGGCCTGCTGGCCCATCTCCATTTGGCCGGAGGCGAGGACGAGCCTGGGCTGGTGCGCGGTGATCTTGACCGCCTCGATCACGCGGCCGAGCTTGCGCTTGGTCATCCAATACAGAAACCGCGTGAGCGGATTCGTTTCGCCGGCTTCCAGTCCGCGGATGCGCGCCATGATTCCCCCCGTTTGCCATTCTAACTGACCCGTTGCCCATGTACTCCTGCCTGCCGCTTCCGGAATCTCCTCACCTTAGCCAGATTGCCGCAGTCCCGCATGTCGCACCACTGGCGGCTGTGATTCCGCGTGGTGTCGAGGAACATCCAACCGCAATTTTCGCCGGCGCAGCGCCGCACTCGAGCGAGATCCGGCGAGACCAGCAGATCGGCGGCCGATTGGCTGACGCGCCATAGAACGGAGTCCAGTGCGGGACGCTGGTCCCAGGTCCAGAGGAAACCGCGCCAGGTACCGGTCAACATCTGGTGCCGGCGCGCGATACGAAGTTGGTCCTGGAAAGCCTTCAGATCCGCCGGCGCTGGATTTCGGTTTTCAAGATAGCAGTTGAATAGGCGATACAGGACGCCTCGCAAAGAACGGGCCCGCGCCAACACATGCGCGGCTGGCCGCGGCTGACGGCGGGCCAGCCGAATCGAACTGGTTACATCGGCCGGCTCGACGAGCTTCGCCAATTTACCCCAACGGATCAAATCCTCAAGGTTTTCGAGTTTGTCTTCGACGGCCGTCCCCGCTGGCCAGCCGCCGACGGTGTTAACGAAGTCGAGCGCGGGATGCGCACCGATGAACTTCATGGGCGTCGGCATGTTTGTAACCAGCTATAGCACATTGACAGGTTACTGTTCGTCTTGCTAGTGTAACCTGCAAGTGGTATTTAGACAGTTACGGGATGATAAACGATGAACACCGTCGAATTTCTTGCGGATCAATTGCGGCGCGCCCATCAGGGCGAAGCCTGGCATGGCCCGTCGCTGCGCGAAACCCTGGCTGGCGTCGACTCCGAAATGGCCAGCGCCAGGCCGGTTCCGCAGGCGCATACCATCTGGGAGCTGGTCCGGCACGTCGGCGCCTGGGTCCCCGTGGTGGGCCGAAGACTGGATGGTGAGTCTGTGGAACTCCCCGCGGCGGAAGACTGGCCCGCTCCGGCAGACGCGAGCGAGGCGGCCTGGCAAAACACGCTGGCTGCGCTCGATGAGGAAACCAAGAAGCTACAAGAGAAGATCTCGAAATTGCCGGAAGAATCTTTGCGAAAGGGCGTCCCGGGAGCGAACTATTCGGTCCGTTTCATGCTGGAGGGCGTGATCCAGCACCACTTATACCATGCCGGTCAAATTACGCTGCTGAAGAAGATGGTCTCCGCGCGCAGCTAATCAGGGAAAGCCACGCTTATAGATTTCTTCGTTCGTGATCGCGATCGGCTTACGTTTGCCAGCCAGCAGCGGGCGGTCGAGCACTAGCCGACTTTTAGGCCCTTGAGGAGCAGAAATCGTGTGTTCGATGGCCGCCGCAATGAACTGCTGAACGGTGCGGTGTTGTCGAGCCGCCGCCTCACAGAGCCGGCGATGCAGATCGGCTGGCAGATCGACGCGTGTCCTGATGGTTTTCGGCTTCATTTTTAATCCAGCCGCTTACGGAACCGCATCGCGCTCAGCGTGAGGATCGTTACGCCGAAAATCGCCAGCGCCAGCATTTGCGGCCACAACACGTCCACGCCGCTGCCCTTGAGGAACAGGCCGCGCACGATGTCGATGAAATAACGCACCGGATTCAACAACGACAGGTACTGAATGGAGATCGGCATGTTGCGCAGCGGGAACGTGAAGCCGCTTAGCAGGAAAAACGGCTGGAAAATCAGGAAAGTGGTCATCATGGCCTGCTGCTGCGTACGCGAAATCGTGGAGACAAACAACCCCGCGCCCAGCGACGTCATCAGAAACAGCAGCGAGCAGGCGAACAGCAATAAGACGCTGCCGCGGTACGGAATGCGGAAAAGCAGGATCGCCGCTCCGGCCGCGGTCGCCATGTTAACCAGGCCCACCATCGCAAAAGGCAGTGTCTTGCCCAGCATCAACTCGATCGGCCGGATGGGCGTCACCATCAGCTGCTCCATGGTGCCGATTTCCTTTTCCCGCACGATCGCCATAGCGGTGAGCATTAGCGTCACTTGCATCAGAATGTTGACCACAATGCCCGGCACAAAATAATTCCGGCTCTTCAGCTCAGGATTGAACCACACGCGGCTCTCCAAATTCACTTGCGGGGCGGCGATATGCAAGGCCGCCGGCGCCATGCTGTGAGCCAGGCGTTCCCGGGTCTGTTCCTCCGCTACATCCGAGGCGAAACGTCCGACGATGGAATTCGCGTAACCGGCGACAATGTTGGCGATGTTCGAATTCGAGCCGTTCACCAGAAGCTGGACGGATGCGGTTCGCCCGCGGTGGATGTCGCGCGCGAAGCCGGGCAGAACGTGCACCACCAGGTCCACTTTGCTCGAATCGAGCAGTGCTTGGGATTCGCGATCGCTGGATGGAACCGCTGTCACCTCCAAGCGTCCGGAGGCTTGAAAAGCCGACAGCAGCTCGCGGCTCTCGTAACTATGGTCGCCGTCCTGCCAGGCGATTTGTCCGTGATCTACGTCCAGGTTCACAGCGAAGCCGAAGATCAATAGCTGAATCACCGGCGGCAGAAACAGCATGAACCGCATGCGCGGCTCGCGAAATGCCTGCCGGTATTCCTTGCGAATAATTTCAAACAGCCGTTCGCGCATTTTTATGCCACCTTCAATCGCATTTTTCGAGTCGCCAGCACGAAAACTATCGCGGCATAGCCGGCCAGCATGCTGACTTCCAGCCACAACACCTGCCAGCCCACCCCTTTGAGAAACACGCCCGTGAGGATGGTGACGAAATAGCGCGCCGGCACGACGTAGCTGATGAATTGAATTATCTTCGGCATCTCGCGGATGGAGTACACGAAACCCGAAAGAATGTAGCCTGGCAGGAAGGAGCTGAGCATGCCCATCTGATAGGCCTGCAGCTGCGTGCGGGCGCCGGCCGAAATGAAGATTCCCCAGGAGAGCGCGCCGATCAGAAACAGGCAGCAACTGACGAACAGAAACAACACGCTCCCGCGGAAGGGTACCTGGAAAATGAACACACCTACGATCAGGCAGATGAAAATGTCCGTGAGCCCGAGCAGGAAATATGCCATCAGCTTGCCCAGCACCAGCTCGCGCGGGCGCACCGGAGTGGACAACAACTGCTCCATCGTTCCGTTTTCCCACTCGCGCGCGATGGTGAGCGAACTCAGCATGGCCGAAATGATCATCATGGTGACGGCAATCAATCCCGGCACGATGAAGTTCTTGGACTTGAGGTCGCTGTTGTACCAGACGCGAATGCGCGGATCCACGGGCAGGCCGGCATCCTGTCCTCCGCGCTGCGACTGCCCACCGGACCGCAGGCGTGCGGCATAGGTTTGCACGATGGCCGCCGCGTATCCCTGCGCGATGCCCGCGGTATTGGAATCGCTGCCGTCAATCAACATCTGCACATCGGCCTCCTGGCCGGCTAGCAAATGCTTGGCGTAGTCCTTCGGTACGACGATGCTGAGCAGGATGGTGTTCTGATCTATGGCGTGCTCGATGGTCTTGTAGTCGTGCACGTCGCGCGAAATTTCGAAGTAGCGCGAGGAGCGGAACTGGTCGATCAGTTCGCGGCTCTGGGGCGTCCGATCCTGATCATAGACGTAGGTTAGGATGCGGTCCACATCCAGCGTGAGTGCGAATCCGAACAACAGCAGCATCACCAGCGGAAGCGCCAGCGCCAGGTACAGGCTGCGGACGTCGCGCACGATGTGCAGCAGTTCTTTCTTGGTGACGGCCTTCAATCTGCGAAAGCTCATGCGGCCTTCCTTTCTTCACGCTCGATCATGGCGACGAACACGTCTTCAAGCGACGGCTCAATCGGCTCCAGAATGGGCACCTGAATGCCGGCGCTCTCCAGCACCTGCCGGATCTGCGGAATCGCGCTCGCATCGTTTTCCACCGTGACGTGCAGTCCGCCGCCGAAAACTGCGACATCGGTGGCGCCCGGCACACTCTCCAACAGCTTCATGCTGGAGACGATGTCGGAAACCTGCAACAACAGCAGATGATGCGATCCCAGCGACTGCTTCAATTCGGCCGGCGTGCCCAGCGCCGTGACTTTGCCGCGATACATGAGCGCCAGCCGGTGACAATATTCGGCTTCATCCATGTAGTGCGTGCTGACAAAGATGGTGTGGCCGGCGCGAGAAAGTTCGTAAATTAAGTCCCAGAAGGTGCGTCGGGCGATGGGGTCGACGCCGGAAGTGGGTTCGTCCAGGAACAAAATGGGCGGCTCGTGCAGGATCGCGCATCCCAGCGCCAGCCGCTGCTTCCAGCCGCCGGATAGCAGATGCGTCAGACTGGAGCGCCGCTCCTCGATGCCCGCCATTTTGAGAACGTAGTCCTTGCGTTCATTGCGCCGGCTGCGCGGGACTCCGTAGATGCCGCTGAAAAAATCGATGTTCTCTTCCACCGTCAGGTCGTCATAGAGAGAAAATCTCTGCGACATATATCCGATGCGCTGTTTGATCAGCTCGGACTGCGTGCCGACGTCCAAGCCGCCCACGGTCGCGCTGCCTGAGGTGGGCGCCAGCAACCCGCAGAGCACGCGAATGGTTGTGGATTTGCCGGCGCCATTTGGTCCCAGGAATCCGAAGATCTCGCCGCGCCGGACTTCCATGCTGATGTGATCCACGGCGACGAAATCGCCGAAGCGCTTCACCAGGTCGCGAATCTCGACGGCATTATCCGGCATGCGCTGCTTCCTCCTTGCGGATCAGACCGATGAACACATCTTCGAGCGAAGGAACGATGCGGCGGAACTCAACCGGCCCGGGATAGCGGTCTCGCAGCGCTTGCTCGAAAGCATCGGCCGAAGCTGTGGCCGGGTTCATAAACAAATGCAGTTTCGCTCCCGCAGGTTCTACACTCAGTACGCCGGGCTGCGATTGCAGGAATTCGCGCGCCGCGCGCTGGTTCGCGGTTTCCACTTCGTAGCAGATTTCCTCCAGCGTGAATTTCAAGGCCTGCGGCGATTCGCAGCGAATCATGCGGCCCTTGTTCATCAAGCCGACGCGATTGCAGCGCTCGGCTTCGTCCAGATACGCGGTGGTGACCAATACGGTCAGGCCATCACGCACCAACCGGTAGAGAATGGCCCAAAAATCGCGGCGCGAAACCGGATCGACGCCGTTGGTCGGCTCATCCAGAAACAGAACCTGGGGATGATGCAGCAGGGTGCACATGAGCGCCAGCTTCTGCTTCATGCCGCCCGAAAGATTGGTCGCCAGGCGTTTGCCGAACGGCTCCATGCGCGTCATGCGGAGCAACTGCGGCATCAGCGTGGCGCGCTCCTGCTTGGAGATGCCGAAGAGGTCGGCGTAGAAACTCATGTTCTCGTCGACCGTCAGATCGCCGTACAGGCCGAAGCGCTGCGCCATGTAGCCGATTTGGTCCTTGACGGCGTCCAGTTCCAGCGCCACGTTGCGCCCGGTGACCCAGGCTTCGCCTTCGGTGGGATCCATCAGGCCGCACAAAAGCCGCAGCGCGGTGGTCTTTCCGGCGCCATCCGGGCCGACGATGCCGAAAATCTCCCCGCGCGACACCTCCAGATTCAGGTGATCCACGGCCGTCAGCGTGTCGAAACGGCGCGTCAAGTTGACGGCGCGGATGATCGCGTTGTTATGTAGTTCCGCCGCCATTTAGTTGAATCTCCCCATCCACGGGCATGTTGGATTTCAGCTCATGCCGCGAATTGTCCACGTCAATCTTGATGCGATATACCAGCTTCACCCGCTCCTCGCGGGTCTGGATCTGCTTGGGTGTGAATTCGGCTTCCGAAGAAATGAACGAAATGTGGCCGGGATAGGTTTTGCCCGGGAACGAATCATTGGTGAGCTGGACCGGCTGGCCCAGCTTCACGCGTCCCAAATCGGTCTCGTTGATGTAAGCGCGCAACCAGGGATGATCGATGTCGCCGATAGTGACCACGGTGGTCCCGGCCGCCAGCACCTCGCCGACCTCGGCCGACTTCACCAGCACCACGCCGTCGATGGGCGAAGTAACCACTGTATCGTTGATCTGCGTTTGGGTCATGGCCACCTGCGCCTTGGCGCGGTTGACCTCGGCCAGGTGCGCCTTGACGTCCTCCTCGCGGCGCTGGAGTTCCAGCCGATTAGCCTCGCTGGCCTGCTGCGCCGCTTTAGCGCGCTCCACCTCCGCCCGAGCCGCTTCTATATCCTCCTTGCGAGGGCCTTCCTTCACCAGCGCCAGCTTCTCCTGGGCCTGTCTGAGAACGGCGTTCGTGCTGTCGAGCCGCATGCGGTACTGATCGTACTGCGCCTTGGAGATGTCGTCGTTCTTGAATAGCTCCTGCGAGCGATCCCAGTCGGCCTTGGCCTGATCGCGCTGTGCGGTAGCGTCGGCCACGGCTGCTTCAGCTTGTTGGATCTCTTGCGGACGCGATCCAGCCAACAGCAGATCCAGGCGCGCCTGCGCCGCTCGCAATTCCGCCTTCCGCAGTGCGATGTCGCTTTCCAGGGTCTCGCGCTGCCAGCGCACGGAAGTCTCCATCTGTTGATATTGCGACGAGGAAGCGGCGACGCTCGCTTCGTCGCGGCTGCGTTGCTGCTCCACCTGCTCGCGGTCGATGCGCGCGATCACCATGCCTTTTTTGACGAACGTGCCTTCGTCTACGTCCAGTTCCACCAATCTTCCGGGAACTTTAAAAGATATGTCCACCTGCGTGAGTTCGATGTTGCCGGAAACCGGCAGTTGGTTTTCGTTCTTGTGTGAGAACCGCGCCGACCACAGATAGAAACCTGCGGCCGCCAGGATAGCGAGTAGAAGAATCCGGAAAATTATTTTTTTCATGTGGTCCTCACTGGATCATGTTTTGGATGGTCCCCGTCGCGGTGCCCAGATCGATGCGAGCGAGGTTGTAGTTGTAAAGTGCGCTAATGCGATTGTCGCGGGCGCGTGCCAGCCGCGTCTGCGCGTCGGTCACTTCGATGCTGTTGGTGACGCCCGCCCGGTAGCGGCGCTCGGCCTGGGCCAGCTCGTTTTCAGAAAGCTGCAAGCCCTCTTCGGCGGTCTTCACCTGCGCGTCGGCGGAGTGCAGGCCATCCAGCGCGGTTCGCACTTCCAGTTCCACCTGATCGCGCAGATCGGTCATGCGGATCTTTTCTTCGCGATATTGCGATGCGCTCTCCGCCCGGCGGGCATCGCGCCGTCCGCCATCAAATAGCGGAACTTTCAGCGAAACACCGACGGATCGGGTGGGAAGAGCGTTGGTGAAGCCGGTGCCCAGATCGCCGTAGTTAGCGAAGGCGCTGACGGAAGGCACGCGTTCCATTTTGGTAGCGCTGTAGCTGAGGCGAGCGTTGTCCTCGCGCTTCTGCTGGGCTTTCAATTCCGCGCGATGATCGTGAGCTGTGACGAGTGCTTGGGCCGCATCCATTGGCTCGGTCGCAATGTATTCCAGCTTGCCGGTCAGCTCCACCGGGTTGTCCAGCCGCAGCCCGATCACCTTCAACAACTGCAAATGCGAAGTGTCCACCTCGTTCTCGGCCACCAATGCAAGCTGGCGGTCATTGGCGAGCTGCACTTGCGCCCGCGTAATCTCAATCCCGGTACCGGTGCCGGCGTTCTTTTGCGATTGTGCCAGACGCAGCAGAGCCTCCGACAACTCGACGTTGGCCCGCGCGGTGTCAAGCGATGCCTGCGCACGTAAAGCCGCCAGATACGCACGCGCCACTTGATCGGTCACCTGGTCGCGCGTACCTGCGTTATCGGCCTTCACCGCTTCGATGGCGACCTTGGAGGCTTGAAAGCGGCGCAGTGAGCTGAAATCGAAGATGCTCTGTTGCACAGTCGCGCGCACGTCCAGGAGGTCAAACGGACCCAGCAGACTGGGGAGACTGATGTTGAAGCCCGGCGGAAGGAAGCTGGAAAAGTTGAATCCGAACGCTTTTATATTGTTGGTCTCGTTCTGATACTGAACGTAGCTTTCCAGGTCCGGGAGCAGCGCCGCGCGCGCTTCATTGGCGCGAGACTCGGCCTGCTTTACGTCCTCCTGAGCCAACTGCACGCGCGTGTTCCCCTCCGGCGCCAGCGCCAGATCGACCGCCTGTTTCAAACTGAGCTCTAGCACCTGAGGCCGGTTTTGCAATTGTCCGAACAGCGGCGCGCCGAGCAGCGCGAACGCAAGCAGTCTAGTGCATGGCATGTTCCACCTCCGCTACCGGTGCCTTGAGTCCGGCTAGCATGAAACCCTTCAGCCGCCTGATTGTCTCCTCGACGTCGGACGGATCGCATTGGCCCTCCGAAAATAGCCGCAGAATGTGACCCGCGGCCATGGTGTGGCCCAATGCGCCGATGGAGAAATGCAGCCTCCATAGCAATTCCACGTGTGGCAAATCGGGTAACGCTCGCTCACAAGCTCGAATGAATCGTTTCGCGACGGGCTCCAGATGATCCTTATACATCTGCTCCACGAATTCCGCGGGCTCCGTGTAGATGCGTCCCATCAATGGCGTGAACTCCCGCGCGTGACTCCCATAAATCTCGACCACCGGCCGTACGAATGCGTCCAGCACCTCTTCGAGCGGAAGCGGGCCGTCGCCCGCCGCTCTCTCGCACGCCTCGAGCAGTTCCAGCCGGCGCTGGTTCACCGGCACGACCCGGCGCGCGACCACGGCACGAACCAGGGCGTCTTTGGATTGAAAGTGATAGTTCACCGCTGCCAGATTTACACCGGCTTCAGCAGTCATGGCGCGGAGCGAGGTGGCTTCAATGCCGTCTCTGGCGAAAAGACGCTCAGCGGCATCCAGGATACGGTCCTTAGTGCTCATACGTATGTTTCAATTATACGTATGAACCAAACGTCGTCAAGGGTGTTCGAATCCGGCGCTGATTAAAACGAACCCAAGTTCTCGCTTATCTGCTTGTGGAGAAAACGACTTATCGACCGAAATGGTCACCTGCGCGCTGTCTCCCTCCGGTTTCTGCGGCTCGGCTACCAGGGTGTAACTTCCCGGTCGCGTATAAGTTTGGGTCGCGACTACCTGGTTATTCAATTGAAGGGTAACCTGCCGAACGGGGGCTTGGTCGGGGATGTAAAAGCGGACAACCAGCGGCAAAGCCTCGGCCGGAGGTTTCAATAGAAGGATGGCAGTTTTGCTAGTCCAGCGGAATTTCGAGTTTTCGAGCGCGTAGATTCCGCTGACGATCTGCTGCTCGGCTTCGGGCGCGTTCATGGGAAGAACGGACAGAACCGGTTTGCGTTCCACCAGGATTTCGGCGCGAACTTCATCGATGGGGCGGAGCGAGATGTCGAACGGGCGCAGTCCCCAGGTGGTGGTGGAATAGCCGGAACGGCCGTTTAGGGCGATAAGGCGAAAGGGGATCGCCGAGGTTATTGTGCGAGTTGCGATCGAGACAGGGAACGCATCGGGATGCGTGACTTGGACTGGGTAACCGAGGCTGCTGGTAACAACCACTTCGTCCGGATGCACCGGTTGGCCTACGAGTAGTGGAAGGCCGCCTTCGGATTCGAGATAGTATTGCAATCCCCATTCGCCGTCGATCCACAGGCGCTTGGTTTCGGCCTGTGGTTGGAGCGAGCGGGCGAACTTGCGATAGCCGCTCCAATGTTGATAATTCACTTCGGCGAGCAGGACGCTCAGCGTTAGGCCGCAAGCGACGCCGATGGTCAGCATTCGGGGACCGGCTCGGCGGGTGGCAAGGATCGCGACCGGCAGCGCGATGGGGAGCAGATAGCGCGCTGATCCGGCGAAAAAAATCGCCAGCGCGCCAGCGAAGAAGATGAGTACCCACTGCGCCAGGAAATCGCGCCAATTCCGGGCGCACCAGATCAAGATGCCGATGCCCACGGCGATGGATCCCCAGAACAGCGGGTTCAGATCGTAGAGCGCCGCGCCGATTGCGGCCGGCAATGCGATCAAGGGCGGGAGCCACAAGCCGGGAAATACAAGCCAGGCCAGATGGGCGGTGAGCGCGGCAGCACTTTTCACTTTCTGGATTAGCGCTTCGAAGCCGTAGGACTGAAGATATCCTGCCAGTACGGTGGCCGGCAACGCTCCGGTGGTCAGCCGCTCGAAGAGTTGCCAGGCGAGCAGAATCGCCGGCGCCGTGAGCGTGGCAATCGCGGCGGCTCGCCACTTGCGGCCGTAGAGAAACAGAATCGGTACCAGGAAAATCGACTGAGCTGCGCCCAGCGCGGCTAATCCCATCGCGACGCAGGATGCGGCGAGCAACGATCGCGATCGCCGGTCCACTGCGGCCACGTACAGTGCGGTCGCAAGCAACCAGAACGCCAGGAACGGGATATCGGACTCGAAGGAGTTGCCGTTCACCACGAACGCCGGGGTCACCAGGAACAGCAGCGTCGCAAGCAGCGGCTGGGGGCTGAACCGGCGTGCGAGCGACCAGGCGCTGAACGCGGCGATCAGCGAAAAGAGAATATACGCCGCGTGAAACGGAATTTCGCGAACACCCTTGAAAATGGCCAGCAGCAAGCCCAGGCACCAGGCATCCAGCGGCGGATGCGGTTGGCCGCGCATATCCACCATGCGGCCCAGGAACGGAGCGAGCGTGTGATCCGGATGCAGCGGCTCGATCTGCGCGTGTTCGGCTTCGGCCAGATAGTAGACGTCGTCGCCTTGGACGGCTTGATTCAAAAACGGCAGCCGCAGAGCCAGAACGAACAACGCGACGATGATTAGTTCACGGCGCAAGAGAACAACATAGCAGGATTAATCCGCCGCTTTGCTTGACGTGGCTTTCGGCTTCCAGCGCACGATCGGTTTTCGGGCGGCGGTTACCTCGTCCACGCGGCTGGTGCGCGTGTGGTGCGGGGCTTTGAGCACCAGCTCCGGACTCTCCTCCACTTCCTTGGCGATGGAGATCAGCGCGTCGACAAACAGGTCCAGCTCGTCTTTGCTTTCGGTCTCGGTGGGTTCGATCATCATGGCGCCGTGCACGATGAGCGGGAAGCTGACCGTGTAGGGGTGGAATCCATAATCGATCAGCCGTTTGGCGATGTCGCCGGTGCGCACGCCGCGCTTGGACTGGCGCTCGTCGCTGAAGACGCACTCGTGCATGCTGGGCGCGTCCAGCGGCAGATCGTAATAGGGCTCGATCAACTTGCGGATGTAGTTGGCGTTGAGCACCGCGTCCATGGTGGCGTTGCGCAACCCGTTGCCGCCGTGCGCCATGATGTAGGCCAGCGCGCGAATATGCATGCCGATGTTGCCGTAGAACGCTTTCACGCGTCCGATCGAGTGTGGCCGGTTGTAATTCCAGCGCCAGCGATCACCGGCTCGCTCTAAGCGAGGTGTCGGGAGGAACGGCTCCAGATGCTTCTTAACCGCGACAGGTCCGGAACCCGGCCCGCCTCCGCCGTGCGGGGTAGAAAACGTTTTGTGCAGGTTCAGGTGCATCACGTCCACGCCGAAATCGCCCGGCCGCGCGATGCCCACCAGCGCGTTCATGTTGGCGCCGTCCATGTAAAGCATGGCGCCCTTGGAGTGCAGAATTTCGGCGATGCGCGTGATGTTTTCTTCGAACACGCCCAGGGTGTTGGGGTTGGTGATCATCAGCGCGGCGACCTCGTCGGTCACCGAACGCGCCAGCGCCTCCACGTCCACCATGCCACGGTCATTGGACTTGATATTCTCCACCGCGTATCCGGCCGTGATCGCAGTGGCCGGATTGGTCCCGTGCGCCGAGTCCGGAATCAGCAGCTTCTTGCGCGGATTGCCGCGCGATTCAAGCAGCGCCCGTATCAACAGGATGCCGGTGAATTCGCCGTGCGCGCCCGCGGCCGGCTGCAGCGTCACGGCGTCCATTCCGGTAATCTCGGCCAGGATCCTTTCGAGCGTTCCCATCACTTCCAGAATTCCCTGCGAGAGCTCAACCGGTTGATAAGGATGCGCCCACGCCAAGCCGTCGATGCGCGAGACCAACTCGTTGACGCGAGGATTGTATTTCATGGTGCAGGAGCCCAGCGGGTACAGGCCGAGATCGATAGCGTAGTTGTGGGTGGACAGGCGCGTGAAATGGCGGATGGCTTCCACTTCGCTGACTTCGGGAAAACCTTCGATTTCGGCGCGCGTATGGGCCGCCCCCAGCGCCTTCACCGGGTCCACCGCCGGAACATCCAGCTCCGGCAATTGATAACCGCGCTTTCCAGGGGAACTACGCTCGAACAGCAGCGGCTCGTTCTGATTGATGTGCTGGCGGACTTTTCGAATCATCGGGCGAATGCCTCCGCTACCGCGTCCAGGCTCTCGCGCCGGTTCATCTCGGTGGCGCAGAGGAGCATCGTGTTCCCCATCTCCGGATAAAACCGCTCCAATGGCAACCCGCCGATGATCTTCTTCTTCAGCAGCGCTTCGTTCAGCTGATCCGGCGTGCGGCCATTCGTCGACACCACGAACTCGTTAAAGAACGGCCCCGAAAATCGCAGCTTGAGCTTCCCGGCGAGGTAGTGCGCCTTCGCCAGATTCTGCTCCGCCAGCTCGCGCAGCCCCTCTTTGCCGTAAACCGTCATGAACACCGTGGCCATCAGGGCGATCAACGCCTGGTTAGTGCAGATGTTCGACGTAGCTTTCTCGCGCCGGATATGCTGCTCACGCGTAGCCAGCGTCAGGCAAAACGCCCGATTCCCGCGCGAGTCCTTGGTTTCGCCAACCAGCCGGCCAGGGATCTGCCGCATGAATTTCTCTTTGGTCGCGATGATCCCGGCGAACGGGCCGCCATAGCTTGGAGAAATGGCAAACGATTGCAGCTCGCCGGCGACGATGTCGGCGTCTCGAGGCGGCTCCAGCAACCCGAGCGACACCGCCTCGGCGAACACGAAAATCAGCAGCGCGCCATTCTTATGCGCGATCTCGGCGGCGTGCTTCACGTCTTCCACGACACCGAAGAAATTCGGCGATTGAATGATGACGGCCGCCGTCTCCTGGTCCACCGTCTTCTCGAGGTCCGCCAGATCGATGCCGCCCGAATGTCCGTGGTAGCTAAACTCCGCCAACGGCATGCCCTGATGCTGCGCGTAGGTCTGGAGCACTTCGCGATATTCCGGGTGCACCGTCCGCGCCACTGCGATCCGGTCGCGGCCCGTTAAACGCATCGCCATCATGGCCGCTTCGGGCACCGCGGTCGACCCGTCGTACATGGATGCGTTGGCCACTTCCATACCGGTCAACTGGCAGATCATGGTCTGGAATTCGAAGATCGTGGTCAGCGTGCCTTGCGCCATCTCGGCTTGATAGGGCGTGTAGGACGTCAGGAATTCGCCGCGCGAAACCACGGTGTCCACCAGTACCGGCCGGTAGTGATGATAGACGCCGGCGCCCAGAAACGATGCGTAGCCGTTGGCATTCTCGGCTCCGCGGGCGCGGAAATAATCCACGATGTCGTATTCCGACTTACCCGGCGCAATGTCCAGCGGCCGCTTCAGCCGCACTTCAGCGGGCAAATGCGAAAAGAGATCTTCCAGAGAATTGGCGCCAATCGAGGACAGCATCTCGTGGCGCTCGATGTCAGACTTCGGTAAATAGCGCAATCGCGGTTACATTGAGGATGCGGCTCAGTGAGCCGATCCCTCAGCTCCTACGTAGTTCTGATAGTCGCCGGCGGAGAGTAGTTGCTGGATTTCGCCAGGGGCCGACAACTTGATCTTAACAAGCCAAGCCTCTCCGTGCGGGTCGGCGTTCAGTTTTTCAGGCGAGGTGGCCAGCGCATCGTTCACTTCGAGCACCTCGCCCGAGACGGGGGCGTAGATATCCGACACGGCCTTAACGGACTCCACCGAGCCGAGCGTCTTGCCCTGATCGACGCGCGTGCCAGGCTTGGGAAGATCCACGTAGACGATGTCTCCCAGTTGTTCCTGCGCGTGATCCGTGATTCCGACCACTCCGGTGTCGCCTTCGACGCGCACCCATTCGTGTTCCTTGGTATAGCGAAAATTTTCTGGATACATTCGTTTATTTAGCTCGCTTGTAGAATGGCGTGGGAACCGTGATGGCGTCCACCGCCTGGTTGCGAATCATGATTTGGATGCGCTCTCCGGGCTTAGCTCGATCGACTGGAAGATAGCACAGCCCGATGTTCTTATTCAGCGTCGGGGCGGGGCCACCGCTGGTCACCCATCCGGCCGGCGCGCCGTCCTGAAAAACTTCGTAGCCGTCGCGGCCGATACCGCGGCCGGTCATTTCAAAACCCACCAGCTTGCGCTTCAGGCCCTCGGCTTTCTGCTTGGCCAAAGCGGCGCGGCCGGTGAAATCGCCCTTGTCCATTTTCACGATCCAGGCCAGGTCGGCTTCATAGGGCGTGATGGAAGCGTGAATCTCGTGGCCGTAAAGCGCCATTTTCGCTTCCAGGCGCAGCGTGTTTCGAGCGCCCAATCCGCAGGGCTTGATGCCGAACTCTTGGCCCGCGTCCAGGATCTCGTTCCAGATGCGCTCGGCTTGCTCGGGGGCGATGTAGATTTCAAAGCCGTCCTCGCCGGTGTAGCCAGTGCGCGCGATGCGGGCGGGCGTGCCCGAAACCTGGCCGTCGGCGAAATGGTAGTAAGCGATCGGCGCCAGGTCCGTAGCGGTAAGTTTCTGCAGCGTAGGAAGAGCTTGGGGGCCCTGAATCGCCAGTTGCGCGTAGCGGGGGCTGGCGAATTCGACTTTGGCCCCGGTGCGATTCAGCCCGGCTATGTATTCAAAATCTTTCTCCTGATTGGAGGCATTCACGCAGAGGAAATAATGGTCGTCCGCCACCTTGTGAACCAGGATGTCATCCACGAAACCGCCGTGCTCGTAAAGCAAGCCGGAGTATTGCGCTTGCCCGATTTTGAGCTTCGCCACGGCATTGGTAGTGACCGAATCGGTTAGCGCGAACGCATCCCGGCCGTAAACTTCGATCTCGCCCATGTGGCTCACGTCGAACAAACCGACGGCGCGCCGGACGGCGTGGTGCTCTTCGAGAACTCCGGAATACTGGACGGGCATGTCCCAACCACCGAAGTCGACCATCCTGGCGCCGCATTTGCGATGGCAGGAATTGAGCGCGGTCTTTTGAAGTGGAGTAGCGGAGACGGTCATGGGAAGGCGCTCTTAAGGAAGCGCAGTCTCCCATTCTAACTCGGCGGGCTCCCAAAACTTCGGACAGCCGATTCCTCGTCGGGAAAAACCTCGAAGATGCTATGGACTTTGGTGAGCTGGACCAGGTCTCGAACGCGCGGTGTGAGCTTCATCAGCTTTAACTGGCCACCGCGATGCCGTACGGTGGTATAGGCAGCGATCAACTCACCGAGTCCGCTGCTATCGAGATAATGAACCTCGGCCATATTGAGCACGACCTTGGTCTTCCCCGCATCCAGGGTGTCGTGGACAAGCTGGCGTAATCTCCGGGTATCCTCCCCCAGCGTGATGGAACCCTGGAGGTTTAGGACCAATACACCCTCGACTTCCCAATCGAAATGTTCCAAGGCCATCCTGCGACAGTATCAGAAATGAGGCGCTTATGCATCCGCGCGCTTGCAGCGGCCTGCCGCATCGGAATCGGCATGAAAATCCGGTTACAAGCAAGGCTAAGAAAGTAGTATGAATCGGAAATTATAAGAAACTTTTTAGTTGGGTGAGGGGTCGAATATGATTGTTCCTGCTACTTGTTATTTCGGTTATGTGACGCCGGAACCCAGGCGTGGCGCGCGTCATGAAATCGCAACAGAAGTTCCTTATAGTTAAGGCAACTGAGGGTCACCATGAGATCAAGAATTTTAGCACCGCTCCTGTTGTTTTTCTCCGGACTGCTGTTGCTGGCCGCGCCGGCATTTGGCCAAGCGGCGGCCGGCGTGGCCGGAATCTCCGGCGTCGTCAAAGATCCATCCGGCGCGTCGATACCCAACGCTAAAGTTGTCATATCGCGCGAGAGTCAAGGTACGCTCCGCACTTTGGAGACGAACTCCGAAGGCGTCTTCGCGGCACCTGCACTGACGCCCGGCCCGGACTATAAGGTCAGTGTAGCGGCTCCCGGCTTTGCTGAGTACTCGGCCGGGCCGTTCAGCCTGCAGGTTGGCCAGAATCTGAGCCTGGACATCCCTCTGGCGGTGGGAACCAGTGTGGTCCAAGTAGACGTTACCGGCGCGGCCGAGCTGCTCAACGACACCAAGAGCGACGTATCTCAGGTGGTGGACACACGGCAGATCCAAGAGCTTCCGATCAACGGCCGTCGGGTGGACAATTTCGTGCTGTTGACGCCGGGCGTCACCAACGACGGTACCTTCGGCCTGCTGACCTTCCGCGGCATAGCGAACGGGAACTCGTTCCTGCTGGACGGCAACGACTCCACCGAAAAGTTCTACATGGAAAACAATGGCCGCACTCGCATCATTTCGCAGATCTCGCAGGACGCCGTGCAGGAGTTTCAGGTTGTTTCGGCGGACTACTCAGCCGAGTACGGCCGCGCCGACGGTGGCGTGGTCAACACGATCACTCGCAGCGGCAGCAACGACTTTCACGGCACGGGCTACTGGTTCTATCGCAATGAAAACTTCAACGCGCAAGATCCCTTTGCCGGCATCAGTCTTCCCGACACGCGCTATCAGGGCGGTCTTAGCTTGGGAGGCGCGATTATCAAGGACAAGTTGTTTTATTTCTTTAACGGCGAATTTGCGCATCGCGATTTTCCGTTCGCAGACAGCCTGGTCAAGTCGGGTGTGGTTGATTCCGTCAATCAGGTTTGGATGAATTGCGGCGTGGCGTCGGGGAAAATTCCGGCCGCGACTCCCGCGCAATGCTCGGCCATCAACGGGCTGTTGCCGCGGTTCTTCGGTTCAACGCCGCGGCATTTCGATCAGCCGCTAGGTTTCGGCCGCCTGGATTATCACCTCTCGGACCGCAACACCTTCACGGCTGAATTCAATTACATGCAGTTCACTTCCTTCAACGGCTTGCAGCAGACCAACCTCTCTTCCACCAGCGGCGCCGCGATCAACGCCAATGGCAACGATTATGGGCGAGTTCGCAATTTGAAGCTCGGTTGGACCTCGGTCCCGAGCTCGAGGCTGGTGAACGAACTGCGTTATGGCTGGGCCACTGACTTGGAGGGTGACGATGTCAACCCCGCGCTGATCGGCACCGGTCTCGGCCTGCTGGATGTGTCGGTAATCGGCGTGCAGCTAGGGCCGATCAATTATCTGCCTCGTGTGGAACCCCGCGAAAGCCGCCAGGAGGTTGCCGACAACCTTTCCTGGAGCAAGGAAAAGCACATGATCAAGTTTGGTTTCGACATTACCAGCAACTTCGATTACGCGCTCTTTCTCCAGAACGCTCACGGCAGCTACACCTATCAGACGGTGAACCAGTTTGCGCTGGATTACAGCGGGAACACCACTGGCGCCAAAAACTGGCAGTCGTTCTCTCAAACCTTGGGCACCGGCACTACGCAGATGCGGATGAACGAGTACGGGTTGTATCTGCAGGACCAATGGCGGGTTACTCCCAGATTGACCGTCACCGCAGGCTTGCGTTATGAGTTGCAGCCCATGCCGCAACCTCCGGTGTGTAATCCCGATTATCCGGACACCTGCCACATCCACACGCAGGACACTAACCTGATGCCGCGCATCGGCTTGGCCTATCGCCTGAATAACAAGACCGTGCTGCGCGCCGGCTACGGGCTGTTCTACTCTTCGGTTCCCGGCGCCACGCTCATGGACATCTGGCTGGGAAACGGCGTGACCCAGCAAGCGGTCTCGCTGTCCAGTACACAGCCGGCGCAACTCGCCGCCGGGCCGGTTTTCCCCAACAACCTGTCTTCTGTACCGGCCGGCTATACACTCGGCGCGGCGAGCATCCAATTTGCCGCACCGAATTGGAAAGTGCCCTACTCCGAGCAGGGAACGTTTGCCGTGGAGCGCCAGTTGACACACGACATCGCGCTCACCGCGTCCTACATCTGGAGCCGCGGCATCCAACTCTATAGCGAGCGTGACCTGAACCTGCCTCCGCTGAGTTCACAAACTTTTACCTACGCCATCGACGATCAGAACGGGAATCCAGTGAGCGCCTACAATACCGCCGTTTACTTGAGACTGCCCACTGTCAACGGGCGGCCGGACCCACGCTACGGGGCCGTTGTTCAGGATGAAAATGGGGTTACCAGTTTCTACAACGGGTTGGCGGTCCAGGCCGACAAGCGCTTCTCGCATGGATTCCAGGCGAGCTTGTCCTACACCTGGTCGCACGAGATCGACGACGGTCAGGGCTATGGCCAGGCGACTCAGAACATTTTCCTGAGCAACGCGTTCGCTTGGCTATACAACGGAAACTATCGGCTGGACCGAGGCAACGGCCTGGAAGACCAGCGCCACCGCCTCGCGGTCGCCTGGATCTGGGCGCCTACGTTTACGCATCGTTCAGGCAATTTTTATAAGTACCTCGTGAATAACTGGCAGCTTTCGTCGCTCACGACGATCAACAGTTCCCGGCCCTATGCCAGCCCGACCATCAGCTTGCGCGACACGCCGGTACCAAATATGTTCAGCAACTTCAGCATCAACGGCTCGGGGCTGGGCAGCCGCGTTCCGTTCCTGCCAGTCGACAATGTTTACCAGCCGGCAATGTATAGAACCGACGCGCGCCTGAGCAAAATCCTGCCCTTTGGCGAGGGCGAGCGCTACAAGCTCTATCTCAATTTCGAAGCGTTCAACATTACGAACAGTTGGTCCCCCACTTCCATGTCGACGCAGGAATACGTGGAGTCCAAGGGGGTCCTCACTTTGAGTCCCGGCGCATACAATGTCGGGCTGGGCGACTCCGCGTCGCCGGATGGTACCGAGGCGCGCCGTATGCAGGTGAGTGTTCGTTTCGTCTGGTAGAGCGCTCGTAGCCGAAGCATCTACCTTGATTCAAACGGACCCACTACCTTGATTTAGGTAGTGGGTCCATTTGAAATTTGCCCCTCTTGACTTCCGCCGCGTATCGGTCATGCTGAAGTAGAATGCCAAATCGGTCAAGCAAGCGCGGCCAAGGCCCGAAGGACTTCAATCAGATCGCATTTGAGGTGGTTCAGAAGGCCACTGGCCAGATGCCGAAGGAAGAAACCCCAGATCCAAATAAGAACCCGGCAGCGGTCACGCTCGGGCGTCTGGGTGGACTTAAGGGTGGCAAGGCCAGGGCTAAATCTCTATCCCCGGACCTGCGTAAGAAGATAGCAAAGAAAGCTGCCCAGGCTCGGTGGAAGTCTTCTTCGAAGGGCGACTGAGTTGCGTCTCCGTTATAATTCCATCCGATAAGCCGCGAAGGATTACGTACGGTTCCATCTCTGGCCGGATAAATCTATATTGCCTTCCGCGCCGCTCCAATATGGGGCCACGCGTAGGCTCACTGAATTGTTTTAGGTGACGCGCGAACGCTGGGATAGCAAAGTCAGGATTGCCAGTGATCGATCTTAGAGGCTGGGTCACATTCTTGGCGTAGAAAAAGCCATGCTCATCTTTGCTTGCGAGGGCACAGGCAAGTAGCACGGGCTTGAAATTGATACCACGCGGAGCCTCTACGGCCTTCTTGTAAGCGGCGAAATTGGTTTCCAGTTGGTTGTCAACCGATTCCTTAATCGCATACTCCAGATCGGGCATGATGAAATAGGTTCTGCCCTCATTGACGACATGAATTGCTACTTCTTGCGCCAGCCGATGGGTGTATTCTGGAAGCCCCTGTGAATATTCGACGATCCGCTCCCGAACGGTTGGGTCACATAATAGACCAGGAAGCTGCGCAAGTCCCTTATCGATAATTTCCAATAGCTCACCGATTGACATGCGTGGCATTCTAACTTGTTTGAGCGCGCGCACGATTGAGCGATGCTCGGCAACCAGTTCATCTACTGAGTCGGCGACGCCCACCAAGATTAAAGTTGTGTCGGCTGAGTTGTCGGATAGTGTCTTGATTGTATCCGCAAGAGCGGACTGAACGGTTCGGTCGCTGATCCGGTCAAGTTCGTCGATGATTACCACACTGGGAGTGTCCATGAGTTGGAACAGGTGTAGGATTCCTTCGCTGTTAATGGATCCCCCAAGCGCTTCCATAGCGTGGTCCAGTTCCATTTCCTCGCCGTCATCGAGCGTGGTGGTGAGCTTTCGAAATATAGCTCGCCACAAAGATTCAAAGTCCATGCCGTCAGAGCATTGCACCCGGGCGATCTGGTAGTTCGACTTACCCATCACCACGAGCAGATCAAAAAGCGTATTCGCTAGCGATGTTTTTCCGACGCCACGTTCTCCGTACAGAATCGCGTGCTCACCGCGCTGCAAAATCGTACGTACTACCTTATCGACTTGCACTCGGCGACCGGCGAATAGGTCACGCGATCGGATCGGGGCAGTCGGCGTAAATACTTCCTGGATCTGAGCTATCAGCCTGAGCTTGTCGTCGCCAGTCATTCGCTTCCACCATCCGCTAGTTTATCACCATCATCCGCTACTATGACTACGAACGCCTATGATAATATTGCAAACGCCTATCATTGGCACTTGACTTTTCTTGTTCGGTCAAGCATACTAGTCCATATGAATCGAATGGATTCCACTAAGCGCGCCCAAGTGCTCTCGGCTATCTGTGAGGGAAACTCCATTCGTTCGGTAACGAGGATGTTCCACGTCGGAAAGAATACCGTCGCTCGTTTGCTGATCGAGGCTGGCGAAGCGTGCGCCGAATACCAGGACAAAGCCCTCCGAAACCTTAAATGTAAGCGCGTCCAGTGCGACGAAATTTGGGCCTACATCGGTGCGAAGGACAAGAACGTTCCGGCTGATCGGCGCGATGAGTTCGGTATCGGTAGCGTTTGGACTTGGGTTGCATTGGATGCCGATTCGAAGCTTTGTTGTACCTGGATGGTTGGCAACCGCGATGGCGAAGCGGCCAAGGAGTTCATCAAGGACCTAGCTTCAAGGCTGAGCAGCAGGATCCAGCTCACTAGCGACGGCCATCGGGCCTACGTGGAGGCAGTGGAAGCAGCATTCGGTTCTGAGATCGACTACGCAATGTTGGTGAAAATTTACGGTGCGGATCGCCAAGACGAAGCTCGCTACAGTCCTGCTGATTTCATCAGTTGCCGTGCGGTCGATATTACCGGCAAGCCCGATGCGAAACACATCTCAACCAGCTACGTGGAGCGCCAGAATCTCACCATGCGCATGTGCATGCGCCGGTTTACTCGGCTCACAAATGGCTTCTCAAAGAAGCTGGAAAACCACGTTGCGGCTGTCTCGCTGCACTTCATGTACTACAACTTTGTTCGCATTCACCAGACGCTTCGTGTTACGCCTGCAATGGCCGCTGGCGTTACAGACCGGCTATGGGAGATGTCTGACGTTGTGGCACTGTTGGATGAGCGGGAAAAACGCATGGGAGAGGAACGGGAAACCTGGGGCTTAGAACGAAAAGGTTCAGCCCTAGGATCTGATCCGGCTCCCCGCTTCCGACACTGACAGAGCGGCAGCCTAAGTGCTTTTCTACTCTTTGCCGTGGAAGCAAACGAACGTTCCTATAATCCATTTGGAGACACCATTTAACCACCGCAACTGTAACACATAAAACAATTATCGCCCGTTATGGTTCCATAATTGCCTTGTTGCTTTAGTGGAACGGACGGGGTATAGTAATCATCCAACGGAGTAGCTGGGAGATTCCCAAATGAGCCACCTTGATTTTCTCATCGAAGCAGCCCGCAGGTACCGGCAAGAAAACGGGTTCCCCGCAGAGGAAAAGGACCGTCAGGTTCGAAGTTTTGCATACGGGAATACCCGCCTAGAAAACGAAGCCATCACAAAGAACGACATCGACAAAGCGATGGAGACTCTACACAAGGAACGTGACACCGTTCGTTCCTAAGGGAGCTGTCTACCGCGATCAAGAAGACAAACTCCGCTCGGAGACACGAAACGGTGTCATCCAAGCGGAGTTCATTTTTTATACGGCATCGAACTGGCGTCCAGAAGAGAGGCCAACGCCAGCCCTTCTTCTCAAACTTCAAGAACTGGCAATAACGCAGATCTATCGGTGTGCTGGACATTTTCGTGATGGCCCGGTCTATCTAGAAGGCGCCAGTTATGAACCTCCGCTGTGCACAGAGGTACCAAAGCTCGTCGACGATATGTGCGCCCACATCAACGACCACTGGGGCGATCTACCCGTTCAGTTAGCGGCCTACGCAATGTGGAGGGTCAATTGGATACACCCTTTTTATGGAGGCAACGGAAGAGCGGCGAGGGCGTTTTCCTATCTGATTCTGTGCTTAAAGCTCGGTTTCGCTCCGCCAGCTAGTGACAAGACGATACCCGAGTTGATAGGAGAAGACCGCACACCATTACACTGCGCTACGGCAAGCAGATGAGGCTTGGAATCGTGGCGAGTTGGACTTAACCGCTATGGAGGAATTGATATCCAGCCTGCTGGCGGCGCAGCTGGTCCACTTGCTCGGGCGAGCGACAGGTAAGCCTTATCTGGTGACGTAACGACTAAAACTGCGCAGTGTCCAAACGGACCCACTACCTTGATTTAGCTTGATTTGACAAACTCGCGACTGTTCGATATCCTGATATAGTTTCGCGAGTCGTGTCTTCTGCTCCCGGAAACCCCTTCCTTATTTAGGGAGTCCGTCCGGGGGTCGGCCCCGATGTCTGGAATGGAAATAAGCGTTCTGGATATGGGCTAGTCCACAGCAAGTACCTCGCTGATTTGCAGGTTCGATCATTTTGCGGCTGGCTTTGAGCCTGCCGTCGTGCGCAAACGTAGAAATTAAGGTCTAAGAGGAAATTCGTGCCCACGTTCAATCAGCTCGTCCGAAATGGACGCAGACCGCCGCGCTATAAAACCGCGAGTCCGGCGTTGCAGGCTTGTCCGCAGAAGCGGGGCGTGTGTACGCGAGTGTACACCACCACTCCCAAGAAGCCGAATTCGGCGCTGCGCAAGGTGGCGCGCGTCCGGCTGACTAATGGGATCGAGGTCACAACTTACATTCCGGGCGTCGGGCACAATTTGCAGGAGCACTCTATCGTGCTCATTCGCGGCGGCCGCGTCAAGGATCTGCCCGGCGTGCGGTATCACGTCGTGCGCGGGACGCTGGACGCGGCTGGGGTAGCGGACCGGAAACAGGGAAGATCCAAATACGGAGCGAAACGGCCCAAGGGGCCGGCCAAGTAAAGTATGCCACGCAGACGCAGACCAGAACCGCGAGAGGTCCTTCCGGATCCCGTGTACAACTCGACGCTGGCCGAGAAGTTCATCAATTCGATGATGTGGGACGGCAAGAAGAATACCTCGCAGCGGATTTTCTATGAGGCTATGGACAAGATCAAGGAGCGCACGGCCGACGATCCTTTGAAGCTGTTCAAGAAGGCGGTGGAGAACGCCAAGCCGTTGCTCGAAGTAAAGACTCGGCGCGTGGGCGGCGCCAACTATCAGGTGCCGGTGGAAGTCCCGAAGAACCGCAGTACCAGCCTGGCTATTCGCTGGATTTTGCAGAATGCGCGTTCCAGGCCCGAGAAGAGCATGCCCGAGAAATTGGCTCAGGAGTTGACCGACGCCGCGAACATGCGCGGCGGAGCAATTAAGAAAAAGGATGATGTGCACCGCATGGCGGAGGCCAACAGAGCCTTCGCGCATTACCGGTGGTAATGAGAAAGCAGTAGTTTATGGCGCGTACCGTACCAATCGAGAGAATGAGGAATATCGGCATCATGGCCCACATCGATGCCGGCAAGACGACCACTACGGAACGCATCTTGTATTACACCGGGCGTACGCACAAGATCGGCGAAGTGCACGAAGGCACGGCCATCATGGACTGGATGGAGCAGGAGCAGGAGCGCGGCATCACCATCACTTCGGCCGCCACCACCTGCCAATGGCGCGACATCAACATCAACATCATCGATACGCCGGGTCACGTCGACTTTACGGCCGAGGTAGAGCGCAGCCTGCGCGTGCTGGATGGCGCGGTGGCTGTATTCGATGCCGTCGCGGGCGTGCAGCCGCAGTCGGAGACCGTGTGGCGGCAGGCCGACAAGTACGGTGTCCCGCGCATTTGCTTCATCAACAAAATGGACCGCGTGGGCGCGGATTTTTATCACGCCATCGATACCATTGTCGATCGGCTGAAGTGCCGGCCGGTGGCGATTCAGATTCCGATCGGCGCCGAGGACCAGTTCAAAGGCATCGTCGACCTGGTAAAGATGAAGGCCGTGGTTTGGCACGATGAAACGCTGGGCGCCGAGTACGACGAGATCGAGATTCCGGCGGATCTGCTGGACAAGGCCAAGTCATTTCGAGAGCAGATGGTGGAGGCGGTGGCCGAATCCGACGACCACCTGTTCGCCAAGTTCGTGGAAGGCTCTCCCATTTCCGAGGAAGAGCTGATGGAAGGTCTGCGCAAGGCTACCATCGCGCAAAAGATTTTTCCGGTGATCTGCGGCACGGCCTTCAAGAATAAAGGCGTCCAGAACCTGCTCGATTCGGTGGTGGATTATCTGCCGTCACCCATCGACATTCCGCCGGTGCAGGGCACGCTGCCCGACAATCCGGAGGTCGCCGTAGAGCGGCCGGCTACAGACGACGCGCCCTTCTCCGCGCTGGTTTTCAAGATCATGACGGACCCGTTCGTCGGGCAACTGGCCTACATTCGTGTGTACTCGGGCCGCCTGGGTGCGGGCGAGTCGGTATTCAACGTCGCCAAGAATCGCAAGGAGCGCATTGGCCGGCTGGTCAAGATGCACGCCAACAAGCGCGAGGACATTCAGGAGATTCTGGCCGGCGACATTTGCGCCGCGGTATTGAAGAACGTTTCTACCGGCGATACGATCTGCGACGAGAAACACCCGATTCTTTTGGAGTCGATTGATTTCCCCGAGCCTGTCATTCAGCTTGCCATCGAGCCCAAGACCAAGGCCGACCAGGAGAAGCTGGGCATGGCGATCCAGAAGCTGGTGCAGGAAGATCCCACGCTGCGCGTGAATACCGATCCCGACACCGGGCAGACCATTCTGGCTGGGATGGGGGAGCTGCATCTGGAAATCATCGTCGATCGCATGCAGCGCGAGTTTAATGTCGGCGCTAACGTCGGCAAGCCGCAGGTTGCGTATCGCGAGACCATTCGCAACACGGCCGAGTACGACTACACGCATAAGAAGCAAACCGGCGGCGCCGGCCAATACGCGCGAACCAAGATCCGGGTCGAGCCCAATCCGGCCAAAGGTTTCGAATTCGAAAACGAGATTACGGGAGGCGCGATTCCCAGGGAATTCATCGCAGCGGTGGAGAAGGGCGTTCGCGAGGCGCTGGAAGGCGGAATTCTGGCCGGCTATCCGATGGTGGACGTCAAGGCGGCTGTATACGATGGCGCCTATCACGAAGTAGACTCGTCGGAAATGGCGTTCAAGATTTGCAGCTCGATCTGTTTCAAGGAAGCTTGTAAACGCGCCAAACCGGTGCTGCTGGAGCCGGTGATGCGGGTCGAAGTGGTAGTGCCGGAAGAGTACATGGGCACGGTGAATGGCGACCTGAACTCCCGGCGCGGCCGTTTGGAAGGCACCGAAATCCGCGGCACCACGCAGTTGATCAAGGCGATGGTTCCGCTGTCGGAAATGTTCGGCTATGCCACCGAGCTTCGCTCGCGCACGCAGGGCCGCGGCAGCTTCACCATGCATTTCGGGCAGTACGAGGAAGTTCCAAAAAACTTATCTGAAGAAATTGTGGCGAAAGTTCAAGGCAAGGTTACGAGGTAACAGCGAGTTTATAGGAGAGTGAAACATCCATGGCCAAGGAAAAATTTGACCGCAGCAAACCGCACGTAAACATCGGCACGATCGGACACATCGATCACGGCAAGACCACGCTGACGGCGGCGATCACCAAGGTGCTGGGGAAG